>Ga0116177_10003935_pt1 | contig 10820 bp, 8 predicted proteins | sample AD_STIC10_MetaG_FD_89750 | JGI IMG/M metagenome (GOLD analysis project Ga0116177, IMG submission 89750) | Active sludge microbial communities of municipal wastewater-treating anaerobic digesters from USA - AD_STIC10_MetaG | ecosystem: Engineered > Bioreactor > Anaerobic > Digestate | place: USA...
GCTTTAGTGATTCGGTTTTTTGTATCTCGTGCTGCGTGCTTGTCCAATCCTTTCGAGTAATTTCCAAGTCACCAGCCGCGATAAGGCCTGTTTGATTGTGGCCTGAGGTATTTTACCTTTTAGGAGTTTGTCAATTTCGGACACGCTAAGTTCGTCGTTCTTTTCGAAAAGTTGATAAATTTGAGTTTGCTTTTCCGAGAGAAGTTTTTCTGGCTGCTCGGATTCCATCAGTTTACGAGCTTTCTCGGATTGCTCCAGTAGAGAACTAAGTAGGTATTCCACCCACGGCGTAATATCCTCGTGTTTGGTTTTATGATTCTTTTGAGTAGCTCTCAGGGCAAGGTAGTATTCGGCTTTCGTTTGTTCAATGATCTCGTCAAGGGAAACGTAAGGAGTGTAACTGTAGCCTGCCTTAAGAAGCAGGAGATTTGTGAGTGCTCGACTGATTCTTCCATTGCCGTCTTTGAAGGGGTGTATGGCCAGAAATTCAAAGATAAAGTTGGCGATGATCAGAAGCGGATGAATTTCTTTCTTCTCCAATTGTTCATTCGTCCAGGCGATCGCTTCCTGCATTTCCGCTTTAACAAGATAAGGAGGAGTCGGGTCAAAAAGCACGACCGGTTCTCCTTGTCTATTTGTCATCACTACAGTATTGGGGGAGTCCTTATATTTTCCTTTATGCGTTTGGTCTTTTTCTGAAAACTGAAGGAGGATGCCGTGAAGTTGAAGTATCCAACCCTCTGTGAGTTTTATTGTTTTCCAGTTATCAAAGATACGTCCGATTAAATCGGCATAGCCAGCGACTTCCTGTTCATCCCTGCTCTTAGGTCGTTTCCCTTTCCATCCACGCAGAAAGCGGGCGATCTCCTCGTCCGTCATTTTTACCCCCTCGATACGAGTGCTTGCACCCGTTGAAGTGATAATGACCCATGTTTTAAGACGTCCGAGTATTTGTGGGCTTAGTCTCAGACTTCCCTGCCAAAGTCCTTGAAATTGATCGATCTTGGCAATCTTGGCGAGGATATTTTGGGTCAATTTAATCCTCTTGCTTAATCTGTTATTGGTCATAAATTGGATATAGGTTAACTATATCCAATTATATACGATAATAAATGATTAATCAAGCGTTGCTTTCTGTCGCTCTTTTTTTCTCTTTGTTTTTTAGCATACAAAAACCCAATCTTCTCGACTGGGTTTGCTCCTATTTTCTGTTCTATAATTGGACGGAAACGGCTTTTTTGTCAGTTCCTACCTCCCATGACACTTCTTATACTTCTTGCCGCTACCGCAAGGACAGGGGTCATTGCGACCAACGGTCTTCCCAAATTCGTCTTTTACCTTATCTCTTACCAAATCAAAATTATCACGTTTGGCGCTCAATTTTTCCATTTCTTTAGCCGCTCCTTCCAATTTCAAATTCTTCGGTTGCTCACTGCCGCTTAACCGTATTAAAGCCGAAGGCGCCATCTTCAGAATATCGCCGGTACGATAAATGGAATAAACTAATTGCTGACGGATAAGGTCTAGCAATTCATGATAGAGGCGATAGGCTTCTTTCTTGTATTCCACCAGGGGATCACGCTGGCCGTAGCCGCGCAAACCGATGCCCCGGCGCATATAATCCATTGTTTCTAAATGATCAATCCACATCTGATCAATTGAGCGCAAAAGCAGGCCTTTAGCCACTTCCACAAAATCAATTCCCGCCTGGGTAAAATCGGATACTAAACGCTCATAGGTAGCGGCCGCCAATTCCTGGACATAATCCAAGACCTTTTGGCGCCCAGCCTCGCCGCCGTCGCCGGCTAATTCTTTAAGCTTATCTTCTTGCTCAGAAACATTAAGCATCGTCCGTAAAGTCTCCACTATTTCTTTAAAATTCCAATCGCCACTCTTATCGCCGGACGTATGAAAAACAATAACTTTAGTGATTTCCTCCTTAACTTGTTCGTTTATAAGCGCGTTTAATTTGATTAAAGGGGTATTCTCGCCTTCTTTCACTTCCATTTCTGAAGCCTCCAAGATTTCCCGGCGGCGACGGTAAATCGCCTCGCGGTGCTTATTGATGACATCGTCATATTCAACCAAGTGTTTGCGCAAATCAAAATTATTACCCTCAACCTTCTTCTGAGCCGATTCCAATGATTTGGAAATCATCCTGTTTTCAATCGGCACATCCGGCGGTAATTTTAAAGTTTTCATCATCGCCTTCATCCGGTCGCCGCCAAAAATACGCATCAAATCATCTTCCGTAGAAACATAGAACTGGGAAGAACCGGGATCGCCCTGACGGCCAGCCCGACCGCGCAACTGATTATCAATACGGCGAGCTTCATGCCGCTCCGTGCCAATAACGTGCAAACCGCCGAGCGCCTTCACTTTTTCCTGTTCTGCTTGCGCTTCAGCAAGGGCCGCTTCGTCATTGGTATCGGGGTTGCCTCCCAAGATAATATCAACACCGCGACCGGCCATATTTGTAGCCAGGGTGATAGCGCCGACCCGACCGGCCTGAGCGATTATTTCCGCTTCTTTCTGATGATTCTTGGCGTTTAACATCTGCGGATGCAAGCCCTCGCGCGCCATCATGTTGGCTAAAAGCTCATTCTTTTCAATAGAGATGGTACCGATTAACACCGGCTGCCCCTTTTCATGACGCGCCTTAATTTCACGGATAACGGCATTAAACTTATTTTCTTCTGTCCGATAGATTAAATCATTCAAGTCCTTGCGAATATTGGGCTTATTGGTGGGAATTACCACGGTTTCCAGTTTATATATCTTATAGAACTCTTCCGCCTCGGTTAAAGCCGTGCCCGTCATACCAGACAGCTTGTTATACATGCGAAATAGATTTTGAAAAGTAATGGTAGCCATCGTCTGCGATTCTTTCTGGACTTTAACTCCCTCTTTCGCTTCAATCGCCTGGTGCAGACCTTCGCTATAACGACGACCATACATCAAACGGCCGGTAAATTCATCGACAATGATAATCTCGCCATCCTTAACGACATAATCACGATCACGTTTAAATAAAACCATCGCCTTTAAAGCCTGCTCCAGATGATGGACATCCTTGACGCCGCCAGACACATAGATATTACCGACACCCAGCCATTCTTCAATCTTATTAATACCGGCCTCGGTCAAAGTCGCCGCCTTCATTTTTTCATCAATATTATAATCCTCATTCTCAGTCAGACCTTGGACTAATTGCGCAAATTTCACATATTTGTCAGTGGACTCCTCCGCTGGGGCGCTGATAATAAGCGGGGTGCGCGCCTCATCAATCAAAATCGAATCAATTTCATCAATAATGGCATAATGTAAAGAGCGCTGGACAGTTTGGCTAAGAGTATAGGCCATATTATCACGCAGATAATCAAAACCAAATTCATTATTGGTGCCATAAGTAATGTCGCAATAATAGGCTTCGCGACGAGAAATCGGACGGAAATGGCGCAAACGCTCGTCATACTGGCTCTCGTCGTTATATTCCGGATCATATTTGAAAGCGGCCTCATGAACAATAACGCTAACACTGAGACCAAGAGCGTGATAGAGGGGCGCCATCCAGCCGGCGCCAACCCGCGCCAAATAATCGTTAACGGTAATCAAATGTACGCCCTCGCCGCTTAAAGCGTTGAGATATAAAGGTAGTGTCGCCACTAAAGTTTTACCTTCACCGGTTTTCATTTCCGCAATCTGGCCGCGATGCAAAACAATACCGCCAATTAACTGCACGTCATAATGCCTCTGACCGAGAATTCTTTTAGAAGTTTCGCGCATATTGGCAAAAGCTTCCGGCAAAATTTCATCCAGACTAATACCATTTTTAAGCCTATCTTTAAATTCTAGGCTCTTATTTAATAGCTCTTCATTACTTAAGGCCTGAAAAGACGGCTCCAACGCGTTAATCTTTTCTACGGTTTTTCGCAATTCTTTAATAATTTTTTCATTCGGATCTCCGAAAATTTTGTTTAACAAATCCATATAATATTTATATTAAGCGCCCTAATGACAAAAATTACGCCCAAAGCGCTATTTTCAGTATAATCTGCTTTGCGTATTTAATAAATATTGACTTATATATAATAATGTGTTTAAAAACCCCGTCACATTAATTAAAGCCACGGGTTTATTTATTATTAACAGCATCAAGCCTGGCAAGATTGGCAGTTCTGCAAGTCCTTCAAGCGCCCGAACTGCTGGGCGGCATTGACGCTATGCTGATAATAGAGAGTCTTGATGCCGAGCTGCCAAGCGTACATATATAAAGCATTAACTTCTTTAACAGGGACAGCGGGGTTGATGGCTAAATTTAATGATTGCCCCTGATCAATATAAGTTTGGCGCGCCGCCGCTTGTTCGATGACTATTTTCTGATTGATTTCTTGGAAAGTCTTGAAAATTTCTTTCTCTTCGGGTGACAAGAATTTTAAAGACTGAACCGAGCCGTCATTGTCACGGATGCTATGCCAGACTTCTTTAGAATTTTGCCCCTTTTCTTCCAATAATTTTTCCAACTGCTGGTTCTTAATCGTCACTTTCATCTTATCAATATCCTTCACGTAACAATTTGACCAAATCGGCTCAATACTTTGAGAAACCTGCCCCAAAATAAAAGCGGAAGAAGTGGTAGGGGCGATGGCCATTAAAGTCGTATTACGGCGACCATAACCTTTAAGAATAGACGGTTCGCCGTATTCAAGCGCCATCTTTTTTGAAGCCGCTATCGCTTGCTCACGAATATCCTTAAATATGGCGACATTGAGACGAGCACTTTCTTTTCCCTCCCAAGGCAACAGCTTGCTCTGCAAAAGCGAATGCCATCCTAAAACACCTAAGCCTAAAGCCCGATTGGCCACCGCGAAATTATACGCCCTTTCCATAAAAAGGAAAGATTGGCGCTTACGCGCATCATCGCTGTCACGCAAAGCTTCCAGACGGCTAATAAAATCACTCATCACTGCATCCAAAAAATATACTAAAGTTTCCACGGCATCCGTGTCTTTCCATTCATCATAATACAACAGGTTTAAAGAAGACAAGTCGCAAACAAATGACCATTCTTCATTTGAGGGTAATAATATTTCCGAGCAAAGATTGCTGGCCTTAATTTTCAGGCCCTTATCTTTATAAACATCGACCGTATTATTGTTAACCGTATCGGTAAAGAAAATATAGGGGTAGCCCATCTGACTGCGTCGCTGTAAAACTTTAGCCCACAAAGCTCTTTTGTCGGCATCACCCGCCGCCATTGCCTTCATCCAGGCATCAGTCACAGTCACACCGTAAGTCATCTCCTGAATAGGATTGCCTTCGGTACCGATATTAAGAAATTCATCGGCATCGGGATGCTCCAGGGGTAGATAAGGAGCGAAGTGCCCCCTTCTCACCGAACCCTGACTAACCACATTAACCAAAGTTTCAAACAGCTGCATGAAGTGGACCGCTCCGGAAGAATGGCCATTATCTTTTATCGCCGCGCCGCGATGGCGCAAATCGCCGAAATAGCCAGCTGTACCGCCGCCATATTTACTCATCATTCCCACTTCAGCTTGAGTAAACAGAATCTGCCCCATGTCGTCGCCCAAATATGAAGAAAAACAACTAATAGGAAAACCTTTGGACAAGCCGAAATTAGACCAAACAGGCGACGCTAAAGAGTAATAACCGCGCGACATGTAATCATAAAACTTATCGGCAAAACCGGGTTTATTCAAAATCTTTTCCGCCGTTTTGGCGATATCTTTAATTCGCTGTTCCGCACTTATCCCCGGATTAAGATAGCCCTTTGCCAAGAAAGAGCGAGAATATTCATTTAACCACTGCATAGTATTTTATAAATAATTAATTAGAAGACCAACATATCATCAGCCTAAAAGAGATCGTCACCGGTAATACTTTGGCTGCGCTTATTATAATTAATCGAACGCTTGACAAAGAAATCACCGTGCTTGGTCGTCACGATTTCCTCATCAAACCATTCTGTCTGCTCCAATAACTTTTCGTCGACCGGAAAAATTCTTTCCAAGCCAATACTATCCAGTGAGTTATTCAAACGATTCTTAATAAATTCAATAATGACCGTCTTCGGCAAAAATTCCAATTCACCCGCCTCTAAAATCCAATCCAACACTTTTTTTTCTGAGTCAAAAGCGAGGTAGCCGGCTTGAATGATTTTTTCTTTAAAGCTTTCATCAAACCATTCCGGATGTTCCGATTTAATAAGATTAATGACTTCAAGACCGAACATGCCGTGGATTTGTTCCTCCTTAGAAGTCGCTTCCACCGCATTGGAAATACCTTTAAACAGATTCTTATGCTTATTAAAGGACATTATAATCAAGAACTGGGAGAACAAAGAAACATGCTCGATGAACAAAGAGAACAAAAGAATAGCCAAAGTGTAATCTTTATTATCCTCACGCTTAGCGTTGCTTATGGAATATTCAAGATATTCGACCCGTTCCATTAAAACCGGCATTGTCTTGATGCGGGCAAATTCTTCATTTAATCCTAGAATTTCCAAAAGATGCGAATAGGCATCCATATGCCGCACTTCACTTTCGGCAAAAGTAAAGCCGACGGCGGCGATTTCCGGCTTTGGCATCTTCTTATAAATATCGCCCCAGAACGCCTTGACCGCCACCTCTATCTGCGCGATCGCTAACATTGAACGCTGAATAGCCTGGCGTTCAACCGGAGTAACTCTGGTCTTAAAATCCTGGATATCACTTAAATAATTGAATTCGGTGTGTATCCAATAAGAATGGCGAATAGCCCTGACATATTCATATAATTCCGGGTACTCATAAGGTTTGAGATTTGTCCTCTTTTTGAAAATATCCCGGCGCCGCCGAGCCGCCCGCTTGTCGCGATAGAGAATGAAAGCCTGAGCCGCTTCCTTAAAGGAACTTTCCCTTAAGGCCTGTTCCGCCCAATCCTGAATTTTCTCAACATTCAAACGAAAGGAACCGCTGGCGCCGGAAGACTCCGCTTCAATTTGGGCCTGGCGAGCCACCGTTTCCGCCAAGGCGGTGGCGTCAGCGGCGCTTCCCTGACCAACGGCGGCTAAAGCTTTAAAAATGGTGGCGGTAATTTTTGCCTGATCGAAAGCTACAATTTTTCCGTCTCTTTTTTGCACAGAAAAATTATATTTTCTCTGGCTGACATCAATTTTATCCATAAAAAAATAAAAAATTATAATAAATAAAAATATCAATATATAGAGTAATAAATAATACTTATTATACTATATATTGTGTCAGGCTGCAACCAGAAAAAAATAAGGGAAAAATAAAAAAACAGACGCCGCCAAGACGTCCGCTTCCTCCTTATCCCCAGCAAAATTATGTTTCTATTTCCCCCGTTTCTGATCACGTCGCTTCTCCCGATAACTAATAATAATTTCTTCTAAGTGATCCTTGACCTTATCAATCGCCTTATAAAGATCGGCCTCAGTCTTCTCCACTCTCAAAATTTCCCGCGGAATCTGCAAATTTATTTCCGCCCGGAAAATCTCGCCTTTATTCTGTCCGCCGACCGATTTTTCTAGTTCCAGGTCACAATTAATAACCTGGATATTGCCCAAATATTTTTCCAGCATATCCATCTTAGACTGGGCATAGTGGCGAATAGCTTCGGTTAATTCTAAATGAGTTGTTTTCAAATTTATCTTCATATCTTTGTCTTCTTAATTTTAAACTTAAAATAATCGCCCAATGTCTTTGTAGGTCACAACGACAATTAAGGCAAGCAAAAGCCAGAAACCGATGGTGTGTATCCACGCCTCTACCGACTGCTTTACCGGTTTTCCCTTGAATTTTTCTATAACAACAAAGAGAATGCGTCCACCATCAAGAGCGGGAAATGGCAAAATATTTATCAAGGCCAAATTAAGGGACAAAAGCGCCATAAATTGCAAGAGATAGGTGAAGCCGAGACTGGCGACTTGCCCGGTTAAAGTAGCGATGCCGACTGGCCCGGTTACCTGTCCGCTGACACTGGCGCCGATAAATAAATCTCTAATCAAAGTCGCAAAAGCGACGATAATTGCCCAAAACATCAAACCCGTAGCTTTAAAACCCTCCCAGATCGCGATCAAGAAGGGGTAACGGACTTTGCCGGAAGCATAAATAGATACGCCGATTCCCGGCTTACCGGTGCTGGCAATAACTGTTGGCGTGATCGTCACCTGTTTTTCCTCGTCCCCGCTTTTAACTAAAAAATTGGTCGCCACTCCATTATTCTCCGCTACTAGAGCTTGTAAATTTTCGCTGCTAGAAACCGCTTGGCCGTTAACTGCCATAATCACGTCGCCCGCTTCCAAACCGGCATCAGCGGCCGGAGATTGCGGCAGAGTTTCCATTACCCAAACCTGCGCTTGAGTAATACGCGCCGAAGGGCCGGCTTCATCCAAAGATTGAGGCAAGCCGAGCATATAACCAAGAGACAACAAGAAAAAGGCGAGAACGATATTCATAATAACGCCAGCCGCCAAAATTAAAGCGCGCTTCCCTAAAGACTGGGCGGCAAAACTGTCTGGCTCCTGCTTACCCTCGCCATTTTCCCCCTTAATCTTAACAAAACCGCCAATCGGCAACCAATTTAAAGAATAAACGGTTCCTTTAGGCTTCTGTTCAAGCGGTAATTCATCCAAAGATCGGTTTCCCCAGAAATGACGGCGCTGGCCCTGCTGATCTCGATAAAAACCGAAAAGACGCGGCGGGAAACCAAAACCGAATTCTTCCGCCTTAACGCCTAATTTCCGAGCTGTCCAAAAATGTCCCAATTCATGGACAAAAACTAAAACAGAAAGAACTAAGATAAAAATTAAAACTGTCATCATAATAAAAGCTTAAATTTCCATAATATCTTTCTCCCGGCGATCGCGCGCTTCTTTGATTTCCTCGTTCTTCTTGGCCACAAATTCATCCAATTCTTTCATCGCCCGAAATTTTTCATCTTCTGATATTTCTTTATCGGCTTCCGCCTGCTCAATCTTAGTCTTCACTTCTTCCCTGAGCTGGCGCAAAGAAATTCTGGTCTTTTCCATTTTTTCATTCAATTTTTTTACGATATCGCGCCGATTTTCTTCGGTTAATGAAGGTACGGACAAACGAATTTTATCGCCTTCATTAACTACGCCGAAACCGAGATCGGCTTCAATTATTGCTTTCTCCACGGCTTTAGACACGCCTTTATCCCAAGGGGAAACAGTGATACTGCGGGCATCGGCCACGGCGATATTAGCCACGGCGTTTAAAGGATTCATAACGCCGTAAGCTTCAACTTGAAGACCGTCTAAGACGGCGGGATTAGCCCGGCCAGTGCGCAAAGTGGCGATATCGCGCTTAAAAAAATCAGAAACAGCTTCGAATTCCGCCTGTTTGGCGCTTAAAAAGTTATTCATAAAATTAAATTGATTATTGTAATTTTTTAGTGCCTAAATAAATAATATTGGGGTTACTGCGATCAATTAGTAAATCCCAGCCAGCGCGAGAGGTACTTAGTTTCTTAGTAGTCCAGGTAACGCCGCCGTCGCTAGAACTGAAAAAAGTGGTGTTAGTCACGTAATAGATTTCGTTTGAATTTTGAGGGTTGACAGCGATAGCGTTAATGATAGCGTCTTTTTCCGGAGTAATCAACTTGATGTTTTCCCAGGTCATGCCTTTATCAGGCGAACGGACAATTGCCTTTTCCGAAGCTAAAAATAAAGAACCATCGGCAGCGCAAGTAACAATATCACGAAAATTGGAACCAAGGTTAAAATCTTTTAGGACCACGCCGAGGTCGGTCCAGTTTTCCACGGCAAAATTCCTATCAATCGCGGCCGAATCGGTGGCATCAGTCACGGTATTAGAATTAAAGCTGTAAATATTGTTCTTGGCCGTGGCCACAAAGATAAGACGGCTATCTTGAGGAGAAACAATTAAACGGGCGATACTTTCATTTAAGCGCTGAATCGTCCGCCAAGAAGAACCCTGATCGATGCTTTTGATAATATCCCCCCGAGAAGTGCCGATATAAATATTATTATTATTGTAATAATCAACCGCGATCGTAGTGACGCCGACGCCGGGGTTGTTGTCATAATAAGTCTGCTGCCAAGAGCGCCCACAATCATTGGAGCGATAAAGACGGTTGGTAATCGCCGCATACAATGTACATTTTGATTTAGGATCAACTTTTACATCATTAATCGTCCCCTGCCCCAAACTTTTAACTTCATTCCAGCCATTATTGATATTGTAGGTATAATACAAACCTTTACCGACAGTACCAAAATAGACCGCGTTGCTATCCTGCGGATCGGCCGTCAAGACGCTGGTATCAACGCCTCCTAAACTATAGGGCTGGCCGGTAATAGTGGGCACGAGCGCCATCTGCTTCCAAGTTTTGCCCTTATCCACGCTCAACCAGACGCCGCCATCGGTATTAGAACTAGTGGAGATACCATTAGGACCGAGGGACAGAGTGCAAGCGGAAGTTAAGACAGTAACCGCTATAAGAAGGATAAAGATTTTTAGATAACGCATAAAATTAAAAATAAATAGCTAAACTTTCTAAAATATTTTGGGGACTGACCAAGCCCTGCAGATAAAGTCGCGCTTTAGTCGTCTGTCTTAGCCGGTCAATAACCACTTCGGCTGATAGATTAAAATCTTTTTTCCAAGAATCTAAAAGAGACGGATAACGCAGATATTCCTCCTGGCCTAAAGAAACCAGCAAAGCATCGCGCCATAAACTTTCCCAGATATCCAGCCACCGAGAGGCCTCTTCCGCACTCAGCTTATCGCCGCCGCTTTCCTGATTAA
>Ga0116177_10003938_pt1 | contig 10813 bp, 10 predicted proteins | sample AD_STIC10_MetaG_FD_89750 | JGI IMG/M metagenome (GOLD analysis project Ga0116177, IMG submission 89750) | Active sludge microbial communities of municipal wastewater-treating anaerobic digesters from USA - AD_STIC10_MetaG | ecosystem: Engineered > Bioreactor > Anaerobic > Digestate | place: USA...
ACAAGATGAAATTAGTAAACTTACTGAGCGGGTAAATAAATTTTATGATAAAACATGGCCAGAGTACCGGGCTGTGATGGAGAAGGTTAGCCTATCTCCTTTTAAAAATTATGAGCCGTTGAAGCAGAATTAATTGTAGGCGTCTGACCGCTTTTTTGCAGATATATTCAACGGTCTGACGCCTCTTACTTAAAAGTCGCCTCCAATAAAATTGGGGCGACTTTTAAATTTTACTGAGGAACCTTTAATTTTCAGTCTATCTTTCGTTTGTAAACAAGAATGATTAAAACCGACTCTCTTTCCTATTCTTATGGTACTGAAAAGAAAATTCAATTCAGTGATTTAACCATTCAAACCGGAGAGCAATTTCTTTTGTTGGGAGAATCGGGAAGCGGAAAAACCACATTGCTGCACTTATTGGGTGGTTTGCTTAAATCTCAACAAGGAAGTATTGAAGTAAATGGAACGGACATCACGAAACTTTCCGAGTCAGGATTAGATCGTTTTCGTGGACAGCACTATGGATTTATCTTTCAACGAAATCATTTAATTGGTGCGCTCTCTGTTGAAAGAAATTTATTAATGGCTCCTTTTCTAGCTGGATTAAAGCAAAATTTGGGAAGAGTGGAAGAAGTACTTTCACAATTAGGGATTGCCGAAAAAAGGAGAAGCAGAATTCAGGACCTGAGTTTAGGCCAGGCCCAGCGTGTTGCCATTGCACGAGCGGTGCTGAATAAACCCTCTGTTATTCTTGCCGATGAACCCACTTCGGCACTCGATGATAAAAACTGCGATCGTGTAAGTGATTTGCTTTTGTCACTAGCTGATAAAAATAAAGCTACGCTAATCATTGCAACCCACGATCAACGATTAAAAGACAAAGTTAAAAACCTGATCCATCTCTGATGAATCTTCTATCGCTAGTGATCAGTTATCTGAAGGCGCGGCCGCTTAATACCCTGCTCAACATTTTGTTATTGTCATTAGGCATTGCGGTGATTACGATCTTGCTTTTATTCAGCAACCAGCTTAAGGAGAAAATTACCGACAACACAAAGGGAATTGATCTTGTAGTGGGAGCGAAGGGAAGTCCCCTGCAATTAATTCTCTGCAATGTTTTTCATATCGATTTTCCTACCGGGAACATTAAATTGAATGAGGCCGAACGATTATCAAAACATCGGTTGGTAAAAAGCGCCATCCCACTTGCCTTAGGAGACAGTTATCAGAATTTCAGAATTGTTGGTACGAATCGCGCTTATGCGGAATTGTACAAAGCTGAATTGGCTTCGGGTGAGTGGTGGTCTGACGACCTTGAAGTTGTAGTGGGTTCAACAGTGGCCGAATTGTTAAAATTAAAAGTAGGGGATACGTTCAAAAGCGCTCACGGTCTGAGTAAAGAAGGTCATGCTCACGAAGAAACTCCATTTGTTGTGAAGGGCATTTTAAAAAGCACACATGGCGTACTCGATAATTTGATTCTTACCAATGTGTCAAGCATTTGGAAAGTGCATAATCATGATGAAGTGGCAATAACCGAACGAGTAATTGCAAACCCATCTCCGCTTGTACCAACTGTGGAGGAAGGCGATTCTACAAAAGAGATTACGGCATTACTAATTAAGTATCGGAATCCGATAGCCGCCATTCAACTGCCGCGCTACATTAATGGACAAACCGGTATGCAGGCTGCTTCACCGGCATTTGAAGCTGCAAGACTCTTTTCTATCCTCGGTGTAGGTGTTGAGGCACTGACTGGATTTGCCTATGTTCTGATTTTTATCTCTGCTCTCAGTATTTTTATAGCATTATATAATTCTCTCAAAGAGCGACAATACGATCTGGCTATTATGCGCTCCATGGGAGCAAGTCGGTCAAAATTATTTATAGCTACTCAGTTGGAAGGTATAACGCTAACATTATTTGGAAGCTTAATTGGTCTTGCAATGGGGCATGGGGTACTTTACTTATTTACAGCATTGGTCGAAGAAAGTGGAAAAACAGGAATAATCGCCTGGGTATTTTATATGGAGGAAATGTACCTGCTGGCAGGGAGTCTGGTGTTGGGTATCCTATGTTCACTCCTTCCTTCCTTCCAGGCCTACCGTACCGACATCCATAAAGTGCTTGCAGGCAACTAATTTTCCGTTGGCATAGTTTTAGATGACTCACGCATTGAATTGATTATTTTTGAGATCTAATAAACCGATATGAACCGATTAAGTCTGCTGGTGATCTTCTTATTTCTTTCTGGATTTTGTTTTGCTCAAACTCCATCCGATGGCTGGACAGCCTTTGCCAAAACCAAGTTCGATGCTAAATACAACGAAAAGGCAGGCGAGTATTTTTTATACCCAACATTTCCGGCCGATCTGAAAGCTACGGTTGGAAAGGAAATTGATCTGGAAGGGTATTACCTCCCGATTGACGTGGATGGAGATGCCTATATTATCTTATCTAAGTTTCCCTACAGCCAGTGTTTCTTTTGTGGTGGTGCCGGTCCGGAGTCAATTGCTGAAATCTATTTTAAAGTGAAGCCGCCAAAATTTGAAGGCGACCAGTTTATCCGCATTAAAGGAAAGCTAAAGCTCAATGACGTTGATCTTGAGCATGGGAATTTTATTGTTGAAGAGGCCGTGTTTGTGAAGTAGTCTATTGCAAGATTACTTTATAACTCGTACTTCTTCCCCCTGAATTCTCCTTCTGCAGTATTCTAAGTTCTATCAATGCCTGTATATCGCGCAAAGCAGTGTCCTGCGATGTTTTCGTAACCTTGGCCCACTTGGTAGTATTCAACTTTCCCTCAAAACCATCGAGCAATTTGTTAAGCATTACTTTCTGGCGTGCGTTCAGCGATGTGGTTTTATGTTTTTCCCAGAATTTAGCCTTTACAAGTACGCTGTTTAAATCCTGCGTAGTTGATTCCAGCGCATGCGAGAGGCATGTTAAATACCACACTATCCATTCGGTTATATCCAGGTTACCGCTCTGCGATTTCTCTAAGTGATTGTAGTACTCACTTCTTTCTTTTCGGATTTGCGCGGAGAGACTATAAAAACGTTTGGAACTATTATCCGAACGTGCTAGCAGCATGTCTGATAATGCGCGTGCTATTCTGCCATTGCCATCATCAAACGGGTGTATAGTTATAAACCAGAAATGTGCTATTGCTGATTTCAGTAATAGATCTATTGTTATATCTGAGTTGAACCACAACAGAAATTTTTCCATCTCGCTTGCTAATCGATTGGCAGATGGTGCTTCAAAGTGAATGCGCTCTTTACCCATTGCGCCTGACACAACTTGCATGGCACCGGTTTCATCTGTGCGCCAGTTTCCGGTAATTATTTTATAAGCTCCACTAAATCCATCCGGAAATAAATTTCTATGCCAGCGAAACAGTCTTTCTGCAGTAAGCGGTTGATTGAAGTTTTGTGTAGCATCAAACATCAGTTCGACTATTCCATCAACATTACGGTTGGAGGCGACTAATCCCTGAACGTCAAGTCCTAATTTTCGGGCAAGGGACGAATGCACCTGCTCTTGTGGTAACAACTCACCTTCTATCTCGCTTGACTTAACTATTTCGTGTGTAAGTGTTTGCAAGGAGGCATCCGACTGCAAGTTAAACCCTAATGATTCCATTCTTCCAAGCACTTTTCCTTGCCGGTAGCGTGTTTGAGTCAACAGTTCATTTACCAAGGTTTGATCCCATGTAAAATCAGGCCATTGGGCTAGTTCGTGGATGTAACGTTTTCTCCGCATAACACCATAAATGTAGTTATTCTCCGCACATTATGCGGAGAATAATGGAGCTAATCTCCGCAAAACCTCATTTTCAGCCTAATTTATTCAATTGTCCACCGCAGACCTATAATTCCACGGGCACCTTGCAAGGGTGCATAATTGTACGTTGTATCAAAGGTATAGCCGTAGGGATTTGTATCGGGTCTCGCGTTCCCATTGTCATCAAAATATTTTCCTCCGCGTTTGTCAAACGGATCGTCCGGATGCAGGAGAGGATCTTTGGGTATATAGTTCAGCAGGTTTTTTACTCCGCCATAAATTTCAACCTGCTTACTAATGGATTTACTCACTTGCAGGTTGATCAATCCAAACCAGGGCGACATAGCCGGCCGAAAATCATTAGGCACGACCGGCAAATACATCGGGCCGGTTACACGACCTGTCAGGTCAATGTTAACTTTTGATTTAGGAAGTGTGTAGCTGATGGTGAAGGTACCCGAGAACCGAGGTGCCTGAACCTGTGGGATTTTAGTTTCAGCGAGCTCTTTTTCTTGAACCTGAAATACATCCATCAACGTAATACCTGAAATTATTTTTAAAGAATTCACTAGTGAAACATCGGCATTAAGTGTAACCCCACGAGAAACTGCATAGCCATCAAGGTTGTTATAGACGATTTTATTAGGGTCCGTTAAAAAATCACCAACGATTTTATTGGTGAAATAAGTATAAAAGAGACTGGCGTCCAGACTGATAAAGCCTTCCGGTAAAATGATGTTGTGTGCATAATTCAGATTTACATTCCAGGATTGCTCAGGCTTGAGATCTGAAAGTATTTCTACTTCACGCGACCCGGTAAGTGCTGCATGATCTTCTGTAAATAGATTCACCACCCGATAACCGCTGCCACCCGTTAGTCGCAACGTATTATTTTTGTTGGGTGAATATTTAAAACTCAGTCGGGGTGTCCAGATGTTACCATGCACATTATGCCGGTCATAACGCAAGCCGACCAATGTTGCAAGCTTATCCGAAAGCTGAATATCGTCCTGAATAAATATCCCTGGCAAGAAAGTTATGTCAGGAGCGTTACCGTCACCATCAGATGTTCCAACAGTATTGTCATCATAATGAATGTAACGAACGGGAATACCTGTGAGGAGATCGTGCTTGCCAAGTTTTTTATTCCATCGCAATTGAGCAAAGGCTACTTGTTGCGTTGCAAAGAACTTGACGATTCCATAATAGGAGTCTTGTTTGTGGTAATTGTAGGAGTAATCAATGAAAAAAGGAGTTGAGGTATTGAACTGATAATTTCCGATCAGCTCGGCACGTTGTGTATAAATGGATTCGCCATAAACCTGATCGCTTCCGCGGAATGCAGGAGTCCATTTCAACTCTCCACCCCAGCGGTTTTCATCAATGTATCTTCCAGCCAATGAAAAACTTTTTCCGGAAGCCCGGTGAAAGGTCCATTTATTAAAAAGAGAAATTCTTTTTTGCAGGGTTACATCCGTGAAGTTATCATTATTGATGTCGCGCTTTTGATCATAATGAAAGTAGTTGACTCCGAATAAACTTGCCGACTTACCGGCTTTAAAACGGGAGGACAGATCAAAATTGTATTCACCCACCGTGGTTCCAAAAACATCCGCTTTAAATTTTGGAACCGAAAAGGGTTCTTTCGTGATGATGTTAATTACACCCCCCACTGCTTCTGATCCATAAAGTGTGGAAGCCGGGCCTTTTACAATCTCCATTCGTTTCACCAGACTGTTTGGAATTCCGGCCAATCCATAAACAGTAGCCAGACTGCTCACGATAGGCATGCCATCAATCAAGATCATGGTATATGGACCTTCCAGACCATTAATATGAATGTCGCCCGTGTTACAAACATTGCAATTGATTTGTGGCTGCACGCCATTCACCAATGAAAGTGCTTCAAAAATGTTAGGCGTTGGATTTTTAAGAAAGAAGGAGGGAGCATATACTTCTATGGGGATGGGCGAATCCATTTTGGTTACTTCCTTCATAGTGCCGGTAACCACGACAGCTTCCAGCTGGGCAACGTCTTCTTTTAAAGCTATATCAATGGAGTTAGTTGCCCCTTGCTTCACTTCCACTACGACCACCTGGTTTTGATAGCCTATTCCAGAGATTTTTAGTTTTTTGGTTCCGATGGGTACGTTTTCAATCCGAAACCGCCCTTCTTCATTGGTACTGGTGCCGAGTCGAGTTCCCTCAATAACAACATTCACGAACTCCGCGACTTTGGCTTCATTTCGAATAATGCCAGAAATGGCGCCTGTTTGGGCCATGGCTACTGGAATCAGCGAAATGGACAGAGTTATGAAAATCAGGAACCTCATAATTTTAGAGTAGCAAACTTATATAATTAGAAATAACTAAACAAATATTTAGATTAGTCTAAAAATATTTCTTGAGAAATAGGGGAAATTGGCCAGAAAACGAAAGCTGAGAAAACTCATTTTTTAATCCGTGCCATTGACTTTACTTTCACTTCGGATTTAATACCCTACTTATGAAAGCTCTTTCAGTCATCGCCATCTTGCTTTTTGTTACCCTTAGCGGCTACAGCCAGGTGATTACTTCGCCTCAGAAAAAACTTACGTTGAACTTCCAACTCACGGAAAAGGGGGAGCCCACCTACCAACTCTCTATAGGCAACAAAAAAGTGACAGAGCCAAGCCTGATGGGCCTCGAACTAAAAGACCAGCCAGCGCTGGCCGAGGGGTTTACTCTTACCAGCATTGACACAACAACGGTAAATGAAAAATGGAACCCGGTGTGGGGCGAGGTTAAGGAGATTGGTAACAACTATCGAGAACTGGCGGCTCACCTTTTGCAAACAGCAACGGGTCGCGTGATGATCATTCGCTTTCGTCTGTTTGATGATGGCCTCGGCTTTCGGTATGAATTTCCGGCACAGGCTAAGTTGAGTTACTTCATCGTTACCGGTGAGCGCACACAATATAATCTTACGGGCAACCACAAATCGTTTTGGATTCCGGGCGACTATGACACGAATGAATATCCTTATACGATCTCAGCACTCAGTGAGATAGATGCAGTAAATGTTTCGAAGAAGTATACCGAAATTGGAACGCGGTCGCCCATAAGTAAGAATGTAGTGCAAACTCCTTTCATGCTGAACTCGGCCGATGGGTTGTATATAAACATACACGAAGCTGCATTGCTCAACTATCCTGCCATGTACCTTAGAGTGAACCAGGAAACCTTTTCACTCACTACGGAACTGACACCCGATGCATTCGGCAACAAAGCCTATCTGCAAACTCCGTGTAATACTCCGTGGCGCACGTTGCTGGTAAGTTATAAGGCTGCGGATTTACTGATGTCAAAAACGATTCTCAATCTGAACGAGCCTTCTGTCATTAAAGAGACAAGCTGGATTAAACCACAAAAGTTTGTGGGTATCTGGTGGGGCATGCACATGGGCACTGCCACCTGGAATTATGCTGACCAGGGAAACATCATTTTAAAAAATACCGATTGGAGTAAACTCACTCCGAATGGAAAGCACGGGGCCACCACACACCACACCAAGCGCTATATTGATTTTGCTGCAGCGCAAGGTTTGGATGGAGTACTTGTTGAAGGCTGGAATGTAGGTTGGGAAGACTGGGCCGGTAATTGGAAGGAAGAAGTTTTTGATTTTGTAACTCCATACCCCGATTTTAATGTGAATGAGTTGCAAGCGTATGCAAAAGATAAAGGCGTGAAACTTATTATGCACCATGAGACGTCAAGTTCTGTCACCAATTATGAGCGAAGAATTGATCAGGCTATCCGTTTCATGAAAGATCATGGCTACGAATCTGTAAAGACTGGTTATGTAGGTCGCATCATTCCGCGGGGTGAGTTTCATGACGGTCAATGGATGGTGAACCACTTTACACGTGTGGCCGAAAAGTTTGCGGCCAATAAGATCATGATGGATGCGCATGAATCGGTTAGGCCAACGGGCCAGCATCGTACTTACCCAAATTGGATGGCGAGTGAAGCAGCTCGGGGTAATGAGTTCAATGCGTGGAGCAGTGGCAATCCTCCCGAACACGAAACGATTTTACCCTTCACGCGACTCATGGGCGGACCGATGGATTATACACCGGGCATCTTCCAGATCAAGTTGGATTATTATAATACCGGAAATAAATACCAGGTGCACACCACGCTGGCCAAGCAACTCGCTTTGTATGTAACGATGTATAGTCCTTTACAAATGGCTGCTGACTTACCGGAGAACTATGAGAAACATTTGGATGCATTTCAGTTTATCAAAGATGTGCCCGTAGATTGGGATAATACTAAGGTGCTTGAGGCAGAGCCTGGCGATTATATTGTTACGGCTCGCAAGCAAAAAGGAAAAGATGCGTGGTATATCGGGGCCATTACCGATGAAAACAAACGCGAGGTGCAGGTTAATTTTAGTTTTCTTGAACCCAACAAGACTTATGTGATAACCATTTATGGCGATGCCCCGGATGCACATTGGGAAACTAATCCCATGGCGTATGCCATTCAAAGCTATACAGTAACTAGTAAAACGATACTTAAATTGAAACTTGCACCTGGTGGTGGTGCAGCCCTTGCGGTGAAACCTGCTTCAGCAGAGGAGTCGAAAAAGATTAAGCGATATAAGTAATTGAGATACACGAATCAGGTGCTGGCTCAATATCTCTGTTCTCTATACTTAACCAGGCTTTTAAAATAAGGAGGGATCTCAGTCTCAAAACTAATTTCTCTATGGGTAAACGGATGTATTATTGTAAGGGATGCAGCATGAAGTGCTAATCTTTTAGCTTCTTTATCTTCGTACCCGTAGATTTTATCCCCAACAACCGGATGTCCTTCTTCCGAAAGGTGAACGCGAATTTGATGTTTTCTTCCCGTATAGAGATCGATTTCCAGCAAACTGTATTTATCGGATTCTTTAATCACTCGATACCCAGTTTCAGAAAATTTACCTTTATCCGGGTCTCTTACAGAGTAAACTCTAAATACTTTATTTTCTAATAGGTATGATGTAATAACCCCTTCTTTATCTTGAAGATTGCCATGCACTACCGCAACATATTTTTTACTAAACTCTTTCCATCTCTCCTGTAAAAAATATTTTGCTTTTTCATTTTTGGCAAAAATCAGAATCCCTGAAGTTTCTCTATCCAGACGATGTACTATAAATACCCGGTTTCTTGATCGATCGTTCCCTTTTTTTACATATTCATTTAAAAGGAAATGAGCCGTTTTTTCTTTTTCTCTTTCCGTCCCGATGGTCAATAGTCCATGTATTTTATCGACAACAAGAATATCATGGTCCTCATAAATAATAGAAAGCCCTTTGGGTTGGTATTTTTTAGAGGGTGCTTTAAAAGATGATCCTTTTTCTTGCATGGTAATCAACGGATTAGAATCATACTCTCATGTAGCGGTATGATTACTGTAAATATCTAAGAATATTTATCATTCTAATGACCTGGTCCATTTTTGATTTCTACAAATTCAGAAAACCCTTTCACCATACCTTTAACACATTCACACGGTGTTGGTCCGCCTTCCCAAATGCCTTCGCAAGCCTTTTCAACCAATTCTGGCCGGTTCTTAATTACCCATTCTTTCGCTTCATAATATACATCAATATCGTTTGAGGAGGTTTTTACAGAAACAATTTCTCCATTGTGTACAGAAATGTGAAACGTATCGGTCACATTAAAATCAATCGCCAGTGCACCCATCAAATCATCCTTCACGGTAATAGGGAAAATGACAAGGGAATCGTTTTTTCCGAAATAATGGCGATCAACAATTTTATAATTGGCACATTCAGCCCATTTTTGATAGTATAGAATTTCTGGCTGGGATTTCTTAGCTGACGCTAGCATAACTTGCAAGGAATCTCGATTAAAGGAATAGAAAGCATCAATAAATTTATTGCCAACAGCGAAATTGCTAGCATACGTATCGCTTTGAGTCGAAGTTTTACAGCTGCCAAGCAGCAAAATGAAAATACCAAGGGCATACTTTACACTCATAATGATTTCAATATTGTTAATTCAAATTACGGCCGACTTTTTTCGCATAACGACTTGCTCCTGCAACGACTAAACCCTGTTAGCGGTTCGTTGTTGTTTTGTTGTCATTAACGTATTCTAAAATGTCACCGGGTTGGCAGTCCAGGGCTTTACAAATCGCCTCTAAGGTGCTAAACCGGATTGCTTTTGCCTTACCAGTCTTTAGGATAGAAAGATTTGAAAGTGTTAAATCTACTTTTTCGGATAGCTCATTCAGCGACATTTTACGCTTTGCCATCATTACATCTACGTTTACAATGATTGGCATAGGTTAAACAGTTAAATCGTTTTCGTTTTGGATTTCAACTCCTCTTGAAAAGATAGTCGCGATTACATATACTACAGCCGCCATTAATATATAAGCCTGACTATCGGCCCAAAACTGGTTGAGGGTGTCGATTTCAAATTCATGATGTGGTAAACTTTTAGCGGTTTGTTGGGCTATGTAGCTTATGAGCCCTATAGAAAAAATGGTGTAACTGATTTTTGTAATCTGATTGGCCACATAGGTGTTGAATGGTTTAGTCAAATCAAGTTTACTTAGCAACATGATAACAAGAAAGAACAGATACGCCTTTAAAATAGCAATGAACAGGATAAAACTATATATCCCGAAAAAAACCCACTGATTAACAGCATACATGGCGGTTAAATCCAACTTTTGATACAGGTTTTGCACGAATTCAGGTTTGAAAAGACTGAAACAGAAATTGACAATTAAGGCTCCGGCTTCAATGCACAGACCCACGAAGATGACCCAGGCAACAATATGCAGGCCCTTAAATACGAAGTTGTTTTTTGTTGACATAATGGTTTTGATTATGCCTCAAAAATAGTAAAAATATATTGATAAACAGTAAATATATATTTATATACAATATATTATTATTGTTCATATAAATGAGCTTCCTAGCCGTTTTCTTCTTTCTTGTCGTTAAATGTTTGTCTTA
>Ga0116177_10003942_pt1 | contig 10807 bp, 7 predicted proteins | sample AD_STIC10_MetaG_FD_89750 | JGI IMG/M metagenome (GOLD analysis project Ga0116177, IMG submission 89750) | Active sludge microbial communities of municipal wastewater-treating anaerobic digesters from USA - AD_STIC10_MetaG | ecosystem: Engineered > Bioreactor > Anaerobic > Digestate | place: USA...
CATCAGCTTGATGAGGATGTTGAGCGACGGGCCGGAGGTGTCCTTGAACGGGTCGCCGACGGTATCGCCGACCACCGCCGCCTTGTGCGGCTCGGAGCCCTTGAAGTAGCGGTGCCCGCCGATCTCGATCCCCTCTTCGATCATCTTCTTCGCGTTGTCCCAGGCCCCGCCCGCGTTCGCCTGGAAGATCGCCAGGAGCACGCCGGAGACGGTGACCCCGGCGAGGAGACCGCCGAGCATCTCGGCGCCCGAGTCGAGCCCGAGCAGCTTCGGTCCGAGGCCGAAGGCGACCGGCACGATCACCGCCAGCAGTCCCGGAGCGACCATCTCGCGGATGGCGGCGGCGGTCGAGATCTCGACGCAGCGAGCGTACTCCGCCTTCCCGCTCGCCTCCTCGAAGACCCGGCGGTCGTCCTCCGGCCAGTCGGCGAGCTCCTTGTCGCCGTGGGTGTTCATCGCCGCGAGCGCCGCCCGGAGCGCCGGGATCTCGGAGAACTGGCGCCGCACCTCCTGGATCATCGCCATCGCGGCCCGCCCGACCGCGCCCATGGCCATCGCCGAGAAGAGGAACGGCATCATGGCGCCGATGAAGAGTCCGGCCATGACCGTCGCCTTCGAGACGTCGATGGAGGCGAGCCGGGCCGAGGTCATGAAGGCCCCGAAGAGCGCGAGCGCGGTGAGCGCCGCCGAGCCGATCGCGAACCCCTTGCCGATGGCGGCGGTGGTGTTGCCGACCGCGTCGAGCTTGTCGGTGCGGCTGCGGACCTCGCGGGGCAGCTCGGCCATCTCGGCGATGCCGCCGGCGTTGTCGCTGATCGGCCCGTAGGCGTCGACGGCGAGCTGGATGCCGGTGTTGGAGAGCATGCCGACGGCGGCGATGGCGATGCCGTAGAGGCCGCCGAAGTGGAAGGCGCCGATGATCCCGGCGGCGATCACCACCACCGGCCAGGCGGTGGAGCGCATGCCGATGCCGAGGCCGGCGATGACGTTGGTCGCCGAACCGGTGACCGACTGGTGCGCGATGCTCGCGACCGGCGCCTTGCCGGTGCCGGTGAAGTACTCGGTGATCATCCCGATCGCGAGCCCGGCGGCGAGGCCGATGACGGTGGCCCAGAAGATCCCGAGCGAGGTGATCGTCCGCTCGCCGCCGTAGAGGAGATCGGTGAAGGTGAAGCTCGCGGGCAGGAGGCCGCGGATGAGGAAGTAGGAGAGGACGACCATCACGAGCGAGGAGCCGAACTCGCCGGTGTTGAGCGCCTTCTGCGGCGAGCCACCCTCCCGCACGCGGACGAAGAAGGTGCCGGCGATCGAGGTGAGGATCCCGACCCCGGCGAGGGCGAGCGGCAGCAGCACCGCCGAGAGGCCGTCGAAGCCGTCGGCGGTGAACGGTTCGCCCGAAGCGAGCCGGCCGCCCATGAAGGCGACGCCGAGGACCATCGCGCCGACGATCGAGCCGACGTACGACTCGAAGAGGTCGGCGCCCATCCCCGCCACGTCGCCGACGTTGTCGCCGACGTTGTCGGCGATCGTCGCCGGGTTGAGGGGATGGTCTTCGGGGATCCCGGCCTCGACCTTGCCCACGAGGTCGGCGCCGACGTCGGCGGCCTTCGTGTAGATCCCGCCGCCGACGCGGGCGAAGAGGGCGATCGAGGAGGCGCCGAAGGAGAAGCCGGTGATCACCCCGACGGTGCGCACGACGTCGCCGGCGAACTGGCGATGGAAGAGGAGCATGAAGGTGCCGAGCCCGAGGATCCCGAGGCCGACCACCCCGAGGCCCATCACCGAGCCGCCGGCGAAGGCGATCTCGAGCGCCTTGCCGAGGCTGGTGCGGGCCGCCTGGGTGGTACGCACGTTCGCCCGGGTGGCCACCCGCATGCCGATGAAGCCGGCCGCGGCCGAACAGAGCGCCCCGCCCACGAAGGCGAGGGCGATCAGCGGCGAGGAGCCGGGCTGCCGGGCGCCGCTCCAGCCGAGCAGCAGCGCCACGGCGAGCACGAAGACGGAGAGGACCCGGTACTCGGCCCGCAGGAAGGCCATCGCTCCCTCCTGGATGGCGTTCGCGATCCGGATCATCTGCGCGCTGCCTGCGTCCTGCCGCGTCACCCAGGCGGTGCGCAGGAAGGTGTAGAGCAGGCCCGCGATGCCGAGCAGGGGGATGACGTAGAGGATCGTGTCCAGATTCATGCGCGATGGGCTCCGTCGGTGTGGAGGATGGCGTTGGCTGCCGAAGGGCGAGCGAGATTATCGCACAGCGCCCGGCTCCGCCGCCGGCGCCGGCGGTCGCGTCCCGGGACGTCCGACGGTGGTGTACGATGCCCCGGTTGGCGATCCGATGCGGCGGCGGCCGGGCGGGCTCGGATTCCGGTTCCGGCGGTGGCTGCGGGTGGGGGGCGGCATGGCAGAAGACCGGCAGCAACCGGAGCAGTGGGGCACCCGCCTGGGCGTGATCCTGGCGGTTTCCGGCTCAGCGGTAGGGCTCGGCAACTTCCTTCGCTTCCCGGGGCAGGCCGCGCAGAACGGCGGCGGGGCGTTCATGATCCCGTACTTCTGCGCGCTGCTCCTGCTCGGCATCCCGATCGGCTGGGCGGAGTGGACGATGGGCCGTTACGGCGGCCAGAAGGGGTTCCACTCCGGGCCGGCGATCCTCGGGGTCTTCGGCGGCCGCTCCCCGGGTCGCTACTTCGGGGCGATCAGCGTCCTGATCCCGCTCGCGGTTTCCTACTACTACATCTACGTCGAATCGTGGTGCCTCGCGTACTTCTGGAAGTACCTCACCGGCGGCCTCGGGATCGATCCCACCGCCCCGGTGGCGGCCCAGGTGGAGACCTCGTCACGCTTCTTCCACGAGTTCGTGGGCTCGGCGGCGAACGGGGTGCTCGAAGCCGGGCACGGGACGACGATCTTCTTCTTCGCGCTCACCGTGGCGGTGAACCTCTTCCTCGTCTACCGCGGCCTGAACAAGGGGATCGAGAAGTTCGTCACCTGGGCGATGCCGCTCATGGCCGTCTGCGCGCTCGTGGTGCTGGTGCGGGTGCTCACCCTCGGCACCCCCGATCCGGCCATGCCGGAGCGCAACGTGCTCGCCGGCCTCGGCTACATGTGGAACCCGGACTTCGCGGCGCTCACCAACTTCCAGACCTGGCTCGCCGCCGCGGGGCAGATCTTCTTCAGCCTCTCGGTCGGCTTCGGCGTGATCCTCAACTACGCCTCGTACATGAAGAAGAAGGAAGACGTGATCCTCTCCGGGCTGACCGCCTCGGCCACGAACGAGATCTTCGAGGTCGGCTTCGGAGGGATGATCACGCTCACCGCCTCGTTCGTCTTCCTCGGCCTCTCGGGGACGGTGGCGGCGGTGCAGACCGGCTCGTTCGGGCTCGGCTTCAACACCCTGCCCGTGGTCTTCGCGCAGATGGGACCGATCGGCAACTTCATCGGCGCCACCTGGTTCCTGATGCTCTTCCTCGCGGCGATCACCTCGTCGCTCTCGATGTACCAGCCCACGATCGCCTTTCTGCGGGAGTCGCTCGGCATCTCCCGGAAGCTGGCGACGACCGGCATGGCGGCGATGGCGGTCACGGGCGGCTGGCTGGTGATGTACTTCAGCCGCAATCTCATCTTCTTCGACACCCTCGATTTCTGGGTCGGCACCTTCCTGATCTTCATCCTCGCGGCGCTGCAGATCTTCCTCTTCTCCTGGGCGTTCGGCACCCGGCGGGCGCTGGCCGAAGCGCACAGCGGCTCCCACATCCGGATCCCGTCGCTGCTCGGCTTCGTCATGAAATGGGTGACTCCCGCCTACCTGATCGTGGTCTTCATCGGTTTCAGCGTGCAGAACCTGCGCGACTCGCTCGCCCACGCGCTGGAGAACAGGGAGGCCCAGATCGCCCTGGTCTGGGTGCTGCTCAACCTGGTCTTCCTGCTGGTGCTCGTCTGGCGCGGCGAGCGGCGCTGGCGGGCCGCCGGGCTCGATCTCGACGGCCTGCGGGAAGAGACGGACTGAGGAAGGGAGGCGGAGATGCGGATCGGCGGCTGGATCTTCCTCGTGGCCTCGGTGGGCGGCGTGCTCGGTCTCGCCTGCTGGTGCTACTACAAGGTGATGACGCTCCCCCGGCCGGGCGTGGTCAAGCCGCCCGACATGCTCGGCGGCTGAAGAGCCCGCCGGCCCGCTACATCCTTTCGGGTTCCTCGATCCCGAGCAGCTCGCAGAGCCCGCCGAGCGCCTGCATCGCCGTCTGGAAGGCGGTCTGACGGACCGCCCGCAGCGCCGGATCCTCCTCGTGGAGGACCGGGTGGTGGTGGTAGAGGGCGTGGAACCGCTGTGCAAGCTCGAGCGCGTGCCGGGCGACGAGCGAGAGCTCGAGGGTCGAGGCCGCCTTCTCGACCGCCTCGGTGGCGCCGGCGGCGAGGTGGACCAGCTCCCAGAGATCGTCGCTCCAGAGCTCCTCGGGGAGCGCCGCGGCCGCGGCCGGGTCGAGCTCCGCGGGAAGGCCGGCGGCCGCCAGCTTGCGCTGGATGTTCCGTCCCCGGACGAGGGAGTACTGCAGGTACGGTCCGGTCTCTCCCTCGAAGGCGAGCGCCTCGTCGAGGTCGAAGACGATGACCCGGCTGGTCGTCGCCTTGGCCATGAAGAAGCGGAGCGCGGCCGCGGCGATCTGCTCGGCGAGCCGCTGGAGCTCGGGGCGGGGCAGATCGCGATGGCGCTGGGCGACCTGCTCGCGGGCCTTCTCGACGAGGCGGTCGAGGAGGTCGTCGGCCTTCACGCCGATCCCCTTGCGTCCGGACATCTCGACGCTGCGCCCCTCCTCCTCGCCGACCGCCTGCCCGAGCTGCCGGGCGGTCGCCGCCGAGAGCGAGACCATCTCGTAGGCGAAGTGGACCGAGTTGGCCGCCGCCTCGGGGTGGCCGAGCGCTTCGAGGCCGGCGCGGACGATCCGCTGCAGGTAGCTCTGGCGGGCGTCGATCACGTTGATCACCCGCCCCGCGTGGCCGAAGGCGGGCGGGTTCTCCGCACCCTCCGCGGCCGTCTCCCAGACTCCCTGCTCCATCCAGTACCGGTAGGCGAACTCCTTGCCGAGCAGCCCGAACTTCCAGAGCTGGTAGGCGATGTCCTTGCCCACGTAGGTGATCGTGCCGTCGGAGCGGACGATCACCTTGTCGGGATCTTCGAGCCCGGCGAACTCGGCGACGTCGGCGAGCGGCATGACCCAGCAGCCGGCGTTCTTGCCGTCTGCTTCCAGGCGCACGGCGCCGCGCTCCCGGAGCTGCTGGAAGGCGTGATCGAAGAAGTGGAGGCCGAGGATGTCGCTCTCGCGGGTGAGCAGGTCGTAGCCGATGCCGAGCCGCGCCATCGTGCCGAGGTGGCGCCCGACGATCCGGCGGGCGATCAGCCGGGCGGCCTGGGCCCGCTCGCCGGTGCCGGCTTCGAGCGCGTGGAGGGTCTCGCGGCGCCGTTCGAGCCGGGCCGGATCCTCCTCGTACCAGCGCCCGACCCGGGCGTAGAGATCCCAGCAGTGGTAGTCGAACGGCTCGGGGAGCGCCCGGATCTCGGCGAGCGACGTCGGCTCGAGGTCGAGGAAACCGACCACGACGTCGGCGAGCTGGACGCCGGTGTCGTCGATGTAGTTCTGGATCTCGACCGGGTGGCCGAGCGCCCGCAGCGAGCGCCCCAGCAGGTCGCCGAGCACCGCGTTGCGCAGATGCCCGACGTGCGCCGCCTTGTTCGGGTTGATGTTCGTGTGCTCGACGACGATCTTCGGGGCCCCTGCCGGCGCGGTCGGAGCGATCGGCGGGGCGGCGAGCAGCCCGGCGGCGAAGGCGCTGCGGGAGAACGAGAAGTTCAGGTAGCCGGCCCCCTCCACCCGCAGCGCCCGAACGCCGGCCGGCAGCTCCCAGCCGCCGGCGAGCTCCTCGGCGATCTGACGGGGAGGCCGGCGGAGCTCCCGGGCGAGGTGGAGAGGGGCGGGGAAGGCGAGGTCGCCGAGGGCGCGCCGGGGTGGTACCTCGGCGACCGGACGGTGTTCGATCCCGTACCGGTCCCGGATCCGTCCGGCCAGCTCGGCCGCCAGGGTCTGCTTCCAGGTGAAGAGCATGCGGCGGAGTCTACTGCATGAGCATCAGGCCGCCGACTTGATATGATCCGGCTCCAAAGCACCGGCGGCGCCGCGCCGCCCAACCAGGATCGGAACCGGGGGCCTTGCCGCCCCTCGTTCGGGGGACCCGGCGGCCATGACAGAAGCGATGTCCGAAAAGAAGGAACGACGACTCGTCATCAAGCTGAACGACACCTCCCTGGAGCTGGTCGAGGGTGACATCACCGAGCAGCAGGTCGAGGCGATCGTCAACCCGTCCAACGAGAAACTGCAGCTGATCGGTGGCGTCGCCGGGGTCATCAAGGAGCACGGCGGGCCGGCGGTGCAGGAGGAGTGCAACCGGATCGGCGGCACGCCGGTGGGCACGGCGGTGATCACCGGGGCCGGGAAGATGCGCTTCAAGCATGTCATCCACGCGGTCGGCCCCCGCTACGGCGAGGGGGACGACGACCGCAAGCTCGCCTCGGCGGTGCGGGCGTCGCTCGCGCTCGCCGACCGCCACGGCCTGAAGTCGCTCGCCCTGCCGGCGATCTCGACGGGCAACTTCGGCTTCCCGCTCGAGCGGTGCGCCCGCATCCTGCTCACCGAGGTCCACCGCTACCTGCAGGGGGGCACGAAGCTCCAGCAGGTGGTCGTGGTGCTGGCCGGCGAGGAGGCGTACACCGCCTTCACCCGCGAGCTGCGCCGCGGTTTCCGCTGAAGCCCGCGGCAGACGCCGCGGCCGCAGCCGATCCCGCTTCCGGGGACCGGCTGCTCCTTTTCAGGCCCCGAACTTCTGCAGCCGCCCGGCGTGGGCGAGCAGCAGCCCCATGAGCTCGCACGAGCGGAAGGTGCCGAGATGGCCGGCGATCGCCGCGCTCTCCCCGAAGGTGCGGCAGTCGTCCACGAAGGCGTGCGGCGCGTGGAGGAGCAGCGGCACCGGATGCCAGCTGTGCCCCTTCATCGGCGCCGGCGTGGAGTGATCGCCGGTGACGGCGAGCACCTCCGGTCCGAGCGCGAGCAGCCGCGGCAGGGCCGCGTCGACCTCCTCGATCGTGGCGACCTTGGCGTCGAAGTTGCCGTCCTCGCCCGCTTGGTCGGTCTGCTTGACGTGGAGGAAGAAGAAGTCGAACCGGTCCCAGGCGGCAGTGACCGCGTCGAGGATCTCGCCGATCTGCTTGCCGCACGGCATGACCTCCATGCCGCAGGCCGAAGCGACGCCGCGGTAGAGCGGATAGCCGGCGAAGGCGCCGAAGCGCATCTGGTAGAGCGAGGGGAGCGAGGGGAGCGCCGGGAGCCGGGAGAAGCCGCGCAGCAGCACCCGGTTCGCCTTCGGCTCGTCGGCGATCGCGGCTTCGATCCGGGCGACCGCCTCGGTGACCAGCGCCGCGGTCGCCGCGGCCGCCGGCTCGGTGGCGTGGACCGCGAGCGGCGGCACCCCGAGCTCCTGGGGATCGGTGTCGGAGAGCGCCGCCGAGAGCCCGTCGCCGCGGGCGAGGAAGACGAACCGGTGCGCCTCGCCGGGGAAGAGCTCGACGCGCCCGCCCGGCAGGTCGCCGAGCGCGGCCGCCGCCTTCGCGGTCACCCGCTCGCACTCGCTGGTCGGAATGCGGCCGGCCCGCCGGTCGGTGAGGTTGCCGGCGGCGTCGGCGGTGGCGTAGTTGCCGCGCGCCGCCACGTCGCCGGCTCCGAGCTGGAGCCCGAGCCCGAGCGCCTCGAGGATCCCGCGCCCGATGTCGGCCTCGGGGCTCGCCGGGTCGTAGCCGAAGAGCGCGAGGTGACCGGGACCGCTGCCCGGGGTGATGCCGGTCGCCACCGGCACGATCCGGCCGAGCGAGCCCGCCGCGGCCAGCTCGTCGAGCACCGGCGTGCTGGCGGCCTCCAGCGGGGTGCGGAACTGCGTGGCGGTACGCAGATCGCCGACCCCGTCGAGGACGAGGAGGACGATCTTGCCCGGGGCGGGGTGGACGAGACGGGAGAGCAGGTCGTGGTGATGCATGCGCGAATCCTCCGGGTGCGGGGAGCGGCGGGAGCTCAGGAGACGAGATAGGCGCTGGCCCGGATCTGGATCCGGGTCCGGGGTTCGAAGCCGTTGCCGACCAGCGCCCAGGCGCTGCGCGCCGCCATCACCGGCAGCACGATCCAGCCGTCGAAGGTCTCGCCGCCGCCGTACGGGGCGACCACCGGCTCGATCTCGGCGAGCTTCGTCCAGTGATCCTCGTCCGGGTCGAAGGCGCCCTGGAGCTCGAGGTAGGCGCGATCGAGATCGATCGTCTTCTGCCCCGACGGGTGCCAGACGGAGAAGACGAACCGGACCTCGTCGTACGGCTCGGTATCCACGTCGGCGTTGCCGTCGACGAGCAGCGGGAAGACGAAGCCGCCACCGCTGTCGGTGGCGAAGATCTCGGCGGTGGGATCGAAGATCAGATGCTGGGAGCGGTTCGGGCGGATCATGGCACCTGCAACGGGGTGAGGGCCACGGCGGGCCCGAGGATCGAACGAAAAATCAGTCTATCACCCGGATCGCCGCCGGTGCGCGAGGGCACCGGCGGTCCGGCGCACCAGCCCCCGCAGGATCCGCAGCTCCCGCGGGCTCGGCGCGGCGCGGGCGAGCAGCGCACCGAGGTCGCGTTCGACGCCGGCGTAGGTGTCGTCGCGGGCGAAGCCGGTGCGCTCGGCGAGCTCCCGGAGCTGGCGAAGGAAGCCGGCGTGTTCGGCGGCGGTGGCCGGAGGCTCGGGGCGCGTGGCCGCCGCCGCGCCTCCGGAGGCCATCCAGAGCTCGTAGGCGACGAGGAGGACCGTCTGCGCCAGGTTCAGCGTCGGCTGCTCGGGAGCGCACGGGATCCGCACCAGCAGCGAGGCGAGCGCGAGCTCCTCGACGGTGAGCCCCGAGCGCTCGGGGCCGAAGACGAGCGCGGTCGGGGTTTCGGGCGGATCGGCAGCGAGCGCCGCCGGCAGCTCGCGGGCGGTGACCAGGGGGACCGTGAGCGCGCGGTCCCGCCCGGAGGTGGTCGCCACCACCCGCCGGAACGGGGCGAGCGCGGCGGGGAGATCCGGGAACCGGACCGCCCCGTCGAGGATCGCCCCGGCTCCGACCGCGAACGCCCGCGCCACGCCGCCGAGCGGCGGCGCGGGCTCGACGAGCAGCAGCTGCCGGATGCCCAGGTTCGCCATGGCGCGCGCCGCCGCCCCGATGTTCCCCTCCTCCCGGGGCCGGACGAGGACGACGGCGAGGCCGGCGCGCGGGCGCGAGGAAGAGGAGATCGGACCGTCCGTGCCGGGCACCGCGAGAGGCTCTCAGTCGGGGGGGCTGCCGGCGCGGGCCGCGAGCCAGGGGAGGGCGCCGGGGGTGGCCGCCCAGAGGGGCCGGGCTTCGCGGGCGTAGAACCACGCCTCGAGCGGGCTGCCCTCGGCGAGCCCCACGCCCTCGTCGTCCTCCCATGAGATGTAGTCGCGTTCGTGCTCGGGGTCGAGCTCGCCGGACGGGGTGTCGGCCGGCGGTTCGGGATCTTCCGCGAGCAGGTAGCCGGCCACATGGGGGCGCACCGCGAGAGCGCGCGCGATCGCGGCTTCCGCGGCTTCGGGGCGCTGCCGGCGCAGCTGCGCGAGGACCCGTCCCCAGACCACCTCGGGGAGCTCGTCGTCGGGCAGGCGGGCGAGCAGCTCGTCGAGCGGCTCGCCCTCGTCGAGCGCGAGCCACCAGGTCACGAGATCGCCGCGCAGCTCCTGGCCGTCCTCCGGATCGAGCGCGAGGAGGCGGGCGAGGGCGGCGGCCGCCTCGCGCCGCGCTCCCTGCCGGTGGAGGCGATAGGCGCGGTCGACGAGGAGCCGCCGGGCCGGGCGGTTCTCGGGCTCGCCCCAGGGGAGGGTGGCGCCGGGCGCCGCGGCGAGGACCGGTGCCACGATCGCCTCGGCCCGGTCGGTGAGCGGCGTGAGCAGGTGCGTGTCGAACCAGGAGCTGCCGGCCTCTTCGAGCGCCGCCACCCCCCGGGCGAGGTCGTCGAGGATCCGCAGCGAATCGCCGGCTTCCGGATGCGCGGCGAGGAAGTCGAGCCAGCGGCTCGCCGCGACGTCCACCCAGGCATCCTCGTCGTCGTCGGCGCGCAGCGAGGTTCCCGGCGGCCGGCCGAGCGGCCAGACCCGCTCCCATGCCGCTTCGAGCGTGAGCAGCGGCTCGGGGGTGACGAGGTGCGCATCGGGACGCGACGGCGACTCCTCCATCAGGCCGTAGGCGGGCAGCTCCCGGCCGGTGAGCCGGGGCAGGAGCGCGGCCAGCGCCTCGATCTGTTCCGGCTCGGCGGCGTTCGAGAAGAGCGCGATCGCGGCCTGCGGATCCTCGGCGGCTTTCTGGAAGAAAGTGCGCGGCGGCTCGTCGGGCGGGTAGCCGCGCCGGCGCAACGCGGCCACGGCGCCGGCCGCGCGCTCGCGCGCCTCGTCGAGACGCCCCTCGGCGGTGAGAAGCCGCACCGCGATCACCGCGGCGTGCGGCCCCGAGGCCGGATCATCGCCGGCGCGCTCGAACGCCTCCCGAGCGGCCACGAGATTGCCCGCCGCCAGCGCATGGTCGGCGAGCTCGAGCTCGAACGGGGCGGCGAGCGGCACGGGCAGCTCCCGGCGCAGGCGGGCGACCCAGGCGCTCCGGTCGGCGCGGTGGGGCAGGCTGAGAATCGCTTCGGCGAAGGGGCCGGCGACCTCCTCGTGCCGGGCGTCGAGGGCGCCGGGCGTGGTGAGGAACGGCG
>Ga0116177_10003943_pt1 | contig 10806 bp, 7 predicted proteins | sample AD_STIC10_MetaG_FD_89750 | JGI IMG/M metagenome (GOLD analysis project Ga0116177, IMG submission 89750) | Active sludge microbial communities of municipal wastewater-treating anaerobic digesters from USA - AD_STIC10_MetaG | ecosystem: Engineered > Bioreactor > Anaerobic > Digestate | place: USA...
CCTGGGCTCCGAAGGTCGAGGCCAAGTTGCGCACTATCCAGGAGATCGTGGATGTGAACAGCGATCAGCAGGATCGGGGACAGCAATCGCTGGTGGTGTTCGATCGCGTCACGGCGTCACGGCTCGGCTTGAGTCCCCAACTGATCGACGACACGCTCTACGACGCTTTCGGCCAGCGGCAGGTCTCGATTATGTATACGCCGCTCAATCAGTACCATGTGGTGATGGAGGTGGCGCCGCAATATTGGCAGAACCCCTCTGCGCTCCACGATATTTACGTCCGCTCGCCGAACGGCGCGCAAGTGCCGTTGAGTGCCGTGACGCGATACGAGCCGGCCAACACCATCCTCTCGGTGAATCACCAGGGGCAGTTTCCTGCCGTGACGTTGTCGTTCAATATGGCGCCGGGCGCATCGCTCGGGCAGGCTGTGTTCGCTGTCGATCAGGCGATGCATGACATCGGCCTGCCCGCGACTGTGCGCGGCACCTTTCAAGGCACGGCGAAGGCCTTTCAGTCGTCCGTCGAGAATCAGCCCTGGCTGATCCTGGCGGCATTGGTCACGGTGTATATCGTGCTGGGGATTCTCTATGAAAGCTACATCCACCCGATCACGATTCTCTCGACGCTGCCTTCAGCCGGCGTCGGCGCGTTGCTGGCCCTGCTCCTGTTCAAGACGGAGCTGAGCATGATCGCGTTGATCGGGATCATGTTGCTGATCGGCATCGTGAAAAAAAACGCCATCATGATGATCGACTTCGCGTTGCACAGCGAACGGATGGCGGAAGGGAAGACTCCGCAGGAAGCGATCTACGAAGCCTGCCTGTTGCGGTTCCGTCCGATCATGATGACCACGGCGGCGGCCTTGTTGGGCGCGCTTCCGCTGGCGGTGGGCATGGGGGTGGGATCGGAGTTGCGGCGTCCGCTCGGCATTGCGATCGTCGGCGGCCTGCTCGTGAGCCAGGTCCTCACCCTCTATACGACTCCCGTCGTCTACCTCTTCCTTGATCGCCTGAGGCTTCGATGGGTACGAGCCCGGGCGGCCGCTCTGCACCCTGCCGCATAACGGGCCGATAACCGATCTCATCCGGCTCCATCCTCACAATCACTTTCTCGCCTGCACTATCCGGAATCCGATCATTCTCTTTTCGTCCGCGAAACTCTAGGCTGCTCCCTCAGAAGTCACAAGATCCCGGCATTGCCTGCAGCGGATGTGTGCACGCCCGCCGCGCCGACTGGCCCTGAGCAACGATGACATGAGCGCTTCGCCTTCGATCGATCTGGAACGGTTGTTTCACGAGCATCAGCGCGATCTCCTGGCCATGCTCCGGCGCATGGTGGGATGCCAGGAAACGGCAGCCGACCTGGCTCAGGAGGCGTATATTCGTCTCGCCGATGTCCCCACATCGCAGATCATTGCGTCCCCTCGCGCATTCCTGTTTCGGACCGCCACGAATCTCGCTCTGGATCATTTTAGAAAACAAAAATTCCGCGGGCAGCGGCAAACGTCGCTTGAAGAAGCCGAACAGGTTCCCGCCGACACGCGACCGATCGATGCCCAGGCGCATGACAAGCAATTGGTCGCTACGCTTGAGAAGGCGCTGTCCGCCCTCCCGAACCGCACCCGGGCTGTCTTTGCCATGCGGCGAGTGTACGGGTATTCCTACCAGGAAATTGCGGCGCAATTGGGGATGTCGGAACGCGCAGTCGAAAAACAGCTCGTCAAAGCGATGACCTGCTGCCAGGAAGCGCTGCTCTCCAAAGACCTGCCGGCCTGATGGGTGTGAGGGGGAAAAGAGCGAGCTGACACGTCGGACATAAGAGACTATAGTGCGTCGATCGCTCTCATGTTCCCAGTTTGCCGAGCCGCCATGGGCCACAATGCGACCTGAAGACAATCGTTCGCCGGGGCCGTCCGTGCCCCAACTACCCGATTCGCAACTGATGAAAGAAGCGACCGCCTGGTTTATGCGCCAGGCCGCCGACGATTTTTCCGGCGCCGAGCGACGGCGCTTGGACGCGTGGCGCGCGCAAAGTCCGGCGCATGCGCGCGCCTACCACCAGGTTCAGGCGCTGTGGAATGCGCCGGAATTGCAGCAGGCCGCGGCCCGGAGCGTGACGAGCGAGACGATCGATGCGTTGCGCCGGCAGGCGCATCATTCCTGGCGCAGGGGAAGCATGGCGGCCGCAGCCGTCTTCGTGCTCGTCGGCATGGCTCTCTGGAGCGATGCGGTATTGATGTGGCTCAAATCCGACTATTCGACGGGAATCGGAGAACAGCGGGTCGTGACCCTTCCGGATCGATCGGTCGTGACCTTAAATACGGACACCTCGATCGCGGTGCGGTATGAGTCTGATCGTCGGCAAGTGGAATTGTTGCGAGGCGAGGCGTCCTTTGCCGTTCAGCCGAATCCGGAACGGCCGTTTACCGTTGAGAGCCGCGGAATCGCTACGACGGCCGTCGGCACCCAATTTTTGGTCAAGGATCGCAAGACGGACGTACAAGTCACCGTGTTGAGCGGTTCGGTCCTGGTGACCGACGGGAAGAGACGATCGGATCAGGCCGTTCGTTTGGCTGCCGGCGACCAGGTGTCCGTCGGGCCGCAAGGCGCAAGCGGGGTCGATCGCGTGGATACGGCTGCCGTTGCCGCATGGATGCAGGGTCGTCTGGTGTTCGTCCGCACTCCCCTGGCTGATGTCGTTCAAGATCTGGCTCGCTACCATCGCGGGTACATCGTCATCTGGAATCCCGCCCTGCAATCGCTTCCGATCACCGGGATCTATAATCTGTCCGATCCTTCTCATGTCTTCACCACTCTGGCGGACACGCTGCCCATTCGTATGGTTCGGCTCACGGACCATCTGATCGTCATTCGCTAGCCGGCTGTTGCCAAAGGCCGCCGGCGGCGTTCTCGCGTCGCTCACTCCTTCGACCTACCGGAACAGTTCGCCTCAGTCGTTCGCTCGCTGCGGCCTTGCTGGACGGCCTCAACACACTGCTAGCGTCCCTTTCTGATTTTCCATCCCTGCAGCGAATAAATCCGTTTCCCTTTTCATTCTGCCGGGGGGATTTTCTCTTTTCCATACGTCCAGGCACAGGGAGAACACAACGATCGAGGAAACGGACTCCCCAATCCTTGATAGTCCACCGACGGAGGTTTGAATGCGGAACAGTGCCTGCTGCCGACGCGCATCTATGCTCTCATGGAATCGATGGCGTGACGTCTTTTTCACCATGAATCTGCGGATCCTGCTCCTTCTCGTCATGCTGGTATTCACTTCGGCGGGTGTCGATCACGCATCCGCGCAGGGTGAAGGTACGAATGCCGGCGCGGAGCCCAGACAGAAAATCCACTATCAGATTTCTCCGCAGCCCTTGAACAGGGCGTTGCGCGACTTTGCGTTGACCTCCGGCCTGCAAGTCAGCTTTCCGGATGATATGGCACTCGGACATACGTCGCGCGAGGTTGCCGGGTCCTATACGCCTGAAGAGGCCCTGTCGGAATTGCTGGCTGGAAGCGGACTCTCGTTCCGGTTTACCAGCGTCGATACGGTGACGTTGGAGCGGGCACAGCCCTCCGGCATGTCCCAGGCACCGGCAGGAGAAGATCGCCATTCTGCCCCTGCGGCGGGGAACACCCGATCGGCGACATCCTCATCCAGCGTCAAGCCCGTGGTCGTTCCGGAAATCGTGGTCAAAGATGTGCATGAACGGAACGAGCCGGACCAGGAACTGGTGAAGGACATCGCCGGAACGGTCAATGTCGTGACACGCGAGGAAATCCAGCGAGCCAGACCCAAAAACGCGGACGAAATGTTGCGACGGATTCCCGGTGTCAATGTGTTGGATGAATATGGCCAGGGGTTACGACCGAACATCGGCATACGAGGCATGGATCCCCGGCGCAGCAAAAATATTCTGCTGATGTTGGACGATATCCCGATCCAACCGGCCCTCTTTGGCGATGCCTCGACGTACTACATGGTGCCGATCGAACGCATCGATCATATCGAGGTGATCAAGGGTGGGGCCACGGTTCTCTATTCGCCCAATACCCAGGGCGGCCTGATTAACTTCATTCAGAAGCGGATTCCCACGAAGCCGACCTTCTCCACCACGAATACGTTCGGTAGTTTCAATCTGTTTCAGTCGGACACGCAGTACGGCGGTTACTTCGGAAATTTCGGGGCGCAGCTTGGATACGTCCGGCGTCAATCGGACGGTTTCAGAGACCGCAGTCGATCGCAGTTGGACGATTTCACGATGCGATTCGAAGCCAATCCGGACGACAGGACCCGCATTACGACCAATATCTCGTGGTACGACGAAACGACGCAGACACCGGGAAGTCTCACGCCGACGCAATATCGAAACGATCGCACGCTCGCGGGAAAGCCGCTGGATGAATTTAAGGGGCAACGGGGAGCGATCGATGTGACGGCCAGTCGTGAGATCGACGCGCACAATACGGCCAAAATTATTGTGTACGGCAATGTGTTCGAGCGGAACTGGTTTATCCAGGATCAAGCTGCGAACGGCACGCTGCTTTCCACCAGCACGAACTTTTTGCGCAAGTTCAATGTCTTCGGCGTCATGCCGCAACATCAGTTCAATTTTTCGCTCTTTGGCCTGGATCAAAAAATCACGTCCGGCGTTCGGTACCACGCGGAGCGGCTCACCGACATCACCGGGATCGGCACGGCCGGCTCGAAGATCAGCCGTACGACCAATAATGCCGATTTGGAGTCGGTGGCCTATGCGGCCTATACGGAGACCGCCATTCGCTTGACCGAAGCCCTCACCATTTCTCCGGGTATCCGGTGGGAGCAGGTCAATCAAAGCCGCGAGACGATGAATGCCGTTCCCCCTGCGGGAGGGAATTTCAAGAGCTACAAGACGACTCAGGGGCTGATCTACGGAACGGGGGTGAAGTATCAACTCACTCCGGACAGCATGGTATTCGGGCATGTGCACACCACGTTCCGGCCGCCCACCTTCGCGAATGCGGTCGATCCGACGAGCGGAACCACGCAGGACCTCTCGGCGGAACGCGCGTTGAGTTCGGATATCGGTATCCGCTCGAATCTCCACCCCGGCGTAAGTGCGGAAGTCGCCCTGTTTCGAACCGAATTCAGCAACCAAATCGTGCAGCAGGGCAGTCAGTTCGTCAACGCCGGAAAGACACTGATGGAGGGCATCGAGAGCACCGTCAGTCTCGATTGGGGCGAGATCGTCCGCCCATTACAAGGCTTCGTCACCAGGGGCAGCATCACGCTCTTGCGGCCGAAATCGTTGTTCGGATCGACGGACGGAAAAGACCTTCCCTATGCCCCGCGCATGACGTTCTACGGTTTGGTGGGGTATTACCACCCGACCGGTGCGTCGATCGAAGCCGATGCCATGTATGTCGCTCAGCAGTTTACCGACGGCGCGAATACCCAGACGGAAAATGCCCTGGGAACGACCGGCGCTATCCCTTCCTACACGATTTGGAACCTCCGGCTCAATTATGCTCCGCCGAAGGCGAAGTGGGCCATTTTCGCCGGCGTACGCAACCTCAGCGACGAATCGTTCATCGCGCAACGTACCACCGGCAGCTTCATCGGCATTCAGCCCGGAGAAATCCGGAACTTTTACGGCGGCGTGTCATGGCGATTTTAAGCAGCATGCGCAGTCCCTTCCGGGGATTCTCTATCAAAGGAGTGTTGATGATGGACAGGAGAAGATGTGCAGTCGGTCTGTGGAGCGTGATTGTGCTGTCTATCCTTGCGGGGCCTTCTTTGGCCTGGGCCCATTTCGTGTGGGTCGAGGCCGACGCCACCGCGCCGGCGGAAACGGGGCAGCCGCTCAAGATCTATTTCGGCGAATACAGCGAATTTTTGCGTGAAGAGCGCGGTGGGCGTCTGGATTCGATCGACGGAGTCACGCTACGTGTGCAGGACTCCAAGCAGGGTACGACTGAAGTGGCTCTGACCAAACAGGTCAATCACTTTGCCGGGGCGCTGCCGTCTTGTCTGCCCGGCCGGAACGCGGCGGTGGCGCAGCAGGCGCAGGCCCCGGTTCAGGACTTGCGCAAGCACGACATCGGCATCGTCAAACCGATGTTCTATGCGCGGACCTATTTCATGTGCCTGGAAGAGGGCCGCATCAACGAGCATGAGCGGGATCAGGCCGCGCCGATGGCCCTCGACATGATTCCCCTGACCAAGGGACTGAATCTGGCGACCGGGCGAGTCAGCCACGTGCCGGGCGGTGAAATCGTCGTCAAGGGTTTCTTCAAGGGGCAGTTCCTTCCGAATGCGACGATCTTGGTCCATGCGCCAATTGGGTGGGACAAGGAGTTAAAAACGGATGGGGAAGGGATTGTGGCCTTCACACCGCTCTGGCCGGGACGGTATGTCCTGGAATTGATTCACGTCGAAAAAACGCCGGGTGAATTTCAGGGGAAGACATACGAGGCGCTTCGGCATCGGAGCACCCTGGCGATTCAGGTGCGGGCTGAGCGCTCAGGGGAGAAGTAAATGAGCCGCGGGGGAGCTGAGCGGATTGTCAGGCGGGCGCATCGATGGCTCGGCATAGGGGCGCTTGGTTTTCTCCTGCTGTCAGTCGTGACGGGGCTGCTCTGGGCGGATGCGAAGTTTCTCTATTGGGATGAGCACTACAAGGAAAAGGTGCGACCGCTCACGGGGCCGCCGGTCGATTCCGCGACACTGCCGCTCGACCGGGCGCTGGTCCTGGCGAAAGAGGCGGTGGGAGGTCGCGCGCTGGTCGAGCAGGCCACCTTGCGCACTGACTTTGGCCGGCTCTTTTATGAGGTGAAGCTACGGGTGGAAGGGGTCTCGACAACTTTGCTGTTGGATGCCATGAACGGTGAACGGCTGTCGCCGATCACGTCGGAGCTTGCCCCGACGATTGCCGCGCAGTATGTGCGGAGCCCGGCGACGGTGGTGGGCGTGGAGATCGAACGGTACACGCCCAGAAAGAAAAAGCGCGCCTACGATGCCGCGCGTGTCCGGTTCGATGACGATGGCGCCACGGAGATTGTGCTGGACCGACAGACCGGCGAGATTCTGGAAGATGAGGGCCGCTGGCGAAAAGTTCACTTTGCCGTGATGCAATTGCACCAGCTGAATTTTTTCGGCTTCGAAAAAACTCTGCTCAATATTCCAGGCGTGCCGATTCTGCTGATGAGTCTATCCGGCCTGCTCTTGTGGGGATTTCATCGTGCCAGGGCGCGGCGAGCGGCTGTCGACGGCCTGGCGGCCGCGGTGTCGTCCCGGGTGCCGACGGCACCGGAGGAAACCACCCACGCCTGACCCCATCGGTGCCGTGACGGGGTGCGGTGGCGTTTTCTTTTGCCGGTTGTTTAGAATGTCACGCTGGAGGTCGGCGTGACGATTCGTACCATCAAAGGCCGCATTGTGCTCGCCATCGTGCTGGTGGGCTGTATCCCGCTGGTGATCGGCCTGGTGCTGGCGTCGATGTCCGGCATGCGCTCCCTCCGCGATGTGATCGGTGGCAATTTTCAGGCGATTGCCGAACAGGCCGCCGATCGTCTGACCATGCTGGTCCAGAGCGAAGTGCAGGGGGTGCGGTTGCTCGCCTCCGCGCCCTTACGGGTTCGCCAGCCGGTCGAGGCTGCCAACCTGTCGTACAAAGGCGAGTGGGCCGATTCGCAGCGGCTGATTCAGGAACGCGCGAAGGAGTGGGAGAAAGGGCATGACAGCGCCGCCGGTCTGCTGAATTCAGAATTGTCTCGCTTCCTGCTGGAGACCAAAGTCCGCGACGGTGACAAGATGGTGGGGCTGCTGATCACCGATCGCTATGGGGCGCTGGTCGCAGCCAGCTCGGAACCGGACCATTATTCCCTCAGCCAGGAATCCTGGTGGGAGGCCTTGCAGGCCGGTGGGCTGGACCGGGTCTACGTCAGCGGGTTGATTCCCGGACAGGAAGGATCCTTCCGCTCGCCTGAAGAAACCATCGATATCGCGGTCCCGATCCTGGACGACCACCAGCATGCAGTCATCGGTGCCATCAAGGCGTCCTACCGGTTCGATTCCCTCTTCGCGATGATTAAAGAGATCCGCATCGGGCAGACCGGCCATGCCATGCTGTTCGATGCCGCGGGTCAGCCGCTCGTCTGTCCTATCCTTCCCCGGCGCGCGCATCGGATTCCCAGTCAACTGATGGCCATGATCGTCTCGTCGAATCCCGGCTGGGGAATTGCCGAGGACGACGGCCATGGTGCGACCGATACGGTGGTGGGGTATGCGCCGGTCACGGGGCTGAGCCTGCCGGATAACTCCTGGCACGTCTTCGTACGGCAACAACCGGAGGAAACCTACGCGCCGATTCGCGACCAGTTACGGAATCTCGCGTTGATCGGTCTGGTCATGCTGTGTCTGCTCTGGGCCATGGGGCGGTATGTGGCGGCACGGATCGCCCGCCCGATCCAGGTGTTGAAATCGGGCGTGGAGGCCATCAGCCAGGGTACGTACGATGGTCCGCTCGACATCAAAACAGGGGATGAGTTTGAGGAGCTTGCCGTGGCCGTGCACCGGATGGCAGACCGGTTGCAATCCTCACGAACCGAACTGGAATCGTTGAATGCGGAGCTGGTGAATCGTGTGGAGGAGAAGACGGCGGAGATTACCCGTCAAATGCGGAAACTGGAGTTGTCCGAACGCCTGGCCACGCTCGGCAAAGTCGCCAGCGGCATCGCCCATGAGATCAACAATCCCCTCGGGATCATTTTGAACCGGGTTGAATGTATGGAAGCCGATGCGGCGCAGGCCGGCGTGCCGGAAGAGGTCGGACGGGATCTGGTGACGATCCGGACGCAGGCGGAACGGATTTCACGGGTCACGCGCAGTATCCTCACGTTCTCCCGCGGCACCGTCTCGATGAAAGCCCCTGGATCTCAACTGCGTGGCGCGCACCTGTGTCGCTATGGCGGGTGAACGGGTTGCGGCGCTGGCAGTCCGGATTGACGCGCAACTGGCGCCCGAGGTATCACCGGTGATGGGCGACCGCGATCGCCTGGAAACGGTCCTGCTCAATCTGATCAACAATGCCATCGATGCAGTCACCGGCTCCGACAGTCAAGGGATTATCACGGTGAGCACTGCGCGGATGCCGATCGACGGAGACGAGTGGGTGCGAATCAGCGTGTCCGATAACGGGCCCGGTGTGCCGACCGAGATCCTCGATCGCATCTTCGATCCGTTCTTTACCACCAAACCGGCCGGTCAAGGGACCGGGCTGGGCCTGTTTCTGAGTTATGGAATTGTCTCGGACCATCGTGGCCGCATTGAGGTGCGGAACCACGCCGTCGGCGCCGTCTTCGATGTGTATCTGCCTGCGGTGGCATTCGGAAATCGGGTTCATGAGGGAACATCATGGGGATTGCAGGAAAAATCCTGATCGTCGATGACGAACAGGATGCGCTGGAAAATTGCCGTCGGATTTTGAGTCGTGTGCCGTATGACTGTCTCACCGAGTGTGATCCCGCCCGTGCGCTGGATGTCATTCAGCGAGAGCGGCCCGGCCTGATTCTTACGGATTTGCGCATGCCCGATCTCGACGGGATTGAGGTCCTGGCGGCAGCCAAACGGTTCGATCCCTCCGTGCAGGTGGTGCTGTTGACGGCTCACGCGACCGTGCAGACTGCGGTCACGTCGATGCGGTATGGCGCTTTCGATTACATTACCAAGCCGTTTACGAGCGCGGACCTGGTGTCGGTTGCCCGTCGTGCGTTCGGGGAAGATGGCGCGGGGCCTGTCGCCGGTGCCGTCGGTACGCGCGAGCTTCTCGAACCTCCTGAGCAGGCCCGTCCCGGGAAGCGGCCTGGCTTGTCACGAGTCATCGGCGAGAGCCCCGCGATGCACTCGGTGTTCAATCTGATTGAAAAGGTCGCGCCGACGCATTCCAATGTGCTGGTCTATGGAGAAAGCGGAACAGGAAAAGAGCTCGTGGCGCGCGCCATTCACGATGCCAGTCTGCGGGCGGACCGTCCCTTCATTCCGGTGGATTGCGTGTCGCTGCCCGATACCCTGCTGGAATCCGAACTGTTCGGCCATGAAAAGGGGGCGTTTACCGGCGCCCATGTCTCGAAGCCCGGCCTCTTTGAAGTGGCGGCCGGTGGAACCGTCTTTCTCGATGAAGTCAGCGGCATGAGTCAAACCTTGCAGTCCCGTCTGTTGCGGGTGTTGCAGGAACGGCAGATGCGACGGGTGGGCGGCATTCGGTTTCTGGAGGTGGATGTGCGGGTGATTGCGGCCTCCAACCAGGATCTGGAATCGGCCTGTCGCCGGGGTGAGTTCCGCGAGGATCTGTATTACCGGCTGAACGTCATCCCCATTGTGCTGCCGCCCTTGCGGACTCGCGAGGGGGACATTCTTCTCCTGGCGCGGGAGTTTCTGCGGCGGTTCATGAAACAGCAGCGACTGGGCCTGGCGTTCGTGCCGGAGTTGGATCCTTCGGCGACGGATCTGTTGTGCGGGTACTCCTGGCCGGGGAATGTACGGGAGCTGCAAAACGTCATTGAGCGGGCCGCGGTGCTGGCCGATGGGCCGGTCATTACGAGTGCGCACTTGCCCGACCGTTTGCGGGAGTGCGGGGGCGAGGACTCAGCCTCCGGCGAAGCCGGCTCCTTCAAACATGCCAAGCAGGCGGCCGTGACAACCTTTGAGCGCAGCTTTTTGATCGATCTCCTCAAGCGTCACGACGGCCACATGGGGCGAGCGGCGCGGGAATCCGGCGTCGATCGGAAGACGATCGAGCGGATGGTGAAGAAGCACGGCCTGCG
>Ga0116177_10003954_pt1 | contig 10786 bp, 16 predicted proteins | sample AD_STIC10_MetaG_FD_89750 | JGI IMG/M metagenome (GOLD analysis project Ga0116177, IMG submission 89750) | Active sludge microbial communities of municipal wastewater-treating anaerobic digesters from USA - AD_STIC10_MetaG | ecosystem: Engineered > Bioreactor > Anaerobic > Digestate | place: USA...
AGCGTTTCGCTCTGGCCGCCTAAGGCCTAAGCCGCTGCACTGACAGGTCTCCTGGGTCAGATGGGGTCAAACCCATTGCAGCGTCATTTACAGGGACTAGCAAAGGATCGGGTTACTTGGTCCCGCGCGAAACTCAAGGTAACTCGCCCGTGGTCGGCCTGCCGACTGGCTAAACCCCGGGTTAAACCCAAATAGGTCGGCTAAGTATGTAGAACTGACTGTAGAGGACTTGCGGACGGGGGTTCGATTCCCCCCAGCTCCACCAAATTGAAGGGCTCGGATAGTCTCCGGGCCCTTTTTCTTGCCTGAAATCCCCGCACCAGGCGGGGTTCCGGCCATCCGTGCTGCGGGTGGTCACCAGCCGAAACGCCCGAAATCGGCCACTTTCTCTGCCAGAGCCGTCTCTGTTCTCCGTTTGGCCTGCGGGTAGGCGCAGATCGTGGTCTAGCAAAATCAACCACTTACGCGCACAGGTTCATCGTCAACCAAGGCCGCCGGTCACCACCGCAACTAGACGGCGTGCGTCGCTTGTACTAACATTGCGGCAGTTGATCTAACAAAAGAGGTGCTGCCATGACTGCCGTTGCATCGTCGCCTTCCGCCCGTTCTGCCCGACTTGGGCTGCGCGCCACCCCCGAACAGGAGGTGGTGCTGCGCCGTGCCGCCGAGGTGGCCCACAAATCGCTGACCGACTTCATCCTCGACAGCGCGTGCCTGGCCGCCGAGCAGACCCTGCTCGATCAGCGGTTGTTCATGGTCTCGGGTAGCCAGTACCAGGCACTGATGGATCTGCTGGATCGCCCCGAACAGGCCAACGAAGGGTTGCGTGACCTGTTTGCCCGCAAGGCGCCCTGGGATACGAAGTGACGTTGCGCGCACCGGAGCCTCTGGCCGCGCAGCATCGGCTGGAAGGTTTTGATTGCGGCAAGCCCGCGTTGAATGACTGGCTGTTGCGCCACGCCCGCCAGGCGCAGGGCAGTGGCTCGGCCAAGACCTTTGTCGTTGCCGAGGACGATGGCCGCGTGGCGGGCTACTTTAGCCTGACCGTGGGACAAGTCGACACGCTGGAGGCGCCGGAGCGCATTCGCAAGGGGATGGGGCAATACCCGTTGCCGGTGGTGATTCTGGCGAGGCTCGCTGTCTCGGTGGTGGACCAGGGGCGAGGGATAGGCTTTGGCCTGCTGCAGGACGCGATTCGCCGCACGATGCTGATTGCCGAACAGGCCGGCATTCGCGCCATGCTGACCCACCCCATCGATGAAGAAGCGGCGAGGTTCTACACCCGGTTCGGGTTCATCGCGTCACCGCTGCGCGAACAGCAATTGTTGCTGCTCTTGAAGGACGCCCGTCGCTGGGTCCGCTGAACCATGACCATCGAATCACTGCCCACTTTTACCAAGCCGGCCCGCCAGCGCTGGGAGTCCATCCCTGCCGACATTCGCCAGCGGCTGCTGTCCAACGTCTGGTGCGGCCAGTGCCGTCACGAAACCACGATCACCAATTTCAGCGGCACCATCAAGGGTGGCGACTTGCTGCTGGTGGGCAAGTGCGCCGAATGCCGCAGTGATGTGGCACGGGTGATCGAGGGCTCGTAACCCGGTCAGGCGTCGAATTCCGCCACCACTTCCCGCTGCGCCACCCAGTCGGTCGGAAGTGGGTTCCGTTGGAACCACAGCAGGCTCATGCACCGGGGCTGCTGCCCGGCCAGGATGCTTTGGATGATGGCCGGCTCCAGCAGGGTGAGGCGGAGCAGTTCGTTGACCGTCGAGTGGTGCAGGTCTTCGCGCTGGGCGATTTCGCTGCCGCTGCCGACCACCCCATCGTCGAGCAGTTGTTGCCAGTAGAAGGCCCGCGTCAGTGCCACCAGCAAGGGCTGGTCGATCTGTGTGGCGACCTTGCCCGGCGACTCGACCTGGCCATCGGGTCGCACCACCACCTTGCTGGCGCCGCGCTTCCTGATCTTCAGTGGGATGAAGGTGGACAGCTTGACCTGGTCGCCATCCCGGCGTTCGCGGGCGATTGCCGCCCCCAATGGCTGCACTTTCGACTTCATACGGTTTCCTCCATCTCCTGCAGTTCTGCACCGATGGTTCCGGGTAGCAGTTCCCCGGCCAGTTCCTGCCAGCCCTGATCGCGCCAGATGATCTCTAGACCGCCGTCGGCAATCACCACGCGCTCGATCAACAACTGCGCCAGTCGACACTGTTCAGCGGGGAACAACTGTTGCCACAGGCCAGCTAAATTTCGCATTGGCAAGACCACCTCGGGCTCCGACAGGTCTGGGCGGGTTTTCCGAATCCGATCCCACACCGACTGCACGATGTGCGGAGATGACAGCGCCGCTACGATCTGCTGGGTCACCAATTCCTCAATAGGCGCTGCCGGTAGTGGCCCGTGCTGGCTGGCCCACGCGCCAAAGCGCCGGTGCTTGATCGGCGTGTAGTAGCGGTAGGTCTTGCCCTTCTTGACGGTGTAGCTGGGCACCAGCCGTTCACCGTCGGGCGTGAACAGCAGGCCGCGCAACAACACCGGCTCACGCTGGCGGTCGTTGGTCTCTCGCCGCCGTTCGATGCCATCGGTGGCGATCAGTGCGTACACGGCATCCCACTGCGCCTGCGTCACGATGGCCTGATGCTGGCCGGGGAAACTCTGCCCCTTGTGGACGATCTCGCCCAGGTACATCCGGTTGTGCAGCATCTTGTAGATGGTCTGCTTGGTGAAGGGCTTGCCGCCCTTGGTGAGCACGCCTTCTGCGCCGTAGGCCTTGGCCATCAGCGTCGCCGAGCGCACGGTCACGAAGTCATCAAAGATGCGGCGGACCAGCTTGGCCTCGACCTCATTGATCACCAGCAGACGGTTATCAACGTCATACCCCAGCGGCAGCGGCCCGCCCATCCACATTCCCTTGGCCTTGCTGGCGGCGATCTTGTCGCGGATGCGTTCCCGGTCACTTCGCGTTCGAACTGCGCGAAGGACAGCAGCACGTTGAGCATCAGCCGCCCCATCGAGGTGGCCGAGTTGATCTGCTGCGTGACCGCGCTGAAGCTGACGCGGTGGCGATCGAACACATCGACCATCCGCGCAAAATCGGCCAGCGAGCGTGACAGCCGGTCGATCTTGTAGACGACCACGATGTCAACCTTGCCCATCTGGATGTCTGCCATCAGGCGCTTCAAGGCAGGCCGTTCCATATTGCCACCAGAGAAACCGCCATCGTCGTAGTCGTCGGCCACGGCAATCCATCCCTCGTGGCTCTGGCTCTTGATGAAAGCGTGCCCGGCTTCTTTCTGCGCGTCGATGGAGTTGAAGGACTGGTCCAGCCGTTCGTCGCTGGACACGCGGCAGTACACCGCGCAGCGCCGCATGGGTGTGGTCTGTGGCACAAGCAACGGTGCGTTCATTGACCGTTCCCCTTGCCATCGCGCAGCCCAAAGAACTTCGGCCCGTTCCATCGCGTGCCCGTGATGTGGCGCGCCGCCGCCGACAGGCTTTTGAACACCTGTCCGTTGAGTTCGTACAGGCCATCGGGCGTGACGGTTACACGATGCTGACGTTCATCCCATTCGCGGATCAGCGTGGTGCCGGGCATCAACAGGGTCTGCGCGCTGCGGCCGACACTGGTCTTAATCTTGGAATGCTTGGCACCGGACTCGACCAGCATCTTGCGCACGTTGGTGGGCAATGCGCCGTAGGACATTTCCTGAATACGGTACGCCAATCGGGATTCGACGTAGTTGCGGTTGCGATGGCTGGGCCGCCGTGGGAAGTGCTGGTCCCACAGCGCCCATAGGTCTGCCATCGGCAAGGAGGGCAGCGCGGCCAGTCGGGCTGAAATGCTGCCGTTGGGAGTACCCGTCATTCTCAATCCTCCCAGATCTGCAATGCGTCCAGCGTCATCCACAGGCGGGCATCATCGATGGTGGCCATCTCGCGCGTAGCAAGGTCCCGGTCAAGGCTCCGCCCCTCTTTGCCGGTGTAACGGTAGATTTGCCCAGCGTGCTGCACACGCGCCGGGCCATAGGCGTCAAACTCGACCTGCACTGGCATGCTTCCGCGCAGGCGCTTGTTGGTGTCGGTCACCACTGCAGTGACGGTTGTGATGGTCAGTTCGGTGTCCTTTATCGAGAGTGGTTTTCGGACCTCCATGAACGCGCTGTGGCGACCAGAAGCCAAGTCAAACCGCGCTCTGTTCGGGGGCGTCGGCTTGCCCTGTCGCAACATCGACACGCTCGCCCAGCAGCGTCTGCGGTTTGCCGGTGCGCCGGTCCTTGATGCCCAGGATGTAGATCTCGCCATCCCACACCCCGCAGGCCACATCGGTGTCGCTGGCTGTGGCAGGCATCAACCAGCCGGTGATGCCATTGGGCAACTGCAGCAGGTCTTCCATCTGGTGAATAGGCCAGCGCATGGCCTCCTGGTAGTGGTCGGCAAACTCCAGCAGTTGCTGAGGCACGTCTGGGAAGTTCTCCTGGCTCAGGATGGGAATCCAGACCAACGGCTGGCCGCTGGCAAACCAGCCTTGCACGCGCTGCTCGACTTCGGGGTTGTAGTGCTGCAGACGTTCAACGGGCACGTGACGTGTGCCATCGCTGGCTTGGTGTTCTGTCGTGTGGTTCATCAAAGGCTCCTTGAGTGGTAACCCGGCACGGCGCGGGGCGGTAACCGGGGTGGTAACTGGTAACCCCGTTTCGAGGTCTGTCGGTAGCGGGGCAGCGCGCTCGCGCCCCCCGTATGGCGTTTTGGCGAGGAAGGACCCAATTCGCCTGTGGACGCTTGGCGTGACGATCAAGCCGCTGGCATTTCTGCCGCCAGTGCATCGCTGGCTGCTTCGAGCAGACCGCGCGGAATCTCAACCGGGAAGCGACTTTCGTCGTGGTGGTAGTTGATCTGGCGCCGGGCCGCCGAGGCGCGAGCCAGTGCGTTCATGACCGGCATCAACTGCTCGTGCAACTCGATTTCGGCCATTGCCGTACGGCAGTGGATAAAGTGGTCCCGCGCCTTGCGCACGGTATCGGGCAGGCCAGCCAGCTGACCTTGAATCGCATCACGCTGGCGCTCAAGTTCAACCTGCGATGCCCGGGTGATGCGCAACTCCACCTCCAGCTTGGTCAAGGTTTCAGGCACAACGAATTCCGCTTCGGTGTCCAGCAGCGCCCGGGATGCTGACTTCGTCTCGACAGCAATGCGCGCTTCGAGGTCCGCCAGCCGCTTGGTGATCTTGGTCAGTTGGCCATCGACCGTCTGCACCTCAGCGGTGAGCGCCTTGCGTTGTGCCATCAGATCGTCAAATTGTTTGCGGGCCACTGCAAAGCGCTCGGGCGTGGCCAGGACCTGCTGCAGCGGACGCAGTTGGCTCTCCAGGTTGGACACCTTCGACTTGAGCCTTTCCATCCGCTGATTGGCCTCGCACAGGATGGGCCAGTGGGCTTTGGCTGCCGGTGGCGTGTTCATCGACAGAGAGCCAGCGGCATCACGCAGCCGGGTTTGCTTCTCGCGTGCCGCAGCGTGCTCGGCTTCCGCCTCTGCCAATTCGACCTTGAGGGGCGCGAGTTCCAGGTTGAGCGCGTCGTGCTCAGTCTTGACTTTGTCGAGGTAGAGGTTGGACTTCTTGCTAAACGGGTTCAGTTTCATGGTGGTGGTCTCCGGGTTTGATCAGGGATGGACGGGGTAGTGGGTATCGCCGGGCCGCGCGACGGTGCTGACCCACAGGCCGGGGCCCACCTGCTTCTTGATGCCGACCGGCGCGCCGGGGCGGCGGGGATGGCTGGTGGCCTGCCAACCCTGGTGGGAGTTGGTTTGCCCGGTCATCGCCGCAATCGCGGCAGCCAGCGGGGACAGCTGCGTTTCGGCAGAGGTGGATGGGCTGGTGGCCTGCGGCGTGATGCCGAGAACCTTGGCCCAGATGGGATGCAAGTTGGAATTACTCACGGTGAGCTCCATATCGAGTGCCACCCTCGATGCCGGGTGGCGTGGCAGGATTGGTTTGGGAACGGGTCTGGGCAATGCGCCAGCGCGCGCCCTCACGGCTGTGGCCGAGGTGGGTGATGTCGATGCCCTTGGCGCGGTAGGCCGGGGCGATGCGGCGCAGCTGGTCCGACAAGCCCTTGGGTGAGCGCGGCCAACTGCTGCGGTCGGGGATGCTGTGGGTGTTCAGCAGGTCGTAGAGCTGGCCGGCGGTGCCCTGCCAGTTCAAGGGAAGCACACGGTCCGCGAGGTACTTGTCCAGTGCCTGCGCGACGGCGTTGCTTTCCAAGGCACGGTCGATGCCCGCACGCACGAGCTCGGCGTACTGCTGCTGGAATTCACCCGGGGCAAAGCCCAGGGCGCGTGCCACTGCCTCGCCCAGCCGCTCAAAATCGGCCATGCGCTGCTTCTGGGTGAGCCTGACCGTCGGCAGGATGGCCAGCGCTGCAGAGAACAGATCGAGCAGCCCGGCAAACACCTTGGGCTGATCACGCTCCCAGCCCGCGTGCGTGTCGGCATCGTCGCGCCGGGCATCGGTGGGGATGGTGGGCAGATCGACGTGGATCACCCGGTCGATCAGGTCCGGGCGCGTGGCGACCACGGCGATGCCGTTGAGCACCACTGGCCGCTTGGTTTCCATCACGTGTTCTTCGCCGTTGGTGTAAAGCTGGCGCGAGGCAAAGCCGCCGCCGGTGGCCAGCGTGCAAAAGGCATCCTGCTGTTCGGGCGTGAGGCCGGAGAGGTTCTCGTAACTGACCAGCCAGTTGTTGGCGGCGGCGACGAAAACGTCTTCGACCGTTTTGGGACGGCCCCGCAGCATCACCTTGTTGGGATCGACCAGACTGCGCAGCACGGATTGCGTGGTGGACTTGGCCGAGCCTTGTTCCCCCACCAGTTCCAGCACCGGGAATGGGGTGTCCGGACGGAAGCAGTCCAGCAGCCACGCCAGCACCATCACGCGGCTGTGCGCCGGGATGTTGGTGTGCTGCCAGAGCAACCCGACATCGCCATGGGTCATCCTTGTCGGCACCGGCACCGGCACCGGCACCGGCATCGGCATCGGCAGCGGGCGCATCGAAGGCGTACGGGTGAAGTACACCGGCGATTCGTTCACCAACCGCCAGCCCTGGGGGGTGACGTGGATGGCCTGCCACTGCTCATCGGCCAGATCGATCAGGTAGCCATCGTCATAACGGGCGGCGCGGACGTGGACTTCGATCTCGTCGCCATCGTTGATGCCCGCAGCGGCGAGCGTGGCCAGCGCCGACTTCATCGTGGTCTCCGGCACGCCCATTTCCTTGGCACGCCAGTACGCCGCCCGCAGCCATTCCTCGAAGCCAGACGAATACACCCGCCACACTTCGCGCCGACTGGGCATGGGAATCACGGCGACCGCATTGCGATCCGCGTCGTGGTGCAACTGGCACTGCGCCCGGGCCAAGGCGACCAATTCATCGAGCGCGCTCGCATCCTCATCGCTGCCGGGCAGCTCGTCGCGCACCAGTTTGTCGAGCACCGTTACCGAGCAATCGCGATTGGCCTTCTTGGCGGCGTGGCGCAGGCGCAAGTAGCTGGGTAGGTCCGTGGCCTTGAGGATCGAGAAGGCGCGCACCACGTCTTCCTCGGCCAGCACGCCAACGTCATCCACCAGACGGACCAGTGCCGCCTCGATCACGCCAACGGGATCGCTGTCAGGTGTCGGTGCCGGAGTGGCAGCAGCATCCAACTCGACCGTGTGATGGTCGTGATGGTGGTGACGGTCGTTCTCTACTACTCCGTCCGGAGAAGGGGTGGACGCGCTCATCGTCACCGCCCGAATCAGCGCGAGCGTTCGATGAGATTGCGAATGTCCTCAGCGCGCCAGACCGTGGTCTTGCTGCCGAGTTTGATGCCTTGGGGGAATTTGCCTTCCCGGATGCCTGCCCACCAGGCTGAACGGCTGATGGGGATCAGGGAAAGAATCTGCGGCAACCGAACGAAGCCGGTTTCGGGCAGAGTAGGACGGGGTTGGTACATGGCGAGCATCCGTGGTCGTTTGGGGATGCTCTGTATTGAATGCCACAAGAATTGGCATTCATAGAAACGGTGCGCGCACGATGATCACGCTGCGCGCAGCGTGAAGGTTCGCAGTGAAATTATTCGGGCGGCGAGTCCTTTGGAATGCCCGCGATCCAATTCTTGATCGTGCCCGGTGCCTTGCAGACCTGCGCGCCGATGATGCGATAAGCCTCTTCCTTGGTGCGGTAGGTGTTCGAGGCGAACAGTTCGAGTGCCTTTTGCTTGGCGGCCCGGTTGCTGGCGTGGCGAGCATCGGCCGCCTGCCTGCCCGCATGGCTCTGCGCCTTGCGCACTTCGTCGGCGGCAACGGGCTCTGGCGTGAGCCCCGCCTTCCACGCCTCTTCGATGATCTGTTCCGTTGATGGCGATTCCGGCAACAGATCGGCCAGCACCAAGGATTCCAGCGATTCCATCAGCGCATCTACCGCCGGCATGATGATGATCCCCGGTGGGGTATCTGTTGTGGCCTCAATCACCACGCCCAACTTGTAGAGCGCCAAGAGCCGGAGGTAATCGCAATCCGTTGCTGGTGCTGACCTCAGGCGCGACCATTCGGCTTGATTGGTGACCTCGATGAACCAGTCCAGATCGCGCTGTTCGTGACGGCTGACCAACTCGCCGCCGTGCTTGATTTGCGCCAACGTCACGGTGTCGGTGATGGCGGCATCCATGCTGGCCAACATCTGCGCCAACTGCTCTGCGCTGAAGCGCTGCAAATCCTCTCGGGCGCAGGCAGCAATCCGCACCGCGTTCGGCAACTCCAGTAGTTGTTCGAGCGGTGTGGTCAGGGCCAGGGTGAGCAGATGCGGGTTCATTGCCCATCAGTCTACCGAGGGCGGTCCAGCACCGTCCACGTTCATCCATGCTGGTTCGCCATCGCCCTGTGCGATCCATCGCTACGCGCCCTGCGTGATGACCGTTCCGAGGGCATATCTGTGCTTTCGCCGGTGTAAACAATAAGCAGCGACCATCACAACCATCACAACCATCACCACCGTCACATGGGCCCGTGCCTGTGATGGTTGTGACGATGGTGATGGTCATCGCCTATTGTTATGGTCGGGGCACGCCCACATGCCCCAGGCAAAAGGGGTCCTTCCTGGCGATATTCCAATACGGGGGGCGCGAGCGCAGCATTTCGCTACCGTCCGACCAGAAAACAAGGTTTGCAGGGTTTGCGGTTCGCACCCGGCGGTACAGGACGGCGAGCTGAATGCCCGGTCAGCGCGGGCCTGTGCGTGAAGGCGGGGGAATGGGAAACGTGCGAACCTCGGTGCGTACCGGGTTTGCAGGGTTGTACCCCGACCGCACGAAAACGGCCAGGAACGAAAACTCAATGCTGGCGCGGGTTTGGAGACGATTTGCCGCCTGAATTGCAGAAATCGGCCCACGAGCGAACCAGATTCGGTGACCGTGGAAGGGTCAGTACTGGCGGGGGCTTGCGACCGTTCATGGTCAAAAAAAGGCAAAACGGTGAGGGTGTGCAGAAGCGCGATGAACACCGTCTGACGCATCGGACACATCTCTACGTAACTCTCTATACACGTGCGCGTGCGCGCACCTCACGGGAAGTTACGACAACCTGTGTCCGATGCGTCAGACGCGCCTGGGTATCGGAAATGGCCTCCAGAAACTGGACACCCTTGGCGGTAGATCACACCACCCTGTACACCCGTTCGCCGCTGTCTTTGTGCGCCAGCACCACGTTCAGACCGAGCTTCTTGCGCAGCATCCCGGAAATTGCCCCACGCACGGTGTGGGGCTGCCAGCCAGTGGCCAGCATCAGTTGCAGGCAGGTCGCACCTTGCGGGTGGCGCAGCGCCATCACCAGCGCGGCGAGCTTGGTACCCGGGCGTACCGGGATGCCCTCCAGAAGTTGGAGGTCGTCGGTGACGTCCATCGGCTGGACGTCATCCGGCAGCATGGGTCGTTTCTGGCCGATGGCCGCATATCCCGCGTCGGTCATAACGTGGCCGTCGTCGGCAGGATCGATCCACCCGCGCTGCAGCAGTGAGGTCAGCACCTTGACCCGCGCGCCGCCGCGCAGGGTGTCGGGTGGGGTCACGCGCCCATCGGCACGGCGGGCGGCAGTGCGCAGCAGCAGGCATTGGGCCGGGGAGAGTTTGGGCAGGGTTTCCATGGCTGACGCCCTCACTTGGCCTGACCGTCGAAGATCGCCAGCAGTTCATCCAGCGCCTGATCCACCCTCCCGAGGTCACCGACGTGGCCCCAGTGGATCGCGTCTGGCTCGTGGCCGAAGTGGTCTGAGGCCAGTTGCCGCAGAGCCTCGAGCTTGTCGAGGATCATCGGCAGGCGTTGAAGGTAGGTGTCGAGGGCTGTGGGCTGGGTGGTCATGGTGGGCTCCGGGTTGATTGATGACGCCACCATTCACGCGCTGAACGATCAAGAAGCCAAGCTTTTGTTCATCAAAATCTGGCTGCAGTTGTGCCACATTGATAAGATGAGGATCTTATGCCATGCCGATCAGGACGTCCGATATGAAGCGCTGTGTTGTCGGTATTCGTCGCCCTGGTGAATCGCAGGGGGCAGTTGCTCAAAAAGATGTCCCGACGGTCTGGTTTCCGTCGATGGCCACCATGGCTGCGGTGCTGTCGGAGGACAACCAATCTCTGCTGCGCCTCATCCGTGACAAGCGGCCCAAATCGTTGACCGAGCTGGCGGAGCTCACCAGTTTCTCCAGCTGGTATCTGTCGAAGACCTTCCACGAGATCTACGAGGAAAGCCCGCAGGCGGCATCGGTGCG
>Ga0116177_10003967_pt1 | contig 10765 bp, 6 predicted proteins | sample AD_STIC10_MetaG_FD_89750 | JGI IMG/M metagenome (GOLD analysis project Ga0116177, IMG submission 89750) | Active sludge microbial communities of municipal wastewater-treating anaerobic digesters from USA - AD_STIC10_MetaG | ecosystem: Engineered > Bioreactor > Anaerobic > Digestate | place: USA...
GTACATGTGGGAGAACCTGTTCTCGCAGATCGACATCGAGGCCGAGAACGTGCACATCCCGCGCGGCGACATCCCGCGGGCGGCGGTCGAGGCGCACGTCCGCGACTACGAGTTGGCGATCCGTGACGCCGGCGGGATCGACTTCCAGATCCTCGGCATCGGCAAGACGGGGCACATCGGCTTCAACGAGCCCGGGTCGGGCGCCGAGAGCCGCACCCGCCTGGTGACGCTCGACATGATCACGCGGCGCGACGCGGCGGCCGATTTCTTCGGCGAGGACAACGTCCCGCGCGAAGCGCTGACGATGGGCGTTGCCTCCATCCTCGACGCGCGCGAGATCGCGATCCTGGCGACCGGTGAGCACAAGTCGGCGATCGTGCGCCGCGCCGTGGAAGGCGACATCGCCGTCGACGTGGCGGCGACGTTCCTGCAGCGTCACCCGGCCACCCGCTTCTACATCGACCGCGCCGCGGCCGCCGACCTCACGCGCATCGCCACGCCGTGGCTGCTGGACGAGGTCACCTGGACCGAGGGGCTCACGATCCGCGCGGTGGTCTGGCTGTCGCTCAAGGAGGGCAAGGCGATCCTCAAGCTGACGCAGCGCGACTATGCCGAGCACCACCTCTCCTCGCTGGTGGCCAAGTTCGGGAGCGCCGGCGAGGTGAACGGCCACGTCTTCAACGCGTTAGGCGCGAAGATCAAGGGGCGGTCGAAGCTGCCGGAAGAGACGCGCATCCTCTGCTTCTCGCCGCATCCCGACGACGACGTGATCTCGATGGGCGGGATCCTGCGCAAGCTGGTCCTCAACGACAACGCCATCACGGTCGCCTACATGACGAGCGGCAACATCGCCGTCTTCGACCATGACGTCCGGCGCTACGTCGACTTCCTCGTGCGACTCGCCCACGACCGCCAGCTCGACGTGGCGGCAATCGAGGCGATGCGCGACCGGGTGTACGGCTTTCTCGACGCCAAGCACCCGGGCGACGTCGATACGCCCGAGGTGCAGGACATCAAGCGCATCATTCGCGAGTCGGAGGCGATCTCGGGGATCGAGACGCTCGGGATGCAGAGCAGTGCGGCGCGCTTTCTCAACCTGCCCTTCTATCAAACCGGGAAGGTGCGCAAGGACCCGATCGGCCCGGCCGACGTGGCGATCGTGAAGGCAGCGATCGAAGATACGCGCCCGGCGATCATCTTCGTGGCGGGCGACCTCTCCGACCCGCATGGCACGCACCGGATGTGCAAGGAAGCGATCGAGGGGGCGCTCGACGCGCTGCGCGCCGAGGGGAAGCCGACTCCCGAGGTTTGGCTCTACCGCGGCGCGTGGCAGGAGTGGCCGATCACCGATGCGACCTGGCTCGTCCCGATCTCGCAGGACGAACTGCGCCTCAAGATCCAGGCGATCTTCAAGCACCAGTCGCAGAAGGACTCGGCCCCCTTCCCCGGCCAGGACGACCGCGAGTTCTGGCAGCGCGTCGAGGCCCGGAACAAGGACACGGCCGCGCTGCTCGACCGGCTCGGGCTGGCTGAGTACTTCGCCATGGAGGCGTATGTCGTCGTGTAAGGGGGCGGCATAATGGGAAGCTTCACCGTCCTCGACATCGTCGTGCTGGTCGCCTATATGGGCGGGACCACGGCGTTAGGCGTCTGGCTCGGCCGCGGGCAAAAGAGTGCCCGTGACTACTTCGTCGCCTCCCAGGCGATCCCCTGGTGGGCGATCCTCTTCTCGGTCGTGGCCACCGAGACGAGCGCTCTCACCTTCATCTCGATCCCCGGTCTCGCGTACCTCGGCGATTTCTCGTTCCTGCAGGTGGTGTTCGGCTACATCGTCGGACGCATCATCGTGTCGTATGTCCTGCTGCCGCGATACTTCCAGGGAGAGCTGGTCACGGCGTATGCACTGCTCGAACGTCGCTTTGGCCTGGCAACGCGACGCTTCGCGTCCATCACCTTCATGGTGACCCGCGCCTTTGGCGACTCGGTGCGCGTGTTCGCGACGGCGATCCCGATTGCCCTGATTCTCGGGCCGTCGATCCCGGTGGAATACGTCACGCCAGTCTCGATCCTCATCCTGGGCGCGTTCACCCTGGTCTACACGTACGAGGGCGGGATGCGAGCGGTGGTGTGGACCGACGTGCTGCAGACCGGCGTGTATCTGGCGGGCGGGTTTGCGGCGCTGTACCTCATCGGCGATGGCGTCGACGGGGGGTGGTCGGCCATCCTCTCGCGCGCCGGCGCCGAAGGCAAGCTGCGCGTCATCGACCTCTCCACCGACGTGAGCAAGCCACACACGCTGTGGGCCGGCGTGATCGGCGGCGGCTTCCTGTCGATGGCGAGCCATGGTGCGGACCAGCTCATCGTGCAGCGGCTCCTGGCGTCCAACAACCTGCGCGATGCCCGTCGTTCACTCATCGGCAGCGGCTTCGCGGTGCTGGGGCAGTTCCTCCTCTTCCTCTTCATCGGGGTGGGGCTCTACGCGTACTACGACGCGCGCACGTTCGCCAAGCCCGACGAGATCTTTCCGACGTTCATCATCGAGGTGATGCCGCCGGGCATGACCGGTCTGGTGGTCGCGGCCATCCTCGCGGCCGCGATGAGCACCGTGTCAGGCTCGCTCAACTCGCTGGCCGCTGCCACGACGCACGACATCTACCTGCCGCTGAGCGGGCGCAAGGCCGACGACCCTGCCGTGTATCGCGCGGGAAAGCTCTTCACGCTCGGCTGGGCGGTGATTCTGATCGGCGGCGCGCTCCTCTACAAGAACCAGGGAACGCCGGTGGTCGTGGTCGCCCTCTCGATCGCCTCCTTCACCTACGGCGGCTTGTTAGGCGCCTTTGCGCTCGGGCTCGGCTGGCGGCGCGCCAACCAGCGCGACGCGATCACGGGGATGGCCGTGGGAATCCTGTCGATGACGTTCGTGGTCTTCGCAAAGCAGCTCTCGGCCGCTTATCCTTCGCTCGCCGAGTCCCTTGGCCCGCTGGGCGCCATCGCCTGGCCTTGGTACGTCCTCATCGGCACCACCATCACGTTCCTCACCGGCATGCTGTCGTCGCTCACTCATCCCGCCGTCGTTCCGCCCTCGATGTCCACTCCGTCCAAGGGGGGGGCATGACTGCGATCGTCGTAGGCGTCGACGGCGGCGGCTCGCGCACGCGCGTGATGGTCGCCGACGAGACCGGGAAGGAGATCGTCACGGTCGAAGGCGGCCCGAGCGCGGTGCGCCCCGGGGAAGCCGAGAAGTCGGCCGACATGATCGCGGCGACCATCAAGGACGCGCTCGCCGCCTGCGACATGACGCACGTGGTCCCCAAGGTGCTCTGCGTCGGCGTGGCCGGCGCGGGGCGCGACGCGGAGCGCGACGCCCTCTGGCAGGCGCTCATGAGCCGCGAGCTGGCCGAGGACGTGGCCGTGCATCCCGACGCCATGATCGCGCTCGACGACGCCTTTGGCGATGGGCCGGGGCTGCTGGTGATCAGCGGCACCGGATCGGTAGGGTATGGCCGAGGCCCCGCCGGGGCCTTCGCCCGCTGCGGCGGCTGGGGTCCCAACTGCGGTGACGAAGGGAGTGGCGCCTGGATCGGGCGCCGGGCGCTGAGCATCGTCACCGCGTCGTACGACGGGCGCGAACCCGAGACGCAGCTCACGGGGGCGGTGCTGACGGCCGCCGAGGTGAATGAGGTGGCCGACCTCGTGGCGTGGGGGGCTGCTGCCACGCCGGCGACGCTCGCCACGCTCGCCCCGGTCGTCCTGAGCGTGGCTCAAGGGGGGGACCTGCGCGCCAACTCGCTGGTGACGCTCGCGGTCGAGGAGCTCGTGCTCCACGCCCGCACCCTGGCGCGCCAGCTCTTTGGCGACGAGCGGGCTGCGGTGCCGTTGGCGTTAGGCGGCGGGCTGCTGGCCAAGGGGACGCTCCTGCGCAAGCGCATGGTGCACCGCCTCAAGACGGCGGTCCCGGGGGCCCAGCTGCGGGAGGAGGAACTGGTCCCGGTGCGTGGCGCCGTGCGCGGTGCCCTTCGCCTGCTCGGGGCCACCACGAACTGATGCGGAGCCCGGACGGGCCGGCGGGGAGGGCGCGGCGTTCCCCTCCCCCGCCCGATCCCCGCGATGCTCGACCGGCCAGCGAATCGTCTCCCGCGGCCTGAGGCTTGCACAGAGACCGGCGTCTCCCCCTTTCCCAGTCTCATGGACCTGATCCATACGTTCGTCGACTACGTCCTGCACCTGGACGCCCACCTCGCCACGCTCGTGAGCTGGGCGGGCGTGTGGACGTATGTGGTGCTGGCGCTCATCATCTTCTGCGAGACCGGGCTGGTCGTAACCCCATTCCTCCCAGGCGATTCGCTCCTCTTCGCCACGGGGGCGCTGGCCGCCGCGACCGGGTCGCTGAGCATCGTGGCCCTCTTCGTCCTCCTGACGGTCTGCGCCATCCTGGGCGACGCAGTGAACTACTGGCTGGGGTCCAGGCTGGGGGCGCAGGCGGCCGCGGGGCGGCTGCCCCTCGTCAAGAAGGAACACATCCAGCGCACGCACGAGTTCTACGAGCGCCACGGCGGGAAGACGATCATCCTCGCCCGGTTTGTCCCGATCATCCGCACCTTTGCCCCATTCGTCGCGGGCGCCGGTACCATGTCGTACCAGCGGTTCGCGGCGTACAACATCAGCGGTGGCGTGGCGTGGGTGGGGCTGATGCTCTTTGCCGGCTACTTCTTCGGCAACATCCCGGTGGTGAAGGACAACTTCTCCCTCGTGGTCCTGGCCATCATCATCCTCTCGATCATCCCGGGAGTGGTGGCTGTGTGGCAGGAGCGGCAGCGCATCCTGGCGGAGCGCGCCGCGCGGTAACCGGGCGACTGGCCCCGCTTTCGCACGCGGCGACGGTCCCAGGTTGGTCCGAGCTCCCAGCGTTCCCCCGAGGAGATCGACAAACAATGCCGCGACGTCGGCGAGGTCACGCGAACGCTGGGCGCACCTGCGCGTAACGTCGACGTATTTCGTCGAACCGTGAACCGCGTCGCCCGACGCGTCGACGCGATACGCCGGAACGGGTGCCGCGTCGACCGGAACGTTGATGCGGCGCACCGGAACGTGTGCAGCGTCAACCGAAACGTCGGCGTGTTTCGTCGGAACGCGTGCAGCGGCGCCCGGAACTTCGACGAGGCGAGTCGGAACGCGTGCGGTGTCGCTCGGGACGTCGACGTGGCGCGCCGGAACGCGTGCAGCGGCGCCCGGGCCTTCGACGTGTTTCGTCGGAACGCGTGCAGCGGCGCCCGGAACTTCGACGAGGCGAGTCGGAGCGCGTGCGGTGTCGCTCGGGACGTCGACGTGGCGCGCCGGAACGTGTACGGCGTCAACCGAAACGTCGACGTATTTCGTCGGAACGCGTGCAGCGGCGCCCGGAACTTCGACGAGGCGAGTCGGAACGCGTGCGGTGTCGCTCGGGACGTCGACGTGGCGCGCCGGAACACGTGCGGCGTCAACCGACACGTCGACGAGGCGAGTCGGAACGCGTGCGGCGTCGCGCGGGACGTCGACCTGGCGCGCCGAAACGCGCGCGGCGTCGCGCGGGACGTCGACCTGGCGCGCCGAAACGCGCGCGGCGTCGCGCGGGACGTCGACCTAGCGCGCCGGAACGCGCGCGGCGTCGCGCGGTACGTCGACCTGGCGCGCCGAAACGCGCGCGGCGTCGCGCGGGACGTCGACCCAGCGCGCCGGAACGCGTGCGGCGTCGCGCGGGACGTCGACCTAGCGCGCCGGAACGCGTGCGGCGTCGCGCGGGACGTCGACCTGGCGCGCCGGAACGCGTGAGGCGTCGCGCGGGACGTCGACCTGGCGCGCCGGAACGCGTGCGGCGTTGCCCGGGACGTCGACGCGGCGAGCCCGAACGCGTGCGGAGTCGCCCGAGACGTCGACCTGCGCGCGGTTGACGGATCGCCGTTGACGCGCGGTACGCCGGCCCGCACGCAAATCGGGCGCCGATCCCGAAGGACCGACGCCCGATGCCGCGCGACGCGGCGCGCTCGGCTACGCCGACGGCACGTGCAGCGTATCGCCTTCGATGCGTGCCATCTCGGGGAGCGACTCCTTGCGGAACTCCCCTTCCCACTTGGCCATCACCGCCGTCGCGAGACAGTTGCCGACAAGGTTGACCGACGTGCGGGCCATGTCCATGAGCGCGTCGACGCCGAGGATGACGGCGACTCCTTGCAGCGGGAGGCCAAACGAGGCGAGCGCCCCCGACAGGATCACGAGCGAGGCACGCGGCACCGCGGCGACCCCCTTCGACGTGAGCATCAGCGTCAGCATCATCAGGATCTGCTGGCTGAGCGGCATGTCGATCCCCGCCGCCTGCGCCACGAAGATCGAGGCCAGCGCGAGGTAGAGCGTGCTCCCGTCGAGGTTGAACGAGTAGCCCGTGGGCATCACGAAGGCGACGATGCGGCGTGGCACGCCGAACTTCTCCATCGCCTGCATCGCCTGCGGCAGGGCCGCTTCGGATGACGCCGTCGAGAAGGCGATCAGCGCCGGCTCGCGCACCGTCGCGATGAACTCCTTGAGCGGGATGCGGAACATCACGAGGATCGGGACGAGCACGAGCAGGATGAAGACGATCAACGCCCCGTACAGCGTGAGGACGAGGATGCCCAGGTTCTTGAGGACCCCCAACCCGCTGTTCGAGACCGTGACCGCGATCGCCGCCCCGATGCCGAAGGGGGCGAAGGACATCACCAGCCCCACGAACTTGAACATCACCTCACTCAACGACTCAAGGACGCTGAGCATGATCTTCTTCGGCTCCCCCTTCACGCGGGCGAGCGCCACGGCAAAGAGGATAGAGAAGAAGACGACCTGCAGCACTTCGTTGGTGGCCGCCGCCTCGAAGAAGCTCTGCGGGACGGTGTGCTCGAGGACGCCCCCCCACGTCACCTTGGTCGAGGCGAACTTGAGCCCGGTCTCGGCCGTCGCCCCCTCCAGGGTGATGCCGTCACCGGGGCGAATCCAGTTCACCGCGACGAGGCCGACGACGAGCGCGAGCGTCGTGACCACCTCGAAGTAGATGATCGAACGCAGCGCCAACCGCCCGACCTTCTTCATGTCGTCGCCGTGACCGGCGATGCCGATCACCAACGTGCTGAAGAGGAGCGGGACGATCAGCGACTTGATCATCCGCAGGAAGATGTTGGAGATCGGCTTCAGTTCCTTGCCGATGTCCGGGAGGAAGGTCCCCACGAGGATCCCCAGCACCATCGAGAGGAGGATCCAGTGGGTCAACGTCAAGCCGCCCTTCTTGGCGGGCGTCGCGTCCTGCAGGTGCGTCGCTTGAGACATTCGAATTGGAGAAGACGGGAAGACGAGAAGACGAGAAGACGAGTGACAACGCGTGTCGCGGTGCCTTCGCTGCCGGTAGGTGCTAGTGTCCCCCGCCCTTCACGGGTTCAATGTGCGGGCGCTTGCCGGTGCGCAGCACCGAGTGGCGATAGCCGTACATGAAGTAGAAGACGAGGCCGACGGCGAGCCAGATGCCGAAGCGGATCCATGTCACGGCTGGAAGCTGCATCATCAGGTACAGGCAAGCGGCGATCGAGATCAGCGGCGTGAATGGAACGCCGGGCACGCGAAACGGTCGCACGCGGTCGGGATCGGACTTGCGCAGGAAGATCACGCCGGCCGACACGAGAACGAACGCAAACAGCGTCCCGATGTTCGTGAGGTCCACCACCTCGGCGATGTTGGCGAAGGCGGCGAAGGTGGCGACGAACGTTCCGGTCATGATCGTCCCCACGTACGGGGTGCGGAACTTGGGGTGCACCTTGGCCATGATCGGCGGGAGCAGGCCGTCGCGCGCCATCGAATAGAAGATGCGCGGCTGTCCGAGCTGGAAGACGAGCAGGACCGAGCCCATCGCGATCACCGCGCCTAACGCGATGATGAAGCGCGAGAAGGTGAGCAACGCCGGCGGCCCGCTGGCATACTGCAGCGCGGTGATCATCGGCTCGGGGGTCCCGAGCTGCTTCCACGGCGCCATCCCGGTCATCACGATCGAGAGGGCCACGTAGAGCACCGTGCAGATGATCAGCGACATGATGATCCCGAACGGCATGTCCTTGGCCGGGTTCTTCGCCTCCTCGGCCGCCGTCGACACCGCGTCAAAACCGATGTAGCTGAAGAAGATGATCGCCGCCGCAGCGCTGATCCCCTTGAAGCCGTTGGGGGCAAAGCCGCCGTTGGCCGCGTTGGTCCAGTTGTCCGGCTTGATGAGGAAGACGCCGATGGCCAGGAAGAAGACGATGATCCCGATCTTGAGGATCACCATCGCGTTATTGGTGTTGGCCGATTCCTTGATCCCGATGACGAGCACTGTCGTGATGCAGAAGACGACGAGCGCCGCCGGGAGGTTCATGATCACCGGGAGGCCCAGCAGGTGCGGCGCGTTGCTCCACGCCGAGCCCAGGTACTGCATCGACGCGTCGGTGGAGCCGGCCGCGACGGCGTTGAAGGCATCGTGCGCGGTGCGGTAGTCGGTGGCCAACCACGCCGGCAGCTGCATGCCGAAGTGCGAGATGAGCTCGCGGAAGTGCCCCGACCATCCGATCGCGACGCCGATGTTGCCCACCGCGTACTCGACGATCAGGTCCCAGCCGATGATCCAGGCGACAAACTCGCCGATGGCGGCATAGGCGTACGTGTATGCCGACCCTGCGATGGGAACCATCGCGGCAAACTCGGCGTAGCAGAGCGCCGCAAAGCCGCAGGCGATGGCGGTGAGGAGGAAGGAGAAGACAATCGCTGGACCGGCGCCCGGGCGCGCGGCGTCACCGACGATGGCGGTACCGGTGGTGGCGAAGATGCCGGCTCCGATCGTGGCGCCGACGCCAAGTGCCGTCAGGTGCCACTTGGTGAGATGGCGCTTGAGCCCTCCGCCGAGCGAGACCTCGGCCTCGCAATCGGCGACGGACTTCTTCGCGAAGATGGACGTGGGAGGGGACATCGACTCAGGGACGGAGGGGGAAACGCCGACCGCGGGGTTCCGGAGATCCTGCTCCCCGAAACCCCGCGGTCGTCAACGAGTCTTACGCCTTGGCCGCGGGGCTGCCAGACGACTCGATCCGCATGCCGTAGAACGAGCGGTACACGAAGTACGCGCTGATCAGGAAGAAGACCGCCGCCAGCGAGTGCGTGAGACCGGTCCCGTTCTTGTTGGACAGGCTCACCGCCAACTCCACCGCCAGCAGGCCGAAGAGCGTGGTGAACTTGATGACCGGGTTGAGCGCGACCGACGACGTGTCCTTGAACGGATCACCGACCGTGTCACCGACGACGGTGGCATCGTGCAGCGGCGTCCCCTTCGCCTTCAACTCCGTCTCCACGATCTTCTTGGCGTTGTCCCAGGCGCCACCGGCGTTGGCCATGAAGATGGCCTGGTAGAGCCCGAACAGCGCGATGGAGACCAGGTAGCCGATGAAGAAGTACGGCTCGACGAACGCGAAGGCGAGCGTCGAGAAGAAGACGGTGACGAAGATGTTGAACATCCCCTTCTGGGCGTACACGGTGCAGATCTCCACGACCTTCTTGGAGTCTTCCACCGACGCCTTGGTCGCGTTGCCGTCGAGCTTGATGTTGTTCTTGATGAACTCCACCGCGCGATAGGCGCCGGTCGATACCGCCTGCATCGAGGCGCCCGTGAACCAGTAGATCACCGCGCCGCCGGAGATGAGCCCCAGCAGGAACGGCGGGTGCAGCAGCGACAGGTTGGCGAGGTACTCGGGCTTGAGCCCTTCGGTGAGCGAGACGACGATCGAGAAGATCATCGTCGTGGCGCCCACGACAGCCGTCCCGATGAGCACCGGCTTGGCCGTGGCCTTGAAGGTGTTCCCCGCCCCGTCGTTCTCCTCGAGGAAGTCCTTGGCCTTCTCGAACTGCGGCTTGAAGCCGAAGTCGCGCTGCACCTCGGCTTCGATGCCGGGGAGCTGCTCGATGGTCGAGAGTTCGTAGACCGACTGCGCGTTGTCCGTGACCGGGCCGTACGAGTCGACCGCGATCGTCACCGGACCCATGCCCAGGAAGCCGAAGGCGACGAGGCCGAAGGCGAAGACGGCGGGGGCCATCATCAGATCGCCGACGCCCATGTCGCTCACGTAGTAGCCGGCCGCCATCAGCCCCATGATCGCCATGCCCAGCCAGTACGCCGAGAAGTTACCGGCGATGAGCCCGGCCAGGATGTTCAGCGACGGTCCGCCTTCGCGTGATGCGGTGACGACTTCCCGCACGTGCCGCGACTCGGTGGAGGTGAAGACCTTGACCAGCTCCGGAATGATGGCGCCGGCGAGCGTACCGCAGGTGATGATCGTCGCCAGCTTCCACCAGAGCGTCCCATCACCGAGCGTCGGGATGAGGAGATACGACGCGATGTAGGTGATCACGACCGACACGATCGACGTGAGCCACACGAGGCGCGTCAGCGGCGCCTCGAAGTTCATGTGCGGCGCATCGGCAGACTGCGACTTGGCGATCGCTTCGTTGATGAAGTACGAAAGCCCCGACGCGACGACCATCATGACGCGCATCATGAAGATCCAGACGAGCAGCTGGACCTGCACGGCCGGGTCGCGCACGGCGAGCAGGATGAACGAGATGAGCGCCACACCCGTGACGCCGTAGGTCTCGAAGCCGTCGGCCGAGGGACCCACCGAGTCACCGGCGTTGTCGCCGGTGCAGTCCGCGATCACGCCAGGGTTGCGGGCGTCGTCTTCCTTGATCTTGAAGA
>Ga0116177_10003978_pt1 | contig 10754 bp, 11 predicted proteins | sample AD_STIC10_MetaG_FD_89750 | JGI IMG/M metagenome (GOLD analysis project Ga0116177, IMG submission 89750) | Active sludge microbial communities of municipal wastewater-treating anaerobic digesters from USA - AD_STIC10_MetaG | ecosystem: Engineered > Bioreactor > Anaerobic > Digestate | place: USA...
GGAGCTTATCGAAAAGAATAATCCGAACTGGGATGATTTGTCGTTATTATTCTAATTGGTAAAAAGAGGCCTGGATTCCCGCTTTCGCGGGAATGACAGGAAATACGGGAATGACAGGAAATAAAAAAGACTTTGTGAATTATTCACAAAGTCTTGCGCAGTCAGCAGGAGATTTAATTTCGCCCGTGAGCGTTAAAATAAAGGTGTGCCGATCGTTGGTTAGTGTTGCATCTGTGGCAGACATGTTTGTCATATGGAGACCAGTTTTATCAATAGCGTCATGAATACTGGGTGCATTCATGATTACACCAATTAGTCTTGGGCGCTGTGTCGCCGTAAAAAGAGCAAACATCATTTCTTATTCTCCCGTAATAGAGGAACTGTCAAAGCTGAGATTATATTTGTATAAATAAACATATTAGTCAATGGATTTTATTGGAACCCTAAAATTGGTTGTTAGAACTTTACTTGCTAGAAAGGGCAGGTCGTTTTTAACTATTCTTGGCATTATTATTGGAGTTGCCGGAGTTATTATAATTATTGCCTTGGGAGCTGGGGCACAAAGCTTGGTTTTGGGGCAAGTTACAAAGCTAGGAGCAAATTTGCTGAGTGTGCAGCCAGGCAAGAGCGATGAAAACGGACCGCCAGCCCAGCTATTTGGCATTGTGATCACAACTCTTACAAAAGACGATGCAGATGCTTTAAATGATAGAATTAGAGTTCCTCATGCAGAGGCGATTGTGGCCTCGGTTATGGGATCTGCTTCGGTTACATGGCAAAACAGAACAATTGATACTAACTTTACAGCAACACAATCAACTTATCCTCAGGTTACTGCCTTTGATATGCAGGAAGGAGTGTTTTTTGATTCACAGCAATCAGAAGGGGGAGCCAATGTTGCTGTTCTGGGTTACAGCGTATGGGAACAGCTTTTTGAAAATACGGGAGTTGATCCAATTGGCCAGGTGGTAAAAATAAGAAGCTCTTCGCAAACAGAAGCGGGGGGAATTCCTTTAAGAATTATTGGGGTTGTAGAAAAAAGAGGGACAGCATTTTTTCAAGACATGGATGATATGATTTTTATTCCACTGGTAATTGGTCAACAGCAGCTGCTTGGAATACGTTATGTGCAGGCAATATCCATGAAGGTTGATGCTGCAGAAAACGTTGACTCAACAATAAATGACATAAAAACCGTTCTGGACCAGCGACACAGAATTAAAAAACCAAGCGACACAGATTATACAATAAGAAACATTGAAGATGCGGTCAGTATTTTGAGCACCGTAACAAATGCTCTGAGGTTGTTTTTAACTGCCATGGCCGCAATTGCCTTGATTGTTGGAGGGATAGGAATTTTAAATATTATGATGGCAACCGTTGCCGAGCGTACGCGCGAAATTGGGTTAAGAAAAGCAGTTGGAGCCTCAAATGCCGAAATACGGGCGCAGTTCCTTTTTGAGGCCGGAGTGCTAACATTTTTTGGCGGAATTATTGGCATTGCCTTGGGAATTTTGATTTCATTTTTATTATATTTGTTGATGATTTATTTAGGTTATGATTGGGCGTTCATAGTTTCAATAAAATCTATTCTCTTGGCTATTGGAGTTTCTATACTAACAGGAGTTATTTTCGGGCTCTATCCGGCAATAAAAGCATCAAGGTTAGACCCAATAGAAGCTCTAAGATACGAATAATATGTTTAAAAGTTTTCAACAAGCAACAAGGGCCTTGAAGGCGAATCCAATTCGTACTGTTTTAACAACTCTTGGAATTGTTATTGGAATTGCAACAGTTATTATGGTTTTGTCTGCCGGTGCTGGGTTTCAAAGCTTGATAAGCGCACAGCTTTCTGCTTGGGGAACAGATACTTTGTTTATTGAAACTCGCGTTCCTCCAACAACAAAAAACAGGGCAAACTCCATGGCGTCGGCTGATTTTAGCAGAGCTGGGTCTGCTGTTGCTATTACTTCTTTCAAACAGCGCGACTTAGACAGCATAAAAAAGCTTGGCAATGTTTTAGGGGCTTATGGAATGACAACCGGGTCTGGTGTTGTAAGTCGCGGAGGAGTTGAAAAAACCGTTATTTATTATGGATCTGATGTTGCAAGATTTGAAATAGATAAACATGAACTGCAATCTGGAAGATTTTACACACAGGCCGAGGATACGGGAGCTTCACAGGTTATTATTTTGGGATCAACGCTTGCAAAAAATTTGTTTGGGCAAGATGATCCGCTGGGCAAGCTTGTAAAAGTTGGCAATCTAAATTTTCAGGTTATTGGGGTTTATAAGCCCCAAGGATCAACGGGCGGCGGGGGAATGGACGACAGTTTGTTGATGCCGCTTATAACAGCACAGAAAAAAATGCTCGGCATAGACTACCTTTTAATTGGGGTAGCTCAGCTAAAAGACCCAAATCAAGCCGAAGCAACGGCCGAAGCAATTAAAATTATTTTGCGCGACAATCACGACATAAATGACCCAGCAAAAGATGATTTTACGGTAGCAACAATGGCGCAAGCCATGGATACATTTAACACTATTTTTAACGGTATAACAATTTTGCTTATTTCGATTGCGGCTATTTCTTTGGTTGTGGGGGGTGTGGGTATTATGAATATTATGTATGTTGTGGTAACCGAAAGAACTGCCGAAATTGGGCTTAAAAAGGCCTTGGGTGCCACAGATCAGAACATACTTTCAGAATTCTTAATAGAGTCTGTTTTAGTAACGGTTATTGGAGGGGTTTTAGGAATTTTGTTTGGAGCCATGTTAGCCTGGCTTGTTTATATAGTTGCAAAAGCCAGCGGGCTTGATTGGATTTACACTGTGCCGCTCTACTCAATTTTGATTGGAGTAGGCGTTTCTGGCACAATTGGAATAATTTTTGGAGTATTTCCCGCTAGATCTGCGGCTAAAATGGATCCAATAGAAGCTCTAAGATATGAATAAAAGTTGATAGTTTCTGCCTATATATTATAATTAGTTAATAACATTAAGTTATTCTGAAACTTATGAAAAAATTTTTTGCGAATTTTAAAAACAGCATTTACAATCCAAATTATTACAAGGAAATTCTGCATAAACCATTTTCATATTCGTTTAAATATTTTTTAACTTTTTCTTTGGTGGTTTCGTTTTTGATGGCGCTGACTTTGTCATTGGTGTTGTTGCCGAAATTTACCCCTATTTTAAGCAACCTTGAGCTAAAGGTTACAAGAAACTACCCCCAGGGCCTGGAAGTAAAAGTCGAAAATGGCCAAGCCTCTGCAAACGTGCCCCAGCCTTATTTTATTAAAACACCACAAAGCGTAAGGGCATCTGGCAGTCAAATTGAAAAAGACAACATAATTCAGTCGCTGCGAAACATTCCAAATATAACAATTAATAAAGAAAATATTTCTACCTGGATAAAATCAGTTACGCCATTTATAGGCTTATTTTACCCTCTGTTTTTTGTAGGGGTATTTATTGGAATGATATTTTATTTTATATTCCAAATGGTTTATTTATTGCCCATGTCCCTTTTTATATGGCTTGTGGCAAAAATGAAAAATATCAAGGCGGGATATTGGAAGAGCTACCAAATCGGCATGCACATTATAAGCCCTCTTATAATTTTATTTTTCTTATTGTCAGCTATTAATTTGAATTTTACATTTATGCTCTCATTGGCGGTTATTCTTATGGCAATATTTAATTTGAAAAACGAACCAAGGCCAAACGACATTCAGGCCAGTGTCTAATAAATTATAAAACATTCACTAATTTAAAGGATAATATGTTGATAAAATCTTTTAATTTCAAAAAGGAAGCCGGCCAGATCTCCAGGGTGCTTTTGGTGCTGGCGATAATAGTTTTTGTCGCCGCTGTAATTGCTTATTTTATTATAAAGGCGGCGGAAAAACCGCCAGTGGAAGTTCCGATTGATACCACAACTCAGGAAAAGCCGAAAGTGTACGAGGTTATGTCCGATGATATGAAGTTCAATTTTGTTGATGCCACGGATATGGGTAGCATACTAAAGGGATCTCAATCTCTGCACCCTACATGGGAAGATGATATTATCACAACAGAACGTTTTGTAAAAGTTATAGTTTCCGCCAAAAATGAGCTTGGCACAATAACAATAAAAGATGGTTCTTGGGACCTGGGAAATGTAATTGACTCGCAGGGTAGGATTTATGAACCTATGCGAAAAACTGCGGTTGATTCGTGGGTTGGAGACGATAATTGCGGCGCAGAATTAAAACCAGCCTTCAAAGCAACAAACTGTGTTAAAATATATGAGGTATCAAAGGTTTCAGAAGGCTTGCAGGTTGAGGTTTTAACCGCCAAAAAAGTAAACGGCAATTATGCCGACTCAAACAATCGCGACCAAAAAAACATACAGTTAATGGACTTAATTGTAACTCCAAAGATAAAATAATTATTTAAAAAATAAAAATGGCAACCGACGAAAAAAAAGAAAACCCAATTTTGTCTGAAAATAAAGAGTCCGACAAATTACTCGGGAAAGAACAAAAAATGGATTTTTCAAAATGGGAAAAAGGAGCTGAAAAAAAGGAAATTTTAAGCGACGAAGAAAAGGCTATAAAAGAGGAAATGAGAAGAGAAATTGACCTAATGGAACTAGATGAAAATCTAAAACAGGAAGCTGAAGAAAAAGCGAGCAAAATGGGATTTTTAGATGAAGAAAGAAAGCTAAAACATTTGCTTGAAATTGCAAAAGCTAAGGGAATCATTTTTGCAATTAAGGTTGCCAAAGATATGAAAGACCCCTATATTTTGGACGTGTTTCACGATTTGCTAATAAAAGAAGGGTTATATAAAAATTTTACTAAGTAAAATATTTTATGGAATTAATCGTTTTAGGATTAGTTACATTTTTTATTCTGATTATTTTGGCTTTCGTTGTGGCTTTGACGGCCGAAAATAAAGAGAAGTCAGCCATCTTGGGCGCCATGGACACTTCTCTTTTTTTAGTTATGATGCCAAAGAATGACTCAATGAATGAGGATTCGGCCAAAAAAGAAGAGAAGATTATAATTTCTCAAATGGAACAAGTTTTAGCAAACTTCTTGTACTTAAAAAAGCCAGGCATATTTCAGGAACCGCCATCGGTTACTTTGGAAATAGCATCACAAATTGGAGGAACGGATATTTCTTTCTTTGTTGCTGTTCCCAAATATTTAGACTCTGCTTTTGAGAAATATGTGCAGGGTGTTTATCCTCGAGCTTTGGTTGAAAAAGTTCCGCAAGATTATACTGTTTTTGAGCCAAATGGAAATACTGCCGGAGCTTATCTAAAGCTAAAGGAAAGCGCGTTTCTCCCCATAAGCACATACCAGAATTTGGAAAAAGACCCATTGGCAGCTCTTAGTAATACGCTTAGTAAAATTGGCGTAAATGAAGGTGCCGCAATTCAGGTTGTAATAAGGCCAACCCGCCAAGACTCAGAATTTAGAAAAAATGGAAATAAAATTTTAGCCCGCATACGTGAAGGCAAAACAATTAAAGAAGCTTTGGCTGAGGCATATCGGCCAACTGTTGGAAAGGTTTTTTTGGAAATGCAAGAAAGCTCTACTGCGCCAAAGGATAAAAGTAGGGACATGGTAGATAACTCTGCTTCAAAGCAAAAGGGGATTGACCAAAAAAATTATGACGCAATTCAAAACAAAATACAAAAGCAGCTTTTTGAGGCAAACATTAGGGTTGTTGCATCTGCACAAACTCTTGCAAGAGCAGAAGAAATTTTAAACCATTTGATTGGCGCATTCAGCCAGTTTTCGCTTTCATCAATAAATTCTTTGGAGCCAAAAGAGGTTTATAAGGGCGAGTTAAGAAAACTTGTTTACGATTTTAGTTTTAGAAATTTTAACCCAATGACTGCCAGCATTCTAAACATTGAAGAGTTGGCAAGCATTTATCATTTTCCAACTCATTTTATTGAAACGCCATATATTAAGTCGGCAAAATCTGCTGACGCTGCGCCGCCAGTTGACTTGCCAGCAAACGGAGTAAATCAAATTGGAAATGTTGTTTATAGAGGCGAGGAAAAGCCAGTTTATTTTGCCACACCAGAAGACCGCAGAAGACATTTTTATATTATTGGACAAACTGGCACAGGTAAAACCTCTTTAATTCGTGACATGATTAGACAGGATATTGAAAACGGCAATGGTGTTGCGGTCATAGATCCGCACGGAGATTTGATACAAGATACCTTGTCATTTATTCCAAAAGAAAGAGTTGATGATGTTGTTTTGTTTGAGCCTTTTGATATGGACAGGCCTTGCGGTTTAAATATGTTAGAATATGAAAGCCCTGAGCAAAAAGATTTTGCTGTGCAAGAAATGATAGCAATTTTTTACAAGCTTTTCCCGCCAGAAATTATTGGGCCAATGTTTGAGCACTATATGAGAAACGCAATGTTGGCCTTGATGTCTGACAAAGAAAATCCTGGCACGCTTGTTGAAATTCCTAAAATGTTTACTGATCCAGAATTTTTAAAACAAAGAATTGCCAAAGTTTCAGATCCAATTGTTAGAAATTTTTGGACAAAAGAATGGGCTTCAACAACAGGCTCAACACGATCTGATATGCTGGGCTACGTTGTTTCAAAAGTTGGCAGATTTATTGAAAACGAAATGATGCGAAATATAATTGGGCAATCACATTCTGGTTTTGACTTGGCAAAAATAATGGATGAGAAAAAAATATTTTTGGCCAATTTGTCTAAGGGTTTAACAGGTGAAGTAAACAGCTCTTTGCTTGGTTTAATTTTAGTTTCAAAAATGCAAATGGCTGCCATGAGAAGGGCAAGAATTTCTGAAGCTGAAAGAAAAGATTTTTATTTGTATGTTGATGAATTTCAGAACTTTACCACCGACTCTATTTCAACAATATTGTCTGAAGCCAGAAAATATAAACTTAATTTGATTATCGCCCACCAATATATGCCACAGTTAAAGCAAGAAATTAGGGATGCAGTTCTTGGCAACGTGGGCACAATTGGTTCGTTTAGAATTGGGGCTGAAGATGCAGAAAACCTTGAAAAGCAATTTGCTCCAGAATTTTCAAAATTTGATTTGGTAAATTTGGATAATTTAAACTTAATTGTTAAAATGATGATCGGCGGCAAAACATCAACTCCGTTTAAAATGCAGTTGACGCCATTTAGAAAGGGAAGGCCAGAAATAGTTGAGCCAATCAAAAAAATATCAAAGTTAAAATATGGCAGGCCAAAGGAGATTGTTGAAGACGAAATAATAAAACGATCATTTGTGGAAGCGCCAACATCTCCACAAATGCCGCCGCCATTAAATAATCGCTAAAACAAAAACCCCCGACGTAAGTCGGGGGTTTTTGATGTTTGTTATTGGTTGGCGCGTTTTACGTATTGGCCCAATTCTGTGTTAACTTCAATAATGTCTCCTTCTTCAATAAATAATGGAACTTGAATAACTGCTCCAGATTCAAGCACTGCTTCTTTTGTGCCACCCTGGGCTCTGTCACCCTTAACTCCTGGCGGGGTCTCTTTCACCTTTAACTCCACTTTTATTGGTAAATTAAAGTTGATAATATTGTCATTGAAAACAATCCCAGTAACAATTTCATTTGGTTTTAAAAATTTTGCGGCGGCTCCAATTTGTTCTTCTGAAAAGAAAAATCTTTTTGCAGGATCTTTTGGTTCGCAAAACCAGTACTGGCCCTTTGTTTGATAAAGATATTTTATTTCGTGTTTTTGCAAATCAGCTTCCGGGAAAACGTCTCCTTGTTGGAAGTTTCTTTCTTGCACCTTACCGCTTATCAAGTTTTTGATTTTGCTTTGCACAACTGGGCGCCTTTGGGCCATTTTTAAAAGTTGGGCTTCCAAAACTACCCATGGTTGATCTTCATAAATAAACTCTGTACCTTTTTTTAAATCTGTATGTGTAAGCATATGAATTTGAAATTCGAAATTTGAAATTTGAATTCAATGTTTAATTTTTTAAATTTAAATTTTTAAAATTGATTTCAAATTGTAAATTTCAAATTGTAAATTAGTCTACTGTTTTCCACTCAATGGTGGATTCTTTGTCGGCAAATTCTAGCCATTCGCCGTATTTTGAAATAACAAACCATTTCTTTTTTGCTTGTGAGTACACCATTGGGTTGCCTCGGTAAAATGGCTTTTTGACAATTTCCTTTGGTTTCAGCCGGTCTAGCTCAAGCCATTTTTTGAAAACCGTCTCAATAGTATAATCCAGTTTTCTTGAATTAGCCCATTTTGCCACCGTGTTTATAGCCTCTTTGGCCTTTTCAATCGACCCAGCCAATTCTAACAATTGCTTGGCGGGTTTAGTGTATCTAGAATATATTATCTTTCTCTTTTTAGCATTATTTTTCAATTCTTGCAACCCCACACCTTTTGTTTCAAAGAAGTACGCAATTACGTTTTGTATGGCAGTTTCCTCTTTTAGTTCTTCATATTCTTTAATTTTGCGCTTTAAAATATAATCTTCTATCTTTTTGGCGTTTTTTTCGCCAATGCCCAGCTCTTTTATGCCTTTCAAGCCTTTTTCTTTATGAATATCAGAAATATCTGTTTTTAAATTATTCAAAATGTTTATGGCATTTTTATATGCTTTTATCTTAAAACTCAAGGCTTTGTCTCCCTTGATTTCTAAAAGCCTTGTGATTTGGCTAAAGATTTCAGATATTTCTTTATTGGTTTCCATATTTTTATATTATCATAACACTTTTTTAGCAAAAAAATAGCCCGGACATCGCGTCTTGCGATGCCGGGCCAATGTTAATCTGGGGCTTTGGTGTCTTCTTCGCCCCCAATAACTCTAGGCAGGCCTGCAGCGAGCGCCTTCATGGCGTCGCTAACCTGCTTCAGGCCATCTTGTTGCTCAGCCAGCTGCTTGCGCAGGGTAAAAATTTCCCTGGCAAGATTGCGAGCGCATTCAATAATGTTGCGCCCGATTAGTGTGAATGGGGAAACTTCTCCGAGAATGGGACCGCCAAGCTCGGCAATCTTTATCAGGGAGTCTGGTTTAAACTCTGCATCCACGTCGGCGGGCTCGGCCGAAACCGTCACGACGATGGTTTCTCCGTCATCGCTCAACGATTTTACCGTTCCCTCCATTACTTTTGATCCTCTACTAACGAAGACCAAGTCATGCATCTTGAAATCGTGGGGCATAAGCCCTCCTTGTGCTGTTAATGAGCCAGTCTACAGCTGTTATAATACACTATCATTATTAAGGTTTCATTAATTCTACATATTATTTTGTCATAAATACATGTGACTGTCAATGGTTGAGAATAGAGCTATTTTTTGATAGGATAAGGCATATGGATAAAAGACACAGGGTTTTTATAGCTATAAATTTGCCGCAAGATATAAAGCGCGAGTTGGCTAAATATGAAGAAAAATATCCTGATGTGCCGGCAAAATGGACAAGCAGGGATAATTTGCATATTACCCTGGTTTTTTTGGGCGAAATAACCGATGTGGAAATTGCCGATGTTTGCAATATTGTGCGACAGTTTTGCGAGAGTCAAAAGAGTTTTGCAATTTCTCTAAAGAAAATTTCTTATGGCCCAGAAAACAAACTAGTGCCAAGATATGTGTGGGCGGTAGGCGAAAAATCAAAAGAACTTCAAGAGTTAAAAAACAATTTGGAAAATGCCTTGTTAGAAAAAGTAAGGTTTAGGCCTGAGGAAAGAGGATTTACTCCTCATATTACTATGGCAAGAATTTCAGAATGGGAATTTAAACAAATTGAGCCCGAGGAAAGGCCAGAGGTAGATGCCGGCATTGATTTGTTTTTTACAGTAGAATCAATTGAAGTCATGGAATCTCAACTAAAAAAAGGCGGGCCGCAATATACAATTTTAGAATCGCACGAGCTGCAACAATGAAAATACATTTTATTGGCATTGGGGGGATAGGGGTGTCAGCGTTGGCACAATACTATTTGGCAAAAGGCCACACAGTGAGCGGCTCTGATTTGGCTGCTTCAGAAATCACAGATTTTATGCAGCAAAAAGGAGTAGGGGTAATAATTGGAAATTCTGCAGACAATATAAAACAAGACTTTGACTTGGTAGTTTATAGCCCGGCAGTAAAAGAAACAAACCCAGAATTGGCAAAAGCAAAAGAGCTTGGCATAAAAGCACAGTCTTACCCAGAAGCACTGGGAGATTTAACAAAAGAATATTACACAATTGCTGTTGCAGGCGCACACGGCAAAAGTACAACCACCACAATGATTGCCTTGGCTTTAACAAGAGCCGGATGTGACCCCACAGTTATTGTGGGCACAAGAGTGAAAGAGTTTTCCGCCCAAGGCGGACCCGCCTCTGGCGGGGGCAGTAACTTTCGGGCTGGGAAATCGAAGTTCCTAGTTATAGAGGCATGCGAATATGATTCTTCGTTCCTACATTATCAGCCGCACATTGTTGTGCTTACAAATATAGACAAAGAGCACCTGGACTATTTTAAAACTTTTGCCAATGTAAAAAAGGCGTTTAAAGATTTTATTGTGCGACTGCCGAATGATGGATTTTTGGTGTTTGATAAAGATGACAAATATGCCCCAAAGCTTGGCAAAACAAAATTTAAAGCAGTGGGAATTTCTTTAAAGCAAAAAGATTCTGCAAAAGTGAGAAAGATTTTAAAAGTGCCAGGCAAACACAATGTTGCTCATGGTTTGGCCGTTTTGGCAGTTGGGAAAATTTTGAATATTCCAGAGAAA
>Ga0116177_10003979_pt1 | contig 10753 bp, 9 predicted proteins | sample AD_STIC10_MetaG_FD_89750 | JGI IMG/M metagenome (GOLD analysis project Ga0116177, IMG submission 89750) | Active sludge microbial communities of municipal wastewater-treating anaerobic digesters from USA - AD_STIC10_MetaG | ecosystem: Engineered > Bioreactor > Anaerobic > Digestate | place: USA...
CTTCCATCATTCGAACTTGACGATAAATCAAACGAGCTTTCTCAATTCTCGAAACACCTTTCCCATATTGAACAAAACGTTTTCTATCTGAAGCAAGAGAGAAGTGCAGGCATTCGTCATAATTCAAACTAGCAATGACCTTGTTTGAAGAATCGATCTGTTTGATCTCAGGGGTGGTTTGAACAATTCCACGTTCAATGTTCACAATAACATTGTCGATTGGAACGTTTTTCAACATGACAATCTTTCCAGAGTTTTTGTCTGTCAAAATCTCTTCAACATTATCACCATTCTTGCACAAATCTCTGATGATAGAATAAAGTTCATTTCTGAAGTTTGTTGTGGTGTCGATCTCATCGATGAAGGCTTGAATTTTCGAACTTTTCGTTCTTGGTTTGACTTTGAAAATCTTTGTCTTGTTTACATTGTCAGGATAAATGGTGAACTCGGCAGTAACATCCAGAGCCGTAGAAATTTCAGGAACTTCCGAATCCATCAATTCATAATCATCATATTTGATTTTGTCTTCGGCGTTACGTTGAAGAAGTTCATCCATGACATCTCGCCACATACCAAAATTCATAGACGTTGGATCAACAACATCGTCCATTGAAGCTGTCTTTGGAGAGACATTCAAAAAATCGTAAAGTTTCTTCTTCATTTCATTAAAAAATGACATTAGTTACTCCTTCTACATTCTTGCCCATTTTTCAAAATCATCAATGATGTCTTGTTTTGTCTTTTCGAGGGATTCTCCACCATCATTATATACCATACTTCCACCAAGTAAAGCATCATCCATGAAATGGGGATTAACTGTGCAGTTGTAAATGACCTGACAAACTGCATCGCTTATGTCCTTCGAAAACCTAACGGGGTGATCCACTTTATCATTAACATAATCTCTTTCCAACAAAAACATTTCTTCTTCTAGTTTTTGATGATAAATACAACGAACATTTCCGTTATAAATCATTTGCCTTGCTGTCTCGTATGGTTCAGTTGTTTTATCCATTGAGATGTATTCGTGATTGATTCCCTTTCTTCTGAGAATCTGATCCATATCTTTTGACTGGAAACCGTCAGCCGAAGAATAACGAATATTATATCCAAGTTTTTTCAACTGGAAAATCAAGAAACGAACACGGGACAGTTCAACTTCACCAAACTCACGCTCGGGGTAGATTTCAAGGACCATTTCGATAACGATTTTTGGGACTCTTTCTTTAACAAAATCCATCTTCTGTGTTTCTTCGTTGAAGAATTCCTTCTCCTGATAAACCATCGATTCAATATACCCCATGGAGAAGCCAAAGCGATCTTTTTTCAAACCAATATCCATCCCAACATATCTTGGTTTATCTGGAAACTCTGGGACCGTTTTTAATATCTTTTCGCTGACTTGATATTCTGGTTTTGGCGATAGGGTTGCTTTATCAACAGAAAATATCCTTTTGATTGAAGGATCGAACATCTTAACAACGTATTCCTTTTGAGCAAAGAAAGGCTGAACCGAATAAACAGCAACGCCAGCCAAATCACGAAGAGAATTGTTCAAGTCCTTATGGAACTTTGATTTGAAATCGATTGGAACCTTGATAATCTGACCAGAAATATCAGTTTCATGACCATCAAGGATTCTGGATTTCTTGTTCAACTGTCCAACTTCAACCAAGAAAGTTTCTGTTGAATATTTGTCGGGGCACATTGTCCATAGGTTGTAATCGAGAATGTGAGTCGTCGTGTCTCCAACTTCTCTTGCAATTTTGATTCGTTGTTCAGTGAAATCATTTGGAAACTGTCTTGAAGAACCAATATATAGAACACCGGGCTTCAATCCATACTTCAAAAAGCGTGATTCTTGGCGTTTCAATAGGTTGTTATAGAGAGCAAGAGCTTCATCATAATCGCCACCAGATTCCTTTGAACGCTTCGAATTTTGAATATTCTTGAAAAAGTTTGCTTCATCCAATGCCGCAGAATAGATATTAAGACCGATGGTTGATGAGATAGCAGATGAACCAGAAAAAAGTTCGATTCCATTTTGGAACAATAATGATTCGGATGCCCTCTTGTCATCGAACATATAATTTTCTTTAAAATATGGGATTTGTTTTATCATCTGTTTAATTGCAAAAAACATATTACTTTTTGCTTGTTTTTCTGTGATAGAAATGATGGTTAATGCTATTTTTGATGCTGGTGATAATTTAAAGAATAATTGTGGATTCTTATAGCATGAAAGTAGATACAAGTGCCAGACAAGACCTAGTTCCATAAAAAAGCTTTTTCCCCATCCGATAGAATTGTGAACTGAGATACCATTTGCAGTAAATCTGTTTCCATTTGTGGCTCCAAGATCACCAGTTGGATGAAGACCATCTAACTCTCGGATGCTAACAACTCTGGAGTAACCGATATCACTTGGAAACAAATAATTTAGTTTCTTTCCAAGAACAGTATCGCCAAATTCTGAAAGCCATTCATCGAAAACTTTTCTTGATAAATTTCCACATATATTTAACTTGTTATACCACTTTGAACCAGCCTTTCTTTCGATAGAACTTATCGTCATCATTTTGCTCAAAGACTTGGCTTTAAATGGCATAACATCAACATTTGTATTGGATTCTTTATTCTGACAATATCTTAATACTTCTTCGCATTTATATTCCTTTCCAAGAACATACCCAATCTTATTAAAAAATAGTTCAAGATTTTGAATTCCAGAAATTATCAAAATCCAAATTGATCTTTCTTTATTTACTCGTTTATCATATTGAAAAAGTTCTTTGATTCTACTCTGAATTCCAAAACGTAGGAATAGTAATTGAACTTGTCTTATAAACCTTTCATTTACCATTGCTAACTGAATTCTTGGTGGAGTATTTTCATTACCAGAATAAACACAGCCTTCCGCCGCAATAAGTCTATTCAAAAAAACTGAAACAATTTCATTTGATGACCGAGCAATACATGCGGGAACATCAATGACTTTTCTTTCAGAATTGAACATTCTTTTTAGAAAAGCTTTGAGTCCACTTTTCGCATAATTGGTTGAATGAAATTCTAACGTCCCATTTTTCGTATATACCTTTCCATTAAATCCAAATTCTCTAATGATAGACAAAAATTCTTCTGATGTTTTTTCATTCGCAGAATTATAACGAAGTCTTGTTTCATCAAAACACCCATTTGTCATGATATAAGCATATAATTTTGCCATTTCTAACGAACAGTTTTCGCTAGGAAACGTTTTAAGAATTCTTGGAACAACAACAAATTCTCCAATCCTCAAGTTGCTGGCTTCTTTCCATGTTCTTTTGTTGTTATAAACTTCAATCTTGTGTTCAGGGGTAAGAACCACTTTCATTCCATTTTGAAGGACAATCTCATAACATTTTAGATTCCCAGAGAATCTAGTGTTTGATGTTTTGCTTTTGTCTATATTGTTATTTATTGCGATAACATCAACCTCTCTATTAGATTCGATTTTTTCTCTTAAAGTTGGCATATTTCCATCGGATTCTACAATGAGCGAATCCAAATGAACACAACCAGTCAAAACCACTTCCCTGACATTAGAATTTTCACAATGTACTTTAATGAATTCTTTCTTCAGATTATCATACATCGTACTTGCGACACCTTCGCCGGTATCTGGGTCTTTTCCGCAGTAATATTTGTCATTCAAAAACACACTTGGATGAACTGGTTTCCACTTCCAAGGATTCATTTCTTCTTGAATCTTTAAAATAACATCTCCAAGCAAATCAACAATGATATCTGGCTGTGATTGATATTTTTTAACAAGCAAGGCAATTCTTGGGTCTTTTTTAATCGCTACGGTCAATATTTTATTAAGTTCTTGAATATCCATCTTGATTTTTCCCCGCAGGTGTGGTATATGTATTGTTCATAATCATCCTACCCGAATAAATAAAATTAATCAAATCAATAATTTGGAGGGAACAATGGCTAAGGTTTATAAAGTCAAAGATTCAGGTGATAGACAGGTTTTTTCGACGGGCGCTCATCGAGATATCCAAGAGGGGAAAGGTCGATTTGATTTACTTCCAGATTATGCCTTATTTTTAATTGCAAAACATTATGAAGCTGGGGCAAAAAAATACTCAGCAAATCAGTGGAAAAAAGGTATGCCATTGAGTCGCTATTACGATTCTGCCATGCGACATATGACAAAAGGCAAACTTGGAATGAAAGATGAGCCACATTTTGTTGCAGCCTGTTGGAATTTGATGTGTTTGATTGAAACAAAATTCATGATCGATACTGGGATTCTACCAAAAGAACTTGATGACATGTCAAAGCTTCCAAAGCATATGGAAATGATTGATTTGTTTTCTGTCGATCCTTGTGACATCAAAGCGGAACAAGCCTTTGAAGAACATTGTAAAGAAAAGATCATCATCGATCTCGATGTCAACAAAGACTTGAAAGAACGAATCGATAAACTTTGTGAAAATAATCCAGAATTCAAGACTATTTTTGACAAGCTCATGGGTGAAAGAAAATGAAAGTATCGATCAGAAAAATAACCCAAGATCCTCTGATGACCATCATTGAAGCGGCAAGACGATGTTATTCTGCCGAAGAATTGCCTTCCTTTGATCCAAACAAATCCAAAGAAGACTTCATCAGATTTCTCAAGGATCGAAAGCATTTAACCCCATTCGAATTTGTCGATGTTATCTTTTCGATCAATGATATCTCCCGCGCCTGTTCGTTGCAGCTTGTGCGACATCGAATTGCATCATATGCTCAACAGTCTCAGCGATATTGTAAGGGGTATCCGGGGTATATCATCCCAGAAGCAGTCTGGAAGAAGCTAGAATCTGGAAACATCAGAGTTCAGAATGCACTGATCAAATTCTTTGATGCGTTTAATGATCTTACTGCAACTCTGACAGATGAAAAGATTTCACAAGAGGACCAACGATACTTTTGGGTTGAAGGAACCAAGACTCAGATTTACGTCAAGTTCAATCTCAGAAGTCTTTTCAACTTTTTCGAACTCAGGCTTGATCCTCATGCACAATGGGAAATTCGCCAAATGGCAGGCTTGATGTATGAGAAGGTTTCGAATATAATTCCAGAAGTTTTTCCAAAGTTGAGTTTGTCATGAACCACATGCTGTTTGAAGAAATTTTGAATCAAATTCACAATCAAAATATCAAGAAATTTGTTATCGAATGTCTCAAAAAAGCACCGGATGAACTGAATACAATTCCAGCATCCACTTCTGGAAAATATCACCCGGAAGAATGTTGTAAAGAGGGTGGGTTGGTTGCACATATCAAACGGGCATGTTTCTTTGCAACAATCCTTCTTGATTCTCACAAGATCAATTGCCAAGACATCAAAGGTGATGTTCTTTTGGCTTCTGTGTTGTTGCATGATATTGGCAAGAAAGGTGAATATGGTAAGAACTATTCTGAGTATGTGAATCATCCACTTGTTGCAGCAACAATGATCGAGGAATTCAAGAGTTTAATTCCACCAAACATCTTCAAAACAATTCAGAATTGCGTTAAGTTCCATATGGGGCCATTTTCAAATAGTGTATGGGGAAAAAATATTAACGATTATACTATGTTAGAACTCATGACGTATTATTCTGATTATCTTGCGTCGAAAAAGTGCTTCACCATCTTAAAATAACCAGAGGTTAATCCAAATGTTTCCAATTCATGTCGAAGAAATTCTTCAAAAACGATACTATTTGTCGGGTGAAGTATTCAAAAATTATTACGGCCATGATGGAATTGAAAATTGGGAAATGTTGTGCCGTCGAGTGGCCGATACGATTTCAAAAAAGTCACCTGAGATGACGTTGACTTATTTCAACATGCTTAATGATAAAATCTTTTTGCCAAATAGCCCAACCTTATTTGGGGCTGGTGTCAATGGTCTTTGTTACTCTGCTTGTTTTGTTATTCCAATGGAAGATTCCATTGAAGGTTGGGCAAATAGTTTCAGACTTGGAATGAAGATCCAAACTGCCGGTGGTGGTTGTGGATTTCCTCTCCATAATCTCAGACCAAAATGGTTTCCTGTCAGTGGAAAGAGAGCAAAGGCGGCAGGCCCAATAGAATTCATGAAATGTTGGGATCAGATTTCACATTCGTTTTCTCAGGCAGTTAGAAATGGAGCAAACATGGGATTTTTGAGAGTCGATCATCCAAACATTGAAGATTTTATTTCATGTAAAGATAAAGATGGGGAGATTTCTGCATTTAATATCTCAGTTGCAATTACTGATGAGTTCATGAAAGCTGTAAATGAAAATAAAGATTTTGAACTCAAATGGAAAGATAAAGTAGTCAAAAAAATTGATGCTAGAAATCTTTGGAATCGAATATGTGAACATGCTTGGAAAACTGGAGAGCCCGGTATCATGTTTTATGATACATTACAAGAATCAAATATCTATCCAGAATTTGGAGAATTCTCAACAAATCCATGTTCAGAATACACAGGATTTATGGGAACGGCATGTAATCTTGGATCTATCAATCTGAAGAAATTTGTTGACGGTAAAAAATTCAATTATGATTTTTTCAAAAATACTGTTCGTCACTCATATCAATTCCTAGATGATTTGATCGATGTGAACCAATATCCAGATGATAAAATTGATGAACTTGTTAAATTATTTCGCCCAATCGGTCTTGGTATTATGGGTGTGGCTGATATGTTTATAATGCTTGGAATTAGATATGGTTCTGAAGAATCGCTTTCATTGATGGAAAAGATCATGAAAGTGTTCAGAAAAACATGTGATGAAATGAATGAAGAATTGGCAAATATACGAGGACCACATGGATATTCTATGGTGTCTGGAAAATTCAAGAATGTCAGAAACATTACTCATAGTTGCGTTGCCCCAACCGGAACAATTTCAATGATTGCCGGTTGTAGTTCTGGGATTGAGCCTATCTTTTCATTTGACCCAATTATGAGAATAATGGATGGAGAAAAGAAAGCAATTCATGAACAAATTAAAAGTTCAATTCCAGAAGTTAATGTTTCTGCAAATGAACTAAGTGTTTCTGAGCATATTTCTGTTACATCTATTGTTCAAAAATACGTGAACATGTCCATCAGTAAAACAATTAATCTTCCTAACTCTGCGACTATCGAAGATGTTAAACGAGCCTATGAGATGTCTTGGGAGGCTGGAATAAAAGGAATTACTGTATATAGAGATGGTTCAAGAAAGAATCAGACGCTACAAACAAAAGATTCATACAAGAACACTCAGACGATTACAAAGATAACTCCTCGTAAACGTGAACAAGTTCCTCTTGTCGGCGAAACATTCAAAGACAAAATTGGATGTGGGGCATTGTTCACGACAGTAAACTATGATGAAAATGGAAACATCTACGAAGTGTTCATTCGACCCGGAAAACATGGTGGATGTCAATCGAATGTTGAAGGGTTGGCAAGAATGGCATCAATTGCTCTGCGTTCTGGTATTGATGTTACTGAAATTGTTGATCAGTTAAAAGGAATTCGATGCCCATCTTGTCTTGTTGCAAAACAAAAAGGAGTTAAATTTCTTTCATGTCCAGATGCTGTTGGAAAGGCAATTGAACATGCAGCAAAAAGAAATGGAAATTTGGTTTTAATCAAAGAACCAAAAATCAAAGAAGTGGAATATGAAAAATGTGAAGAATGTTCAGCTCCAATTGTCAATGAAGGTGGATGTAAGGTTTGTAAATCTTGTGGATGGAGTAAATGTGGATGAAAATAGTTAAATGTGAAATTTGTTCAAAAGAATTCAAAATCACACCACAAAGAGAAAAGAATAAGCATCATACATGTTCAAGAAAGTGTATGGGATTGTTTAATCAAAAAGAGAAAAGATTAACTTGTGATTTCTGTGGAAAATTATTTCACAGAAAAGAATCACATGTCAAAAAACACAAAAATAAATATTGTAGTAGTGAATGTCGCTATAAACATAAAACTACAACATTTTCAGGAGATAACAACCATCAATTTGGGTTGCTTGGTTCATTAAACAAAAGCCACAAATCAGATTTTTCAATTTCGAAGTATGGTTATTTGTTTTTAATTGTTCCAAATTACAGAACAAAAAGTAAAGGAAATAAACATTTATTACGACGACCATCGCAGAAAGCCCCGGATTAAAATCCGGGGATGAATGCGATTATTTTCTAAGCCAACCTTGACATCTTGCTTAAAGTATTCTATGCTTAAAATAAGATGATTAAGACATTCAAATATAGACTCTATCCGACGAAGAGGCAGCGTAAAGCTCTCAATGCTGCGCTGGATGAATGCCGTTGGATGTACAATCATCTTCTTGAACAACGCAAAACCGCATGGGAACAAGACAAGAAAAACCTCGGATGTTTCCAGCAACAAAAGCAATATCCAGAAATCAAAGAACAACGTCCTTCTCTTGCCAGTGTCCATTCGCAAGTTCTCCAGAATGTCGCCGTGCGTCTCGACCTTGCTATGAAAGCATTTTTCCGTCGTGTCAAGGCTGGTGAAAAGCCCGGATACCCGCGTTTTCGTGGACGCGGACGCTATGATAGCTTGACCTATCCACAGGTTCCAAGCGGTTGCAAGCTCACCAACGACGGCTTTCTCGCACTTTCAAAGATCGGCAACGTGCCGATAATTCTACATCGCCCGCTGGAAGGCAAGGCAAAATCTGCCACTATTCGGCGCACGCCAACCGGAAAATGGTTTGTAACTTTTTCCTGCGAATGGGAGCCAACCGCTTTGCCAGCAAACCCAAACCAGATTGGCATCGACATGGGCGTCAAGACCTTCGCCGCCATGTCTGATGGCTCTAAGATTGAGAACCCAAAGTTCTTCAAGGCAGAACAAAAAGCTCTCGCTAAGGCGCAGCGCAAACTGGCAAAGCAAGAAAAGGGCACCAAACAGCGGGCTTTAGCCCGCAAAGTAGTTTCCAGAGTCTATGAGCGTATCACATGGAGGCGCGACAACTTCTCGCATCAAGAGTCTCGCAAGATCGTAAATAATAACGGTCTAATCGCAGTGGAAGACCTTTCGATACAGGACATACTGTCAAAAGGTCACAAGTGTCTGAATAGGTGTATCGCTGACGTCGCTTGGCGACAGTTCCTGTCTCTAATTTCCTGCAAGGCAGAATGGGCTGGCAGAAAATTCGTGGCAGTGAATCCAGCGTATACCTCGCAATTTTGCTCGTCGTGTGGGCACCAAGAAAAGCTCGGTCTTTCAGATCGAACTTTTAAGTGTTCCTGTTGCGGTCTTTCGATAGACAGAGACTACAACGCGGCGAAGAACATTTTCGCATTGGGACTACAATGCGCGGGGGCAACCCCAAGAAGCCCCGGAATTTATTCCGGGGAGTAGTCACGAATGATATTGATATCCATCATATTAATTCGAATAAAATTGACAATAGAATAGAAAATTTAACACCGATGACAAAATCAGAACATACTTCCCATCACAATTATGAAAATCCAATTCAGAAAGATGAAAGGACAGGACGTTTTATGAAAACAACAAAATTTACCAAAGATCCAAGAACAGATTCTCCGTTCAAGAATCTTAACGAAGATGCCGCACATGACATTCGTTCGAATGAAGAAATAACAATTCCACCGAAATCATCTGCGATAATATCAACAGGATTGAAATTAGAAATACCAAATGGCCACGTTGGATTGATTTGGTCAAGAAGTGGATTGTCTGTTAAAAATAAAATCGAAGTAGGCGCTGGATGTATTGATTCTAATTTTAGAGGAGAAATTAAAGTTCATCTTTATAACTTTAATGACACAGAATTCAAAATTTCTATCAATGATAGAATTGCACAGATTCTAATTATGCCAGTCAACCTAGAAAGGTTTGTTGAAGTTGAATCATTGGATAATACGGATAGAAATGAGAATGGTTTTGGAAGTTCGGGAGTTAAATGATGAATATTATAACCGATAGAGACATACATCCAATTCCATTATATGCCGTTCATCAAGGACAATATCAAATTGTCATTGGATATAAGTTTGTGATTCCAGACATTAAACGTGGAAATTTAATTATTTCTATTGATGGATTTTATCACACATTTGAAAATAATAATCTGATTTTGACGTGTCTTGGTGAACTTCCGAAGAAGTTTTTGACTGGAATTCCAAAAGGTTCAAAAGTGGCACAATTGGTTATCAATAAAATTGAAAATTATGCCTCTATTGAGGAAGTTGTGGAATTGTCAACCTCAGATCGAGGAGAAGGTGGTTTTGGAAGCACTGGTGTTGCATAAAACAATTAAAAATTGAATAGCAGGGCAGGGTGATTATTATTTTTGATCAAACCTGCCCTGCTTATTTTTTATACAATCTATCAACATGACTTGACTCAGTATGCATTTTGTGGTATTATGTATATGTAGATAGATAAATGACACAGGAGATTCAAAAACATGTTGCTTGAGATGGAAAAACAAGAAGTAACAAAATCACAGGCTTTTATTGAAGATTGTTTCACTATTGGCGATGCTTCAGTTATTCTCAACATTCTCAGAAACAAGATTTACACAAATCCTATGCGCTCCATGCTTCAGGAAATCATTTCCAATGCTATCGATGCCAATATCGAAAATGACAAAGGAAATGAACCAATTGAAATCCACTGTCCTGTTCGTGAAATTGAACCATATTTCTATGTTCGTGATAATGGCATTGGAATTGACCCGGATAGA
>Ga0116177_10003981_pt1 | contig 10752 bp, 12 predicted proteins | sample AD_STIC10_MetaG_FD_89750 | JGI IMG/M metagenome (GOLD analysis project Ga0116177, IMG submission 89750) | Active sludge microbial communities of municipal wastewater-treating anaerobic digesters from USA - AD_STIC10_MetaG | ecosystem: Engineered > Bioreactor > Anaerobic > Digestate | place: USA...
GACCGGCAAGCCGACCATCACCGTCGGCAGCGTGGGGCTCGATGACGACTTCATCGCCTCGTTCATGGGCAAGGGTGCTGGTACGGCTGGCATCGACCAGTTGCTGGAGCGGATGCAGCACGGCGAATTCGATCTGGTGGCGGTTGGCCGGGCACTGCTGCTCGACCCGAACTGGGCGCGCAAGCTGCACCGCGGCGAGGTCGACCAGTTCCAGCCCTTCAACCCGGCGGCCTTGGCGACGCTGAGCTGAAGGCGAGGGACGGGTTACAGAAAATAGGAGAGCATCAGCGAGCCAAAGGAGTGGCTGCGCCTCTGCTCTTCGAACTCTTGAGCCGTGAAGACACGCGAGAAGACCACTCGATAACGCTGGAAGTGAAACACGGCACCGACCGAAAGATCGCCGGTGAAGCGCTCCTTGTGCACATGGTGACTCTCCTCAAAGGTGTTGCCATCCAGAAAGATGTCGCGGCCGACCAGTCGCCCATCCACCGAAGCGAACAGGTGGCTGCCCCAGGCGTGGTCGCTGTTCAGATAGCGTCGGGCGCTGCTGCCCGGTGCGCTGTTGTCGCCACCCGGGCGAATCGGTGAACTGCCGAAGTCATCCGGCACGTTGTAGCCAAGGCGCAATGTGCCCCCCAGGTTGAGGTAGCTGGCGACGTTGCCGAGCGCGATGCCGCCATGGGCGATCAGATCACCACCGAAGCCGTCGCGCAGATGGTGCCTGAACAGCCGGTCCTTGTGCTCGTACAGTGCGATCAGCCCGGGTTCGTTGTCGAGCTGATTGTGCCAGCCGTTGAACTTCTCGATGTGGCGCAGACCGTGGATCAGATCCTGCGCCGCCTCGGCCTGCGATGCGGGGCCGACGACGCCGAGGTGCAGTTCCAGTGAATCGAGCCGGTCGCGCTTCTTGGTCTGATAGCCGACCATGCCATAGAGCCAGCCGGCATAGGGGCGGTCGTCGACGATCAGCCCGGCGGGCACCGGGTCGGCAGGGGTGTAGATGGCCTGACCGATCGCGAGCACCAGATTGCGGTCGACGCCATGCAGCGAGCCATGCATGAAGGCCAGTTGACGGTTGATCTCCCTGACCCACTGCGGCAGGGTCGGATCATCCAGGTAGTTGTCGAGATCGGGTGAGATGAACGACAGGCGCAGGCCATTGGTGTAGTCGTTGTCGGTGTTGACGAAAAGATCGTTCTCAAGATAAAAGTTGACTGTCCAGGGCTCCGGGGTGGCTCTGCCGGGTTCGGCGGCCAAAGCTGCCGTGGCCAGCAGCAGCGCGAAGGTTGCCAGTCGCAGCCGTCGGCCCGTGCGGCCGGTGAAGGGTTCAAGGTTTCGACTGCTGCCCATCTCTGTCACTCCTGCCGGTGGGTGCCGCTGCTCGATCGTTGTCTGCCGCGCCATTTTCCGACAATTGTAAAAGGTTGCCATGTTCAATTCGTCCACCAGGCCACGGCTGGGTCTGGCCCTGGGAGCCGGTGCCGCCCGTGGTTGGGCTCATATCGGCGTCATCGAGGCGCTGGAGGAGGCCGGCATTGTGCCCGAAGTGGTGGCCGGCTGCTCGATCGGCGCGCTGGTGGGGGCCGCCTATGTCAATGGCCGACTGGATGATCTGAAGCAGTGGGTCACCTCGCTGTCACGCTGGGATGTGGCACGCTTTTTCGAATTGAAGTGGTCGCTGAACGGGGTGGCCGATTCTGCGCGGCTGCGTGATGCACTGATCCACCATGTGGCCGACGAACAGACCGCCATCGAAACGTTGGAGAAGCGTTTTGCCAGCGTCGCCACCAACCTGATGAATGGGCAGGAGATCTGGTTGCAGCACGGCTCCCTGCTGGAGGCGGTCTGGGCATCGATCGCCCTGCCAGGGCTCTTTCCGCCCTGGCATCGCCATGGCGAGTGGCTGGTCGATGGTGGAATGGTCAATCCGGTGCCGGTCTCGCTCTGCCGGGTGCTGCGCGCCGATGTGGTGATCGCGGTGGGCCTCAACGAAGGGCTGCTGCGACGCAGACAGGTCGGGCTGTGGTCGCCCTCCGCCGCTGAGGAGGTGACGCAGAGCGATTCCACCAGTCTGCTCGACACACTGTCGCGCACGCTGCGCGAACGGGCTGCGCTGCTGTTTCCACAGCCAGCCGAGGTCGACAGGCCAGCCATGCCGGGACTGTTCGAGACCCTTGCCATCTCGCTCAACATCATGCAGGAGCGCATCTTTCGCAGCCGCATGGCGGGCGATCCGCCCGAGGTGGTCATGACCCCGTGGCTGGGCGAGATCGGCATTCTGGAGTTTTACCGTGCCAGCGAGGCGATCGAGATCGGCCGCGCCTGCGTTGCCCGCATGCTGCCGGAGCTGCGCGAGACGCTGGCCGGTTTTGGCCACCCATCCTGACCATTCCACTGGAGCCATCATGAATCGAACCCGCTGGATCGACGCCACGCCCTACGTCACCAAGGATGGTTCCACCATTCGTGAGCTGATGCATCCGGCCCTGCATGGCAATCAGGGGCAGAGTCTGGCCGAGGCGCGGCTGCCGCCGGGTGGGTCGACGCTGCTGCACCGCCATCTGCGCAGCGAGGAGATCTACCATGTGACCGAGGGGGCCGGCCTCATGCAGTTGGGCGAGCAGCGGCTGGCACTGACACCGGGTGACACCGTCGCCATTCCGGCAGGCGTGCCCCATGCGTTGACCAATCCGGGCGAGGTCGAGCTGGTGCTGCTCTGTCTCTGCGTACCGCCCTACAGCCATGAAGAGACCGAGTTGCTGGTGCCGCCGCCGGATGCAGCAGCCTGCTGAACCGGAGCGAATTCAAAAGCAAGATTCGGAGTGCGCGGGCGGCGTGGCGTTGGTACTTTACCCCCACACTGTGGATTGGGCGAGAAACCGATGAAAACCCTGACCTCTCCTGCCGACATCAACGACCCGGATATCTGCTGGTCCGCCGTGCTGGCTCGCGACCCGGCAGCGGATGGCCGGTTTTACTATTCTGTGAAAACCACCGGCGTCTATTGCCGACCGTCCTGTCCGTCCCGTAGACCCAACCGTAAGAACGTCCGCTTTCATGGCAGTCGGGCCGAAGCTGAACGAGCGGGTTTTCGGCCTTGTCAGCGCTGCAGGCCCGATGAGCCAGCGTTGGCGGAGCGGCAGGCTGTAACGATCACCGCTATCTGCCGGCATATAGAAACGGCGGACGAGATTCCGATGCTTGCCGAACTGGCCTCGCGGACGGGCATGAGCCCTTACCACTTCCATCGAGTCTTCAAATCGGTCACCGGTTTGACGCCCAAGGCTTATGCAGCCGCCCATAGGGCCGGGCGCCTGCGGAGCGAACTGGAGCGGAGCGGTAGCGTGACGGGGGCCATCTATGATGCTGGTTACAACTCCAACGGCCGTTTCTACGAAGAGTCTCAGCGTGTTCTGGGCATGACGCCTTCCCGCTATCGGGCCGGCGGTGCCGACACCGAGATTCGCTTTGCTCTGGGTGTCTGCTCTTTGGGCTCTATCCTGGTGGCCATGAGTCCTCGCGGGGTTTGCGCCATCTTCTTGGGCGACGATCCGGAAACCTTGGTCCGTGACCTGCAGGATCGCTTTCCCAAGGCCCGACTGGTCGGCGGGGATAGCGATTTTGAACGGCTTGTGGCGCAAGTGGTGGGATTCGTCGAAACAGCGGCCCTGGGATTAGACCTGCCGTTAGACATCCGCGGTACCGCCTTCCAGCAGCGGGTCTGGCAAGCGCTGAGGGAAATACCGTTCGGTACCCAAGTGAGTTACAGCGAGATCGCCCGGCGCATCGGCGTCCCAAAAGCGGTGCGTGCCGTGGCCGGTGCCTGTGCCGCCAACACCCTGGCCGTGGCGATTCCGTGTCACCGTGTGGTGAGGACCGATGGCGATCTGTCCGGCTACCGTTGGGGCATTGCGCGAAAAGCCGAACTGTTGCGGCGGGAGAGCGAGCGATGATCGTCAAGTTTTCCGGCATGCTGGATCTCCCGGCCGATTTCCGCCCCGAAGATATTCTTGAATTTCACCGTCGCGACCGCTCGGGAATGGCCGAACGGGTCCAGGACAGGATGCTGCAGAAAGGCATTGCCTGGGACGGCCATCCAGCTTGCCTGTATATCCGGTTCGATAAAGAACACGCAGAGGTTGCTTTGAGCATCGACGGTGAGCCGGCCGGACTTGATGACCAAGCCCTGCTCGCCATGGCGAAGCGCATGCTGGGTCTGACCCAACCCATAGCCGCCTTCGAGGAAGCCCATCGCGCCCATCCGCAACTGGGTAGGTTGATCGAACGTCAGCAGGGCTTGAGGGTGGCACTCACCGCCACGCCCTTCGAAGCGCTGGCTTGGGCCATCACCGGCCAGCAGATCAGCGTGACCGCAGCGGTTTCCTTGCGGCGAAAATTGATCGAGGCGGTGAAGTTACGGCACTCCAGCGGCATCTTCTGCCATCCGGACGCGAGTGCGATCGCGGTCTTGACCGAATCAGAGCTGAGCCGCGCCGGCTATTCGAAAACCAAGGCACTGACCCTGAGTACCCTCAGCCGCCTGGCGGAAAACGGTGAGCTTCCCCTGAACGCTTGGCTGACCGGAGCTCCGCCGGTCGATGAAATCCGGGAGCGGCTTTCCACCATTCGCGGTATCGGTCTCTGGACCATCAATTACGCCTTGTTGCGAGGCTACGGCTGGCTGGACGGCTCGCTCCACGGCGACGCCGGAGTTCGGCGCGGGCTCCAGAGGTTGCTGGCACTGCCGGACAAAATCACCGAGGATCAGGCCAGACACTGGCTGACCCCGTTCGCTCCCTGGCGCGCCCTGGTGGCCGCCCACCTGTGGGCGTGCTCGGCGGAAAACTGAGACAGACCCATGAAGTCGATCGAATCCTTCGATTGGGAACGCATGACCCGGGAACTGAACAGCCAGGGCAACACGGTGCTCGAACGGCTGTTGTTCGCCGATGAATGCGGTCACCTCGCCGCGCTTTATACGGATGAGCATCGGTTCCGCAGTCGCATCGTCATGGCGCGGCACGGATTCGGACAAGGTGAGTACCGGTATTTCAGCTATCCCTTTCCGGATTTGGTCGAGAGCCTGAGGACTGCGCTTTACGCTCATCTTGCACCGATCGCCAACCGGTGGAACGAAATCTTGGGTTTGGCGAATCGCTATCCGGCAACGCTCCCGGAATTTCTGAAGCGATGCCGGGATGCCGGACAAGGGCGACCTACGCCCTTGCTCCTGCAATACGGGGTAGGCGATTACAACTGCCTCCATCAGGACCTTTACGGTGAACAGGTCTTTCCCTTGCAAGTGGCCGTGTTGCTGTCCGAGCCGGGATCGGACTTCACCGGCGGCGAGTTCGTGATGACTGAGCAGCGTCCCCGAATGCAGTCTCGGGTGGAGGTCGTGCCCTTGCGGCAAGGTGATGCCGTGGTCTTCGCCGTTCACCATCGGCCGGTGGTGGGGATGCGCGGACACTGCCGCGTCAATATCCGTCACGGTGTCAGCCGCATCCGTTCCGGCTGCCGGCACACTCTCGGAATCATTTTTCACGACGCCAGTTGAGCCTGCCGATTCAATGGCAAAAACCGGAGTGTCGTGGCGCAATCGGGCGGTAACGGCACGAAAATCGGCGTGGCAAAATTCAGGCCGTTGCGACTTTTGCCATCGGCTTAGCGTGCTTTATTTTCCGAATTCTGAAGCGACCCCTACGGCCTGCGCATCAGTCGCCGGTCAATCCAGTGGTCGATGCTGGCATAGCGACCCGCGCCGGTAAAGAACAGTGAAAGCAGCATCACCAGATAGGTCGCGGCAAATTCGATGCCGTTGTTGAGCACGACGAAACTGCCGGTCGCGGTCAGCCAATCGTAGTCGCCATGCTCACGCAACAGCTGGCGTGCTCTGTCGAGGCGTTGGCCCACCGCTTCGCTGTTGGCGAGGCTCTCTTTCGCGCTGGCAATACCGATGGCCGCCAAGGGGCTGGACATGCTGGTAGAAGGATCTGCAGGGGCAATGGCATACCAGCCATGCGGCCAATGGACCGAAAAGATCGCCACCAGCATGGTGACCATCAACGGCAGGGTGATGCAGCGGGTCGCCAGCCCCAGCAACAGCAGGAAGCCGCCCAGCAGTTCGGTGCCGGTGGCCAGTGCGGCCATCAACCAGGGCAGCGGCAGGCCCAGACCCCATTCGGTATTGCCGAACCACTCCACGGTGCTGTCAAAGGCCGCCAGTTTCGTCAGCCCTGCCGAAATGAACACCGGTGCCAGGAACAGCCGCAGCAGCAAGGGTGCAATGAAGTCGAACCTGCGGCTGGCGTTCAGCCAATCTTGCAGACGCAACAGCGGTTGAAGCGGTGTGGACATGCAGAACTCCTTGCACTCGGCGTGGTGGATCATGATGTTCTGGCCGTGCCGAGAATGCAGCCACGGGCCTGGAGATCTTCGAGCAGTGCCGCGCCGAAGTGGCGAATCTGTCCGGCGTCGATGTTCGGCATCTTGCCGCAGAGTGCCTGCAGCTGTTCTGCTCCGGTCAGGGTGGGCGTGGTGGCCAGTTGTTCGAGCAGCAGCGCGGTCAGCGCATTGATCTCGATGAAATGAACGCGAAAGGCCGCATCGCGGAACAGCAGCAGATGCAGTGCTGTCGGCAGGGGTTCGGTCGGTTCATGGGCGACATCGATGGTGGTGACCGGCCACTGGTACTGAACCAGCCGGCGCACCGGATTCAGCACCGGAATGCCATGCAGCAGGTCGCCATCGCGATCGATGCGGCCCTCATCGACGGCTTCGGCACTGATGTCGAGCAGCATTTCAAGCCATTCGTAGTGCGCCAGCTCCGCCATGTAGGGCGGGTAGGGCGATGGCATGTCGCACATTGCCGCGAGATGGCTGACAAACGCTTCCGGAATGTCGACGAAGTAGGGGCTGGTGCAGGCATGGCTGGCGAAGAAGGTGTGCACCAGCGGATGCCACAGTTCCTTTTGGGTCAGGATGCGCTGCAGGAGCGGAAAACCCTGGGCAAGAAAGCCTTCGATGTTGTTGTAGAACAGGTCACGGTAGATCTGCATCCGCTGCGGTGGCACGTTGTGCGGCAGGGCGGTCCGCTGCGGGTCGCGCAGACAGGCAGTGAACTCATGCTGTATCTGTTGAAAATTGAGGCTCATGACACGGCTCCGTGCAGCGGGAGCGGGCCGGCAACCGCCTGTCGCTGGATCAGCCGAATCTGCTCCACCTCATCGAGCAGTTGCTCATGCGGTGGAAAGTTGAAGTCGCGCTCCAGCAGGGTCGGTCTGACACCGAACAATCGATAGCTCTGTTCCAGCAACCTCCACACCGGATCGATGACCGGCATACCGTGGGTGTCGATCTTCAGATCTTCGGCCTCGTCATAGTGCCCGGCCACATGGAGGTAGCCGATGCGTTGCGCCGGCAGTGCATGCAGGTAGGCCAACGGGTCATAGCTGTGGTTGATGCTGTTGACGTAGAGATTGTTGACATCGAGCAGCAGCAGGCAGTCTGCTTCTTCGAGCACGGACGAGATGAATTCGATCTCGGAGATCTGCGCGCCGGGCGCGGCGTAGTAGCTGATGTTCTCGATGCCGATGTGTTGACCGAGAAAATCCTGTACCTGCCTGATCCGCTCGGCAACGTAACGGACGGCCTCTGCGGTGAAGGGAATGGGAGCGAGATCGTACAGATGGCCGCCATCGCTGCAATAGCTCAGATGCTCCGTGTAGTGCAACACCCGGTGCTGTTGCAGAAAGTCACGAATCTCTGCGAGAAATTTCCAGTCCAGCGGATCAGGCCCCCCCAGCGACAGGGAGAGGCCATGACACACCAGGGGTCTCTGCTGTGCCAGGGCATCGAATCGGTGGCGCAACTGGCCACCGATCCGCAACCAGTTTTCGGGAACCACTTCGAGAAAGTCGGGCTGTCGACTGCTCTCGTTCTCAAGCGCGCCCAGCAGGGCACGCCGCAGACCGAGACCCGCGCCAGCCAGAGGCTGTTTCGAAGCAGAGCCGATCATGGTCTTCACCTCGCGGGCTGTCAGTGCTTCTCGGCTTCGGCGGATTTCTCCTTGGCCTTGTCTGCGCCACACTTGGCTTCACCGCACTTGCCTTCCCCCTCCTTTTTAGCGGATTTTCCCTCACCGCATTTACCTTCACCGCATTTGCCTTCGCCACCTTTCTCTGCGACCTGATAGCCGCTGCCGAGATCATTGGCGACGAAAGGATTTCCGGTCGTGTCGGCAAGCACGGGCCCGGCGAGGGAGCCGGACAGAAAGGCCACGCCAAGGGCACCTTTGAGGCTGTTGATCGACTTGCTCTGCATGTTTCTCTCCATATTCATGATGATCGTCATCGGGTTCGGTTCAGCAGACAGTGATCGCGGCAGAGCGTTTGGGTCAGCCTGCCGCGGTCTCCCGCTGTGCCGATCGTTCCATTGCAGGCTTGGGCACGCCAGATGATCCGTCGGCCATCAGGGCTGCAATGTACCGGTTGGATGCACGGCCTGCCGATTGGTTACAGGGGAGGCGAGAAATTGTCTGGTTGACCAAAGGGTGCCACTGCGCAGTGGCAGAGGGTGCGCTCAGGAGTGCTGATCCGGATGGGTCTGAATGTGCGCCATGACGCGCTGCACCTCTTCGTCACTGGCTTCGCCATGCATGAACGGGATGGCGCGCAGCAGGGCACGCAGTTGGCGCAGGTAGCGACGACAGGCGTTGCAGAGGAGCAGGTGGAGCCGCAGCGACAGCCGCTGACGCCAGGGGAGAGTTCCATCGAGCAGTTGGTCGGCGCTCTCAACGACCTTGCGACAAGAGTTCAGCATTCGCCGGTCTCCTCGTAGTGATCCACCAGTCTGAACAATTTGAGTCTTGCCCGATGCAGCAGCACCTTGGCATTGGATGCGGAAATCGACAGCTCGTTACAGATCTCTTCGAAAGAGAGTTCCAGGGTGTCACGCAGTTCCAGCACGGCACGCTGGCTGGCAGGGTGTCGAGCAGCTTCTGCAGACACTCCGCCAGATCCTCGCGCAGCAGCAGTGCTTCGGGGGTGTCGAGGTTCCACTGCATCGGCGGGGTGTTCCAATGGCCATTGGGGCTGAACCGCTCTGCCATGATGTCGCCTTCTGTCTCATCCTCCGCGGGCAGCCAGTCGCTGAAGAGCGACTCCCGCCTGCGTTTTCGGCGCTGCATTCTGGCTTCGTTGATGACGATGCGACCGAGCCAGGTGCGAATCTGCGCACGCCCCTCGAACTGACCAATCGATCGATGGGCCTTGAGCCAGGCATTCTGCACCACCTCCTCGGCCTCGGAGGGGCCCACGATGGGGGTGGCGATGCCGATCAGTGCACGGTGGTGCTCACGCACGAGCCGGGCAAATTCGTCATTGTTCATCACTGGCCATTTCCATGTCATTTGACCTGCATTGAAGCATGAATTGTCCGCAACCCTGTGATCAGCGAGAATGCCGCCCCCGATCGGTCCGATCTGCAAAAGTGAAACCCCGACCTGATGTCCAATAGCGCAGTGTTGCAGGAAATCTCGCGTCGACGCACCTTCGCCATCATCTCTCACCCGGATGCCGGCAAGACCACCATCACCGAAAAACTGCTGCTGTTCGGCAATGCCATCCAGATGGCCGGCACCGTCAAGGGCAAGAAGTCGGGGCGGCATGCCACCTCCGACTGGATGGAGATGGAGAAGGAGCGCGGCATCTCCGTCACCACCTCGGTGATGCAGTTCCCCTACCATGAGCGGGTGATCAACCTGCTCGACACCCCGGGCCACGCCGACTTCTCCGAGGACACCTACCGCACCCTGACGGCGGTCGATTCGGCGCTGATGGTGATCGATGGCGCCAAGGGGGTGGAGGCACGCACCATCAAGCTTCTCGAGGTGTGCCGGCTGCGCGACACGCCGATCTTCTCGTTCATCAACAAGCTCGACCGTGACATCCGTGAGCCGATCGAACTGCTGGATGAGATCGAACAGGTGCTCGGCATCGAATGTGCCCCGATCACCTGGCCGATCGGCATGGGCCGCCATTTTCGCGGGGTCTACCACCTCGAACGCGATCTGATCTACCTCTACACGCCCGGCATGGGCCACACGATTGCCGATGAGCGGCTGATCGTCGGCATCGACTCGCCGCAGGCGCAAGCCGAGCTGGCCGACGAGATGGCCGAGCTGAAGGAGCAGATCGAACTGGTGCGCGGCGCCAGCCACCCGTTCGACCGCGAGCGCTTTCTGGCCGGCAAGCTGACGCCGGTCTACTTTGGCACCGCGCTGGGCAATTTCGGTGTGCGCGAGATGCTCAATGACTTCATCGAGCAGGCGCCGCCGCCGCGGCCCCGTGCGGCCAGGGAGCGGCTGGTCGAGGTGGCGGAGCCCAATTTCAGCGGTTTCGTCTTCAAGATTCAGGCGAACATGGATCCGCGTCACCGCGACCGCATCGCCTTCATGCGCATCTGTTCCGGCCGCTATCAGCCGGGGATGAAGCTCTACCACAGCCGTCTGGGCAAGGAGGTGCGGGTGGCCGATGCGCTCACCTTCATGGCCGGCGAGCGCAGCCAGACCGAAGAGGCCTATGCCGGCGACATCATCGGTCTGCACAACCATGGCACCATCCAGATCGGTGACACCTTCACCACCGGCGAGCCGTTGCAGTTCACTGGCATCCCCCACTTCGCTCCGGAGCTGTTCATGCGGGTGCGGCTGCGCGATCCGCTGCGACTGAAGCAGTTGCAGAAGGGGTTGAC
>Ga0116177_10003983_pt1 | contig 10751 bp, 6 predicted proteins | sample AD_STIC10_MetaG_FD_89750 | JGI IMG/M metagenome (GOLD analysis project Ga0116177, IMG submission 89750) | Active sludge microbial communities of municipal wastewater-treating anaerobic digesters from USA - AD_STIC10_MetaG | ecosystem: Engineered > Bioreactor > Anaerobic > Digestate | place: USA...
AATATGTTTCGTTTTTCAAAAAATATAGATAAAAAAGGCTATAAACCGGTATTAGGTGCTCTAGATATTTTTAAATATATAGGCCCCGGTTTATTAGTTACAGTTGGGTTTATAGATCCCGGTAATTGGGCGTCGAATTTAGCTGCGGGAGCGAATTATGGTTATGAATTACTTTGGATGGTAACGCTTTCGACCATTATTTTAATTGTATTGCAACACAATGTAGCTCACCTTGGTATAGCATCCGGTCTATGTTTGTCCGAAGCGGCTGCCATTTACACAAAACAAAAATATGCACGATGGTTGCTTTCTTCGGCTATGTTAGCTTCTGTTTCAACATCATTGGCCGAAATTTTGGGTGGTGCTATTGCTCTGGAAATGTTGTTCGGAGTTCCGTTGAAAATAGGCTCGGTTTTACTGGTACTATTTTCAATGATAATGCTTTATACCAATTCGTATAAGTTAATCGAACGTTGGATTATTGCATTTGTATCCATTATTGGTATTTCGTTTATATATGAACTGACATTAGTAGATGTGCAATGGGGAGAAGCCATTACAGGTTGGATAAAACCTTCGTTTCCTCAAGGTTCTATCATCATTATTATGAGTGTACTTGGAGCAGTGGTTATGCCGCATAATTTATACCTCCATTCTGAAGTTATTCAGAGCAGGCAGTGGCATTTAAAAGAAGAAAACATTATTAAAAAGCAATTAAAATTTGAATTTATCGATACATTATTATCGATGTTAGTAGGCTGGGCTATAAATTCTGCAATTATAATTCTTGCTGCTTCAGTTTTTTTTAAGACTAATACTGAAGTTGTTGAGCTGCAACAAGCACAAGGTTTATTAACTCCATTGTTAGGAAAAAATGCATCGGTTATTTTTGCTGTTGCGTTATTGTTTTCTGGAATTGCATCAGCTATTACATCCGGAATGGCAGGGGGGATCATTTTTGCCGGAATGCATAAAGAGCCTTATGATATTAAAGATAATCACTCACGGATTGGAGTTGCTATTTCATATTTGTTGGCTGTTTTTATTATTTTATTTATTTCAAATCCTTTTCAGGGATTAATTTGGTCGCAAATGTTGCTGAGTATTCAGTTGCCTTTTACCATTTTTTTGCAAGTATATTTAACTTCTTCAGAAAAAGTGATGGGGAAATTTAAAAATACCTTATTTCAAAAAACAATCCTCCTTTTAATCGGAGGATTTGTTTCTGTATTAAATATATACTTGTTTATAAGTTTCTTTTAAGAATAAGAAAATTAGGTTTGCATTGCACCACAAACATTGATGCATTGACCTGTAACGTACGAAGATAAATCGCTTGCTAAGAATACCACAACACCGGCAACTTCGTCGGGAGTTCCACCACGTTTCATTGGTATTTTATTGTACCATTCTTGGATAATATCTGGAGGTAATGTTTTGGTCATATCCGTTTCAATAAAACCGGGAGCTATGGCATTGCAACGAATATTTCGAGAGCCCAATTCTTTGGCTACCGATTTCGAAAAACCAATGATTCCGGCTTTCGATGCTGCATAATTAGCTTGACCTGCATTACCGCCAACACCTACTACTGAACTAATATTAATGATGGAACCATATTTTTGTTTTAGCATGTATTTTTGAACGGCTTTGGTTAAATTGAATACCGATTTTAAGTTGACATTCATAACCATATCCCATTGTTCTTCTGTCATACGCATAAGCAGTGCGTCGCGTGTTATACCTGCATTATTAACAAGTGCATCTACTTTTCCGAAGTCTTTTATTACTTCGTCAATAAATTTCTGCGAATCTTCGTGATTAGATGCATCCGAAGCGTAGCCTTTTGCTTTTACGCCTAAAGCAATTAATTCTTTTTCGAGCGAAAATAAATTTTCATCTGCTTTTAAATCGCTAAATGCAACATCCGCTCCATTTTGTGCAGCTTTGATAGCTATAGACCGACCAATCCCTCTGGAAGCGCCGGTTACTACTAAAACTTTTCCTGATAGTAATCCCATATTTATTTATTTAAGTTGATTTTTAATTGTAATCCCTATTTCAGCCGGCGATTGAACGACAACAATACCACATTCCTGCATGATTTTCATTTTAGCAGCAGCCGTGTCGTCAGCACCGCCGATAATGGCTCCTGCATGTCCCATCCTACGTCCTTTAGGTGCGGTTTGCCCTGCAATAAAGCCAACTACCGGTTTAGATTTGTTATCTTTTATCCACAAGGCAGCTTCGGTTTCCATTTGCCCACCAATTTCTCCAATAAGAATAATTCCTTTTGTTTCGTCATCGTTCATTAGCAACTTTACAGCTTCGAGTGTTGTTGTACCTATTATTGGGTCGCCTCCAATACCAATGCACGTACTTTGTCCTAAACCAAGTTTTGTAACCTGATCAACGGCCTCGTATGTCAATGTGCCGCTTCTGCTTATTATACCAACTACTCCTTTTTTATGTATAAAACCTGGCATAATACCTACTTTTGCTTCACCGGGAGTAATTATTCCGGGACAATTTGGTCCAATTAGACGGCAATCTTTATGTTTTAGATAGGCTTTTACTTTTATCATGTCTTGAGTCGGGATGCCTTCGGTAATGGCCACAATAACCTTAATCCCTGCATCGGCTGCTTCTAAAATAGCATCGGCTGCAAATGAAGCCGGTACAAAAATTATGGATACATCAGCTCCTGTATTTTTAACTGCTTCTTGAACAGTATTAAATACAGGCCTTCCAAGATGTTGTGTTCCTCCTTTGCCTGGAGTTACTCCACCCACAACATTGGTTCCGTATTCAATCATTTGTGAGGCATGAAAACTTCCTTCACTACCTGTAAATCCCTGAACAATAACGCGAGAATTTTTATTAACTAAAACACTCATATTTCTAAATTCTGTTCAAAAGTAATAAATGTTTATTTTTAAAAAAAGGAAAATATCATTTGATATATTAACTTTGCCAAAAAACTTTTATGTATCAACAAGATGATATATGTGCTATAGCCAGTGGATTTGTGCAGTCGGCAATTGCCATTATTCGAATTAGCGGAAGCAAAATCATATCAAAACTTGAAACCAATTTTGTTTTTAAAAATAGTTCCATTTCATTACATACTTGCAAAGCAAATTATTTTTATAGAGCCGATTTTATTTATGAGAACCGTATTATAGATGATATTATGCTCGTTGTTTTTAGAAATCCTAAATCATATACGGGTGAGGATATGATTGAAATTTATTCTCATGGCTCGCTTTTTATTCAACAGGAAATATTAAAACATTTGCAATTGCAAACGATACGACTGGCAGAGCCTGGAGAGTTTACTTTACGAGCCTATTTAAATGGCAAAATAGATTTAACTCAGGCAGAAGCTATTCATGATATTATTAGTTCAAAAAATGCACTTTCTCACAGCATTGCCATCCATCAATTAAGAGGTGGGATAAAAAATGAAATTAAAGATATTCGTAGTAATTTACTTCAACTTTTAACTTTGTTAGAATTAGAACTTGATTTTTCTGAAGAAGACGTTGAATTTGCAAGCAGAGAAAAAATTGAAGCTCTTTTAAGCAATTTAGTAAAAAGAATAGAAAAATTGTCGTATTCGTTTGATTATGGAAATGCCATAAAAAATGGTGTGCCTGTGGCAATTGTGGGAGATACCAACGTGGGTAAATCGACCTTGATGAATGCTCTGCTAAATGATGAGCGCGCAATTGTTTCTCATATACCCGGAACTACTCGTGATATAATAGAGGATTCGTTTACATATAAAGGTGTTACTTTCAGGTTTTCGGATACTGCAGGTATAAGGACTTCAGATGACGAAATAGAGCAAATTGGCATTGAGTTAGCAAAACGCAAGGCACAGGAAGCTAAATTGCTTTTAGTGTTGCTCAATACGGATGATAATATTGATTTGTTGAAAGAAAAAGTTGACTTTTGGAAGGAAATTGTAAAAGAAGATCAGCATCTTATTTTTGTTTTAAACAAAATGGACAAAATTTCAAGCAATGAATTAAATCAACTGTTAGAACAATTAACTCAATGGCATTCAACTGTTATCCCCATTTCGGCAAAATTAAAAATGAACATAGAATGGTTGTTGGAATCGCTTTTAAAATTTGTTCAACAATTAAATATTAGTGGTAATGAACAAGTTATTACCAATGCTCGACAATACAATGCATTGCATCAATCGCTCAATGCAGCACAAAGAGCTTTAGAGGTGTTGAGAATGAATTATTCGAACGATTTGCTTGCCGAAGAATTAAAAATGATAAACAACCATTTGGCTCAGTTAATAGGAGAAATACCTTCCAATGAAGTATTAAATGAAATATTTAGTCATTTCTGTATCGGAAAGTAATGTTTTAGTTAAAAGCAATCTTATATCGATAGGTCATCACATCAGCAATTGAATGACTATCTTTTTCTTCCATAACCGAAAGTATTATTTGTTTATTTTGAAATTGTGGAAGAAGATTATCATCAGAAACATGGATAATGGCGTCTGCAGGTATTTTATACCCATCATCGGTTTTAATACAGTCAAGGAAAAGTTCGCAATAAAGCTGACGTGCGTAATACTTGCCTTTTTCTAAGTGCATTATTTTACCATTATAACAAATAATTTCACCTGCTAACGAAAAATAGTGCTGATACATAGCTTTTATAATGCAGTTTGGCTTCATGTCAGTCGGAAAGTAAATAAGTTTTGATTCGTCTATCAGGTTATTGAACTGCTCAAAAGGAAGAGTTACTGTATCTGAAATGGTCGCTTTTGATAAATCGCTTATTAAATAATGTTTGTATATTTTTAATTGAGGAAGGAGTTTTAAAATCTTATCAAAATTGGGTTCACCAATATAATTTATGGAGATAATTAATACCGTTTTTTCAGTTTGGTTTGCATTTTTCTTGTGCAAAGTAGCTTTTAGGATAGAGCCGAGTTCATTGATTTTTATTTTTTGATTAAAGTCAAATAAAATATCACTAATTTCTTGAACTTCAATTTTCTTAGGCAATTGTAATCCTAACAAGAGATTGGTTTTAGAATTCATAAGGATTACTCTTTGGTTAATGAAACAAAGATATAGCTTAAAAACAATACCTTATTTTATTTTTGACCAATAATTTTAAACAAGTTATTAACAGTGGTTCTAAGGTTATAATTAGCTATGTGATTGATAATTTATAAATTAAACCATTCGTTTATAAATTGATTATGGTTTTCATGGGCTCCGATATAAAAATATTCGTTGCTTCTGTTATTATATGAATAGTTTTTTGACATTTCTTTATAATGTTGTACAATTTCTTTTATTGCATTGGCAATGTAATCAAGTTCTTTGTTTGTTAAAATTGGATGCAACGAAAGTCGGACCCAACCGGGTTTTTCTGATAAATCGCCGCGGTTAATTTTTTCGGTTATAGCTTTAGATTTTTCATGACTAACTTCTAAAAGGAAATGTCCGTATGTTCCGGCACAGGCACAACCACCCCTTACTTGAATGCCATAATAGTCACTTAAAAGGCGAACAATTAAATTATAATGTATTTCAGGATGATAAAAAGAAAATACAGGTAATCGATTTGAATGTTCTGATGCTAAGATTTTTAGATTGTCAATGTTTTGCAGTTTTTGCATCATGTATTCAACCATAAACTCTTCTCGTAGATGTATTTTGTCAACGGTCATTTGTTCTTTAAGTTTTATGGCTAATGCAGCTTTAATGGTTTGAAGAAATGCCGGTGTTCCTCCGTCTTCGCGTGCTTCTATGTCGTCAACGAATTTATATTCACCCCATGGATTGGTCCAATCAACCGTTCCACCTCCGGGTTGGTCGGGAATAGAGTTGTGGTACATAGCTCGGTCAAAAATCAATATACCACTCGAGCCCGGACCTCCTAAAAATTTGTGAGGTGAAAAAAATATTGCATCCAGCTTGGCGTAAGGGTCTGAAGGATGCATATCAATATTGTCGTAGGGTGCAGAGGCTGCAAAATCAACAAAACACAATCCACCGTGTTTGTGCATTATTTTTGCTATTTCATAGTAGGGTGTCCTAATACCGGTAACATTTGAGCATGCAGTAACCGAAGCAACTTTAAATGTTCTGTTTTTATATTTTATAAGTTTTTCTTCTAAATCGTTTAAATCAACCAGTAAGTCTTTTGTTGGACGTATTATTTCCACGTCTGCCATGCTTGCGTACCATGATGTATGGTTTGAGTGATGTTCCATGTGTGTAATAAACACCACAGGGCGTTCCCTTTCTTTGAGGCATTGTTTGTCCATTACCATACCACAATGTCGAAACCCTAAAATGCGTTGAAATTTATTTATTACGGTGGTCATTCCTGAACCTGCACTAATAATAACATCGTTGGGTCCTGCATGAACATGCTTTTTAATAATATGTTGTGCCTCGTGATAGGCTAATGTTAGTCGTTTACCCGTTTCGCTGGTTTCAGTGTGCGTGTTTGCAACAAAAGGACCTATTTCATTCGATAATTTATCTTCAATCGGTTTATATAAACGTCCACTTGCTATCCAATCGGCGTAAATAATTTCTTTTTTACCAAAAGGAGTTAAATATGAATGGTTTATCCCAATAGTGTTATTTCTATAAACTTCAAAATATTTTTCCAACATACGCTTAATATTAATGTAACAAAAATAGAGGATGTTTTTATTAATTCAAAGAACGAATTATAAGCTAAATGTTTAGATGAAAAAAATTTTGAATCCAATACAAATTTAGTATGGTTAAAAAAAATTAATATAGAAATAGTCTAAATAAAAATAGTTATCTTTGCAAAAAAAATAGTTATGAATAATGCAATATATCATTTCAGAGAACCTCAGAATGAACCTGTGTTAAATTATAAAAAAGGTTCTGAAGAAAGAAAACAGTTAATGGATGCACTTAATAAAGTGGCATCAGAAAAAGTAGAAATTCCTTTAATAATCGGAGGAAAAGAAATTAAAACGGGTATAAAAGGTAAGGTTGTAATGCCCCATAGTTACCGTCATGTTTTGGCCGAGTATCATATGGCACAACCGGAGCATGTAAAAATGGCAATTGAGGCAGCATTAAAAGCAAAAACAGACTGGATGGAGCTTTCGTGGATTGAACGCGCCTCTATATTTCAAAGGGCTGCTGAATTAGTAAGCAAAAAATATCGTTATTTACTCAATGCTACTACCATGCATGGACAAGGGAAAAATGCTTTTCAGGCTGAGATTGATTCGGCCTGTGAGGTGATCGACTATTTAAGATTTAATAATCACTTTGCTTCAAAAATATATGAAGATCAACCTATAGCTCAAAACGATGTAATAAATAGGGTTGAATACAGACCTCTCGAAGGTTTTATATACAGTATATCACCTTTTAATTTTACTGCTATTGCAGCAAATCTGAACGCATCGGTTGCGCTGATGGGGAATGTGTTAGTTTGGAAACCTTCCACTACTGCCTTGCTTTCGAATTATTTATTAATGAAAATATTTAAAGAAGCAGGTTTGCCCGATGGTGTAATCAATTTTATTCCCGGAAAAGGAAGCCTAATAAGCGATGTTGTGTTAAATCATAAAGACTTTGCCGGTATTCATTTTACCGGTTCAACTAAAACATTTCGTGGATTATGGTCACAGATAAATGAAAATTTAGAGCAATATCGCTCATATCCAAAAATTGTAGGCGAAACCGGTGGTAAGGATTTCGTGTTTGTTCATCACTCGGCAAATGTAGATGAGGTTACAACAGCATTGATTCGTGGAGCATTTGAATATCAGGGGCAAAAATGTTCTGCTGCTTCCAGAGCTTACATTCCTCAATCTCTATGGCCGGATATAAAAAATAAATTATTGACCGAACTTGCTTCTGTAAAATGGGGTAGTGTTGACGATTTGGATAATTTTATGAATGCCGTAATCGACAAAGAAGCCTATGAACGAATAATGAATTATATTAACAAAGCAAAATCATCCAATGAAGCAACCATATTGTTTGGTGGTAAAGGTGATGATTCGGTTGGTTATTTTATAGAACCGACTGTAATTCAAGCCCATAATCCTCATTTTATAACCATGGAAGAAGAAATATTTGGTCCGGTTTTAACGATATATATATATCCTGATGAAAAATATGAAGAAACATTGAAACTATGCGATGCTACTTCGCCCTATGCGTTAACCGGAAGTATCTTTTCATACGATCGTTATGCAACCATAAAAGCATGCAGAATATTAAGATATGCAGCCGGTAACCTCTACTTTAATGATAAACCTACCGGCGCTATGGTAGGTCAACAACCTTTTGGCGGTTCGCGTGGCTCAGGAACCAACGATAAAGCCGGTAGTCATTTGAATTTGTTGCGTTGGGTAAGTCCAAGAACCATTAAAGAAACATTGGTCCCACCTCAGGATTATAGATACGATTATATGAAATAAAAACATTTTTCGCATCTTATACTACCTTATTAAATAAATATTGAAATATCATTGTTGCTATTTTTGAAAATATTGACATTTATTGTCTTAATTTTCAATAAACTTTTTTAGCTTTGCATAAACCAAAGCAAAAACCATGAACAAAACTTTTTTGATATTTATTTTATTTTTTAATTTTTATATAACAAATGCTCAAAAACAAAACAATACACCCGGTTCCGATTTTTTTGTAGATGTTTCGACATTTATTGATTTATATAAGGACAGTGTTATTCCCATAACTTTTTATGTTCATGAGAGTGATTGTTTTAATTGCAGCAATGATTTAAACTACATTGATATCTCTTTAAAACCGGCTTCATCTAATAATTTTGACAATCCTCTGGTTTTCGATACCATGCAATGGTCAAATTATATGTTGCTCTTTTCCGACTACTCAATTCAAAATTCAGCGTTACAAAGTCAATCGTTTCTTGATTCAAAACCAATTAATGATGAGAATCATTCCATTTTATTTACAGCGGATACCAACTGGTGGATTCCGGTTGTGCCGGTTGTTCATATAACCGAACACTATTTTTATTTCAATTTTAATATTCCATATAAGGTATGGTCGTATTATGTTAATTCTGATAGTGTTATTGATTTTCATGTTTATGTTAGCATAGATAACGATACCGATGAAGAATATTGGTTTCGGGTTTTTATTAGGCAAAATTCGATAATTCGTTTACCCGGTTGGTATCGCGGTGATACACATTTTCATGCTATTTATTCACAAAATAATGCCGAAAATGGTTTGCCACTTCATTCTTCTAAGGTAGCAGCCAAAATGTTAGGTTTAGATTGGATTACCGTTACTGACCATAGTTGCGATTTTGATAATTATGGGCAAAGTATGGTTCAGAACTGGCAAGATTTGGGAAATACTATATTCAATTTGAATTTGTCTGATTCAAGTTTTATTTTTATACGAGGAATTGAAGCATCCATAAAAAACAGTCAGGAAAAGGTTGTTCATAGCTTGGTATACCCAAATCCGTTACAGCCCTTTTCGTTACCCTATATTTTTGATGGAGGTGGGGATATGTCGTCAACAGTTGTAACTGTTGACATGATGCTTGATTCATTGAAAAAATATGATGCTTTTTGCTATGCTGCTCATCCATTTTCAGAGGGTGATGCACTATCGGTGATAGTAGGTGGTGGAGTTTGGAATTTAGGTGATAGCTTGTCACCGTTCAATGGTCAACAAGCACTATCGATAGGAAATGTTATTTGGAACGACCTGAATTATAATTCTGATATTTACGATAATAGCGATAGTCTTGTATTTAAAGATCCTATTTTAGGCTTAGAAAATCTAAATTTGCTGAATACATTGACTTGTACCGATACAGATCGTGACCCATGGAACGTAGAGCAGCAGAATGAGCCATTTGGTTTTGTTGAAAGGCTCGAAAATGATTATATGCATAGCTATTATAGATTTAATCAAAATATGGAAGCATATAGCTTTCTATTAAGAAAAGGATTGAAAATGAAATTTCAAGATCCAACTGTTCGCCATTGGAAACTTTATCTTTCAGCCGGAAGTGATGCTCATGGTTCATTTAATTATTCAAATACCGATTTCTTTTATGGAGGTTTAAATGGTTCGATGGAAGAAAATTATCCGGGAGCTTTTTCTACACTGGTCTATACACCTCAGGGAATGGGGCAAAATGGAGAACATATATTGCAAGCCTTAAAAGATGGACATTGTTTACTTTCGGAAGGACCGGTTGTAAATATGTTTTTGTACAATAATAATGATACCGCTATTGTAGGCGATGATATGATTATACAAATCAATGAATTAAACACTACCAAATTGAAAATCCAATTATATACGAATTATTACTATGGACAAAATGAAACGCTTGCCCTTTATTTTTACACTAAAGATAGTGTATATAGTTACTTTCCTACTATAACATTGCCCGAAATGGAAATAGAATTGTCTGATTTATTTACACAATTTAATATCGATACTCATAGTAATCAATATTTTGCTATTCGAGCAGAATGGTATTGCCAAAAACAATTTTCAACTTCAGAGCAGCCCTTATATCGTAGAAACCAAAAGCGATTTATAGCTGCAACCAATCCAATTTGGTTGAAGATAGATAATACGAATGCGATATTATCTGATGTAAGTTTACATCATACAATAAGAGTTAACCCTAATCCTGCACACGATAAATGTACCATATATAAATGCAACGAAAATGTA
>Ga0116177_10003986_pt1 | contig 10746 bp, 8 predicted proteins | sample AD_STIC10_MetaG_FD_89750 | JGI IMG/M metagenome (GOLD analysis project Ga0116177, IMG submission 89750) | Active sludge microbial communities of municipal wastewater-treating anaerobic digesters from USA - AD_STIC10_MetaG | ecosystem: Engineered > Bioreactor > Anaerobic > Digestate | place: USA...
CACATTAACAATTTCCTGTAGCTGAACGCCATACCATATGAATTGAATTTTCCGTTATTATTGTATATGCCCCAAACCCGATCTGCTTTACATTGGTTGTTTGTTTTTGCGTTGCTGCTCTACCTCGCAGTACTCACGAGGGCAATCCTTTTCAAAAAAGGCGGCTTCCGGTATTACAAGCATTATTTTAACAGTGAATACAAACACTACTCCGTAAAAAAAGGCTGGGCTAAGGCCAATACAGTTCCCTTTCGCACTATCAATCTTTATAAAAAAGGGCTGGAAAGAAATAACCTGACAGCTGAATACAATATCTGGGGAAACCTTTTAGGTTTTGTGCCTCTCGGTATTCTTTTGCCCCTGGCTATTCCCTTTTTCCGGCGATGGTGGATCATGCTGCCGGCAGGTGCACTGGCGAGTTTGGGTTATGAAACAGTTCAGTTGCTGACCGGCCTCGGTGTTTGGGATGTGGATGATTTGCTGCTGAATACAGGCGGAGCAACGGCGGGATATGTATTGTTTGTGTTGGGTGCCTGGTTTTGGAAACTAATGAATCCTGAAAATACTTTCACCGCAGAGAAATGAGTAAATGGAGTTTACGCAGAGAGTTTGTAGTGTTTCTTACTTCATTTCCCGCATCTTATTCAATTTATTGTTCATTTCAATTTTCAACTTTCAACTTTCAATTACCTAAAACCCCTTCTATCAACTTCGCTAAACCGTTATTCAATTTCCACTCTTTCAATTTGACGGCAACAGCATCCGGCACTTTTCCGGTTTGATTCAGCAGGAACAATTCCTTGTATAATTCCAGTAGCTTTTTGAGGTGTTTGATGGGTTCTGCAGGTAATTCGGACAAAATCGATGCAATCATGGTTTCCAGTAACCGATTATGTTGCGGCGAAATACGGAACAGCGACTGTACTGCCAGGTCATTGAATCTTTTCAAAGGGGCAAACTCCACCCGCTCATGAATACCGATTATTTTTCCTGTTAAAGCCACATCCAGCTTACCGGTAATTGCATACTGTACCCAGATCTCGGCTGCAGTTTGAGCCGCCGTTTTATCAGCCGACAACAGCGCAGTGGCCAGCAGCAAATGCGCCATTTCCCCCTGTATATCCCAGGTTTCATAAAGGAGCTGCAAGGCCGCCAGGGTCATTTTCTTATCGCCTTCTCCAATATATGCAGGACGACTCATGCAACGGTGAATCAGGGTCGGTAAAAAAGCTTCCAGATTGGCCGGTGCCATCAGCAAGGCCCTACGAAGATCATTGTGTTCGTTGGAGAAAAATTCTGACTTGATTTCGAAATAATCAAATAAGACAGGTGTCTGGGCCTGCTTTCTTTCCTTTTGTTTAAACTTCAATTTTTCCAGCAAACCCTTCATGCCACTGTTTTCTTTGGCTACCGGTTCTTTGGGAAAGTCAATCCGCAATATTTTGCGGCTGTCCATCACTTTGATGGTTTTCATTTTACCAGCTTCCCACTTGTATTCATCCCTTTCAAATTTTTCCTCTTTCGTCTCCCAGCTCAACTGCCCGCTGTATTTCTTAAAATAAAACTCATCCAAACCAAATGGCCGGAGTGCCTCATACATTTTCAACGGGCGTTTACAGAAAGCTGCAGTAATCCATGCTTCCGGCTGGGTGATTTCCCCTTCGGGTTCTGCACCCGGCGTTAAAAGAAATACCATCAGATCAAGCCATTCACCCCATAATTTCTCTTTTGCCAGTTGCAAAGCCGATGCGGTGTCCCGCAGATCTACCCTTCCCAATGCCATCAGCAGATCGGTCTTATCTGTCAATTGCTGTTGCTGCTGATATACGAGAATTCTTTCCACTAATACCAGCGGATCAATCCAACCCGGGTAATGGGTGGGGGTACTCAATAATGGCAGGGTATCACCGGACCTGATCTTTTGCAATACATCTATCAGCCATTGCTTCCGGGGCAGGTAGTAGGGGTCTTTGTAATAATTGGTCCAGGTGCTGATATAATTTTCATTGGCATCCAAATTCAGCCATTTCTTCACCGTATCACCATCCTGCTGGTCGAATTTTTCAAATACCGTCGTCAATGCTTTAGTATCCTCGGGGTATTTCCGAACAAAGTGTATGCATACATCAATGAAGAATATTCCCAGCATATGGTCATAATATCCTTCGGTGGATCTGAAATTATTTTTGGTTAGCTGCAAAGCTCTTTGCAGGGCCGGTTGCAATTGTCCCAGTAGCTCAGCTTTCAATTGTGGCTGCATGGTAACCAGTGCAGCCGGAAAGAGATCTATATGCAGGGCATCGTTATTATCAAAAGCCTGTGCGGCTAAAAAAATCAATTCATCAGTAGTTGTTACCAGTTGCACCGGTACCCTTTCCTGTGCGATGAACGGTTCTGGTACCTCATGCATATTTGCTGCAGGTAACAATGGCTGGCTGGTCAGCAATGCCTGTAATATATCCCTGCTGTTTTGCAGGAGACCATCCTGGTAAGGCAGGATACTTTCAGATAAAGCAGGATCCGCGGCATTCCCATAACGGCTGATTAATTTGGCTGCCCTGGTCTGCAGTCCGTCATCTGCATGTACCAGCGCCTGAGTGGAGATAACCGCTATCATCCCCTGTTGGTCAGGATGCTTCTTACCGATCTGCTCGAGCAGCATGAGTCCGGCTGAAACGGTTGTCTTGGTTTTACTATTCAGGAAAACCGGTGCGGCAGCCAGTAATGAGTCGGTGTCGAAATGTTTATCCCCGGCAATGGTCTTCAGGCATTGAATCGCTTCATTCACCACTTTACTGTGTGGGGAATTGAGCACACTCATCAATTCGGGTTGCAAGCTGATTATTTCAGCCTCTGTCGGAAACAGGGCAATGAACAGATCCATATAAAAACCGGAGAGATTCTTATTGTAGTTCTTGTTACTGGCCAGCAAAGATTCTTTCAGGAGCCTTTGCCGGTCAATCCTGCCCTCAGCCGCCATCTTTGTAAAGGCCGGAATCCATCCAATTTTAGAAAGGTCTGCGTTTTCTCCATAATGATTATAACGACCGGACAGGTGCAATTCTGTTTCTTCTTCAAAAAAGTACCAGATATGTTCCTGCAGTGTTTCCGGACGCTCCAGCAGTTTTTCGGGTTTGAATTCATAGACCCATTTATCCGTGATCCCCTTATCCTGAAAAATAATGGTACTAAGCGTGCGCGCCCACAAGCGATGAGAAGGTTGCAACAAACCCTGGTCCGAGAGCTGCAGCACCAAAGGATAAGTGAGTGTGTATACCATGAATTCCGATTCCGCTTCCTTATTGAGCATTTCGCTGAACCAGTCAGGATGATACCAATCCTTTATCCTGTTCAGATTTTTGGGATCGATGATCCAGGTCGGACGATCTGATTTCAGGTATTCAGTTTTATTAAAACAAACATAGGCGGCAAAATGAAGGATCGCGTGCTGCTTTTCTGTGCCCCTGCTGCTGTAACTGCGGTTATCGGAGGTGATATACTCGTTATAATACTTAGAAAGCTTTTTGATTGACGGCACCAGGGCCCTTCGTTCCTTATCAGTAGCCTGTTTCAGCCAATGAAGCACAGGTTCTTCCTGCTCCGTTTTCACCCATTCTGCAAATTGATCTTCGATTGACATCCCTGCATTTTTTATTTAATCAGTGCTATCAGCCTTGTGCCAGTTTTTTCTTTACTGCCAGTACATGTTTACACAAACCTCTTTCGCCCTGGTGGCGGCTGAACCAGGTACAGGTACAACGTTCCTGTTCACCATCCAGTATCACGGTATGATGAACCCCGCTCCCGGCCACTTTGGCTTCCACCCTGTTATCATTGCGGAGCAGGATCTCCACTTTATTTTCTTCCAGTAATTTTTCTGCATCCTTCATTCTTGGATTGAGACTGAGTATCCGGCTGAGTTTAAAGGGAAGGCGGCGGTAGAAAAAATGGTTCTCATCCAGATCATATCCGAGCAATCCCATGGCCGATAAACGACCGGTGATATTATCAATCCGCTGCAGGTCCAGCCCTTCTTCCGCAGCCAGCAATACCGGGTTGAATACCTGATTGGCATAACTGTATTTGTCTACTGCATCAATCCATGTATCCGGCACATCTTCTATCAGTGATTCAAGAGCGGCTCCTTCTCCGGAAAAACCTCTCCAGCTGTCGCGCGACAACGAAAGACTAAACCGGATTTTTCCAAAATACAATTGCCAGGTAGTGCTTTGCATTTGCGGATGAGGAAATACGCGTAGTTCATCAGCATAAGCCAGCAGTGGTTCGATGAGCTTTAATCTTTGTACACCACCCACACAAATGGCATTGTTTGCTTTTACCGGGGAGAACATAGGTTTATTTCCCCGCACAATCAGGTAATAATCTGCTTTGGGTTTGCCTGCGGGTATACTCTGGAAAAGCTGGAGTGCCTGTACCCGGTTAAACGAAAAAACCTGTTCTGCTTCTGCCAGAAATAACTGTACACTGGTTAATCCTTTGATCCATTTTACCGGCAGTGGTACCTTGCGTTCGATTATTTTTTCAGTCCCTTTGGAAATGGCTACTTCCTTTTTCCCAACAGAAAGCATCACTTTTTCGTTCCTGGCAACCCGGCTCAGTGCTGAAATCATCGGTTGGTTAAAATCTACATTGGTGGTGCCGTTCTCCGGGAACTCCCCATCATATCCTCCGGGTAATACATCCACACGGGCATATACACCCGCACAATGACTGAATCCTTCAAAGCGGATCTTTTCATGCCCCGCAGTAACGATCGGATCTTTGAGTTTGGCTAATTCAAAAGGAGAGAGACTGAAACTGGATTGCACTACATTGGACAAAGTAATGAGACAGCGCGCTGTGATAAAAGGATCTTCCAGCCGTCCCCAGAAAAAACAGGGGGCTTCTTTTTTTTGTACTTCACTGTACTTCGATAAAAAAAGTTCATCGCCTGCAGCCGACTTCAGGAGTGCAGAAGGGTTATGGTATTGATAAGTGATGATGTCGGACATGCATTAAAATTAGCTATAAATACAAATAAAAAAAGGGCTTCGATGAAGCCCTTAATCTGTTGTTGCAAGCGGTTGCTTAACTCAGGTGTTTGCCGAGGGCTTTAGCCACATCGAACATAGAAACCTGTGCTTTACCAGCGAATACAGCTTTCAATGCAGCGTCGTTATTGATCATCCGACGGTTTTTGCTGTCCTGGAGTTTGTTCTTTTTAATGTGCGCCCAGATTCTTTTTACAGCTTCTGTACGTGCCAGGGGTTTGTTACCAACCACAGCAGCCAGAGCAGCGCTGGGAGTAAGAGCTTTCATGAACGCAGCATTCGGAGTGCGTTTTTTCTTAGGAGCAGCTTTCTTCGCAGCTTTTTTAGGAGCAGCTTTCTTCGCGGCTTTCTTTACTGGTTTCTTTGCAGCTGCCTTCTTCGGAGCGGCTTTTTTAGCGGCTTTCTTTTTTGTTGCCATGTTTGTTGATTTAGAATGTTAACGGGTTTTCTAATGAGCGGTATAGCTAAAATACCTATGCGAATATAGGTTTTTTCAATTCTCCCAATGAAAATTGCATTTTTTTCTTTCCACAGTATAGCGCCAATACCCCTTATCCGGATGATTTCGGTCAGCTTTAACAGGTAAAAAATGTATATGTCCCCCCAATGTGGTAACTTTCCTTTCACAAAATTTACCAATGAAAAAGCGATCCTTCCTCCGGGTTTCCCGCCTGCCATTACTCCTCTTACTGGCTATAGTTTTCATAGGAGAAAAGGCCCATTCTCAGACTGTGGATCCGGCATTGATCAAAGCCGCCATTATAGCTAACCAATGGGTTTTCACGGCCGACCGGTCGGATCCGAATATTGGAAGAAACGCTGGTTTGGGTACCGGGTACGAAGTGCGCTGTTCCGGGGACACTGTGGTATCCGTGCTTCCCTATGCAGGTACCATGCAGGGGCCTGCCCGCTTCCCGGAAACAACGGGACCATTGGATTTTACCAGTACCGATTTCAAAGTTTCGAAGGTTGAAAAAGGTAATGGCAAATGGATGGTGACTGTTAGGGTCAGGGATCATTATGATGTGAATACCCTCAACTTTACCTTCTTTGAGAATGGAAAAGCTTCGCTGGATGTATTGCCTACCAACCGGACACCCATTGTGTTCTATGGATCAATTTCAACACTCTAGTATAAATTTCCCTGATTAAAGAAATCAATTCTTATCTGGAAGCGGCTGCCTAATTTTACGCCCCATGCCGCTTTATACCGCCTCTCTCAATTCTGGCAGTAATGCCAATTGCTACTATATCGGGAATAACCGGGAAGCGATCCTGGTAGATGCCGGGCTCAGTTGCCGGGAAACCGAAAAGAGGATGCAGCAGCTGCAATTACCAATGGACAGGGTGAAGGCCCTCTTTGTTTCCCACGAGCATGCCGATCATATCAGTGGTGTTTCAGGACTGGCCAAAAAGTTTCGGCTACCCGTTTATATCACCGGAGCCACTTTAGATAATGGCCGTATCCCGCTTGATCCGGAACTGGTTCGCCCCTTTCGTCACAGGGAGAAAATAGCAGTGGGTGCATTACAGATAACTCCCTTCCGGAAGAGTCATGATGCAGCCGATCCTCACAGTTTTATGGTGAGTGCCGAGTCAGTAAATATTGGCATCATTACCGATATTGGTTATGCCTGCAAACAGGTGATTCGTTATTACAGTCAGTGCCATGCCGTGTTTCTGGAAAGCAATTACTGTGAAAAAATGCTGGAGAAGGGAAGTTATCCCTGGCACCTGAAACAACGCATCCGCGGAGATGAGGGACACCTGAGTAACGATCAGGCACTGGAACTTTTTCGTCATTACAGTTCGCCTTCCTTACAATTACTTGTGCTTTCGCATTTATCCAAGAACAACAATAGCGTTGAAACCGTACAACAGTTATTTGAACCCCATGCCGGAAATGTAAGAGTGGTGGTGGCGTCGAGATATGAGGCGTCGGAATTATTTGAGATCAGTAATAAGGATGCTGTGGTGCAGACGGCCCGTCGGGCCCGCTTGTTGAAAAAAGTGGTGGCGGATGAAAGGCAGCTGAAGCTGTTCTGAGGAATTGTTTTATGGGTATCCCTAAAGTATATTGATCAGTCTTACTGATCAATATCAACTTTATCTTTTTAAGAGGCTTTCCTTACTTTTTTTCTAGATAAAAAATTAACAATCCCGATAGCTATCGGGATCCGGGAACCGGTTCCCCTTCGAACCGGCTAGCGTTTTCCTGCTTGCCGGCAGTCAGGTTGTTACTTTTTGGAGCAATGCCAAAAAGTAAATAGAAGAGGAAGATTGAAATAATTAAACTTTTTCTTCTTAATGACCTTTCCTTACTTTTTTTCTTGATAAAAAAAGTAACAAAAAAATCAAGACGGGTCGAAGCGGTATTTTCCGCTCTTTGGAATTTTACTCACACGACCCGTCCTCCGACGCTCAAAATATTGCACGGTCCTATATGCAATATTTCTCATGCGTGATATTCATAGATCACTATTGCGCTGATTTTTCGATTTCCGGATTACCACAAGGTTGATGCCAAGTTAAAATCGAAAAATAGGCGCTTGCGAAATTTTACTTTATTCGAGGCTCAAAAAGTTCTTCATGCCCGGGCCTTTCCAGATCCTCTCAATGCAATACACTAAGGTTACATTTCCCGTCCTTCCGGCCAACTACGGAGAATGGGGCAACTACATTTTTTACGAGCTGCCATAATTCTAGCTTCCGTTACACTAAGTTGATTCTTTATTTCTACAACCGGTTAAGAACTTCGAGTAAAAAGAAATTCCATAGCGCCTATTTTTCGATTAGAATAATCTCACAATTTTATACCCCGCTGCAAATCGAAAAATCAGCGCAGTAGGATAGCTTGCCAGAACACGTTTGAAGAATATTGCATAAAAGCCCACGCCAAATCGCGAGTTCCGGGAGCCGGTTCGCCTGCGGAAAATTCCAAGGAGAATGTATTTCCCTTTCGAACCGGCTAGCCTTTTTTGTTACTTTTTGGGGCAATGCCAAAAAGTAAATAGAAGTGTAAGGATGAAATAATTAGACTTTATCTTAACAAGAATCTTTCCTTACTTTTTTCTTGATAAAAAAGTAACAAAAAATCAAGACGGGTCGAAGCGGTATTTTCCGCTCTTTGGAATTTTACTCACACGACCCGTCCTCCGACGCTCAAAACATCGCACGATCCTTAATGCATGATTTTTCATGCGTGATAGGCTTGGTTTCACTACTGCGCTGATTTTTCGATTTCCAGTGTAACACAAGGATGAAGCCATGTTGAAATCGAAAAATAGGCGCTTGCAAAAATTCACTTTATTCGAGGCTCAAAAAGTATTTGGTGCCTGGGCCGTTTTAAGTTCTCTCGTCGTTCTGCAGCTTGGATGCATTGCCCGTCCTTTTAGCCGAATATAGAACGGGGCAACGTTCATTTATTCCGGGCCCCCACAATTTTACTAATCGTAACAAAAAAAGTTCCTTCATTTCTTCGATCGGCTATGAATTTCGAGCCAAAAGAATTTCCATAGCGCCTATTTTTCGATTAGAATAATCTCACAATTTTATACCCCGCTGCAAATCGAAAAATGAGCGCAGTAATGCAATTGGCTTAATCACGAATGATAAATCTTGCCATAAGGATCGTCCCAGAGCAACCTTTCCGGGAGCCGGTTCGCCTACGGGAAATTCCAAGGAGAAAGAATTTCCCTTTCGAACCGGCTTGATTTTTCCTGCCTGCCGGCAGGCAGGTTGTTTCTTTTTTATCAAGAAAAAAGAAAAAAAGAAACGATTAATATGTAACGAAACACCAATAAAAAACCACCCCTTCACCTCAAAACCATCTCCTGCCAATTCACCTCCCTCACCATTCATCCCCCAAAAATTCCATTTCATCCATCTCCCTTTTGTCCCTTCCCAAAAAACCTCCCTATATTTGACCCTCAATCGCCGAATATGAAGCTCCCTGCTTTCCCGGCCTGCTAAGAACGGCGCAACCGGGTAACACATACTGACCGTTTATCTTTGTGCAGATTTTTCGCTGCACTTTTCAATCTATTTATTTCATCAACCTGGTGCCAACGCAATCGCTTTGTCACTTGCAGCAATTTTTGTCAATCATGTCGCAATCAACAAAAACCAATAAAATATCTCATTTTTTTGATCTGTTCCGCGATGCTTTCAGCGGAAAGGAACACGATTACACCAAGGGCAGTATCCGGGGCGCTATTGTATTGCTCGCCATCCCGATGATTCTTGAACTGAGTCTTGAATCTGTTTTCGCCGTAGTGGATATGTATTTTGTGAGTCATCTCCCTGCACCACATAACAAGATCGCCATGGCTACCGTGGGACTGACGGAATCCTTTATTACCATCATCTACACCATTGCCATCGGACTAAGTACGGCCGCCACTGCTATTGTGGCCCGTCGAATTGGTGAAAAAAATCCGGATGCCGCTGCCAAAGCAGGAGCACAGGCCATTACCCTATCACTGGTTTGTTCTGCCGTGCTGAGTATTGTGGGAATTCTTTTTGCACCTTCCATCCTGCAACTCATGGGTGCCGCACCAGAAGTCGTGAAAGAAGGAACCGATTTTGCCCGCATCATGCTGGGAGGAAGCACCGTGATCATCCTGCTATTCCTGATCAACGGAATTTTTCGCGGAGCCGGTGATGCGTCCACGGCCATGTGGAGCCTCTGGATCGCCAGCCTGATCAATATCTTTCTATGTCCGATGCTGATCAATGGCTATGGCCCCTTCCCTGCCCTGGGATTAAAAGGAGCGGCCATTGCCACTACCATCGGTCGTGGTATCGGTGTGTTGTACCAGTGCTATCGATTATTCGGAAAACAAAGAATGATCAAAATGAAGCTCTCCTATTTTAAATGGGAAACCTCACAGATTAAACATTTGTTTGAAGTCGCCTGGCCCGCCACTTTCCAGTTCTTTATTCAAAGCGGCAGCTGGATTGTGATGACCTGGATTGTTTCCAATACCGGTGGTACCGATGCCTCAGCCGGTTACCAGGTTGCCATCCGGAATGTGGTCTTCTTTATTTTACCTGCCTGGGGTCTCAGTAATGCAGCGGCTACCCTGGTGGGACAAAACCTGGGAGCCAATCAACCGGACCGCGCCGAGAAAAGTGTGATGCTGACCACCAAATACAATGCCCTGTTCATGTCGCTGGTCATGATTCTCTTCCTGTGTTTTGCCTCACCGATAATCAGTGTGTTTACCACTGAACCCAAAGTGCACGCATTTGGTGTTTTGTCGCTCCAGATCATTGGCAGCGGTTATATTTTCTATGGAATCGGGATGGTGATGGTACAGGCCCTGAATGGTGCCGGTGATACCAAAACTCCGACCTGGATCAATATAGCAGGCTTCTGGTTATTCCAGATTCCGCTGGCATTTGTACTGGCCCGTGTATTTAATATGGGACCAACAGGAGCTTTTATAGCTATTCCGGCTGCCGAAAGCATGATGGCCATGCTGGCATTCTATTATTTCCGGAAAGGAAAATGGAAGACTGTGAAAGTATAAAAACATTAACCAGTTAAACTTTTTAAGGGGGTCGTTGGAATTCCGGATGAACCGGATTTCCAACGACCCCCTTTAATATCTTAATATCCTAATATCTCAATTATTTAATATCCCGCCTTCGCTAAAGCCTCGACGGACAGGTAATACCCAATTCCAAATAC
>Ga0116177_10003992_pt1 | contig 10733 bp, 9 predicted proteins | sample AD_STIC10_MetaG_FD_89750 | JGI IMG/M metagenome (GOLD analysis project Ga0116177, IMG submission 89750) | Active sludge microbial communities of municipal wastewater-treating anaerobic digesters from USA - AD_STIC10_MetaG | ecosystem: Engineered > Bioreactor > Anaerobic > Digestate | place: USA...
TCGGGACAAGTCCAAGTTCACCCCTTCAAATAAAGTAAACCTTTGAGTCTTCACTGTCTTTCCATACAAATAGGCCTTAATATTAATTGCAACATCCAAAGCAGTGGTAATATTTGCTCGAACTAAATGATGGCCCCAGTGAAGAATATTCGCGATGGTAGTTGTGTGCTTACGGTGTAAAAACAGGAACACGGCGTAATGCATATTCACAATTGATGCATCCCAACTCCGCTTTTTCGTTTAGAGGTGCATCCTTCAGGCAAGAATCGTATATACCGTCGATATCTTTTCCGAAACACCCATCCGGCGTTTCTATTGTAAGATAAAATAGCCGCTTGGTAACTTTTGTTTTCTTTAAAAACTCTAATGCGGATGTCTTCCCCCCGCAACGATATATGTCATATTGATAGTGACCGACACTTTTTGTGCGACAAAATCTGACACCCTCTTGACTAACAACTTGAGAGGGGAGCGGTTCAAAGGATACATGTTTTGGTGCCCGGTCCCCTTTCCTTGAACCTTGGAAGGATTTAAACTTCTCAATTGATTCCTCATAAATCGCTGAAGTCATGCTGTCGCCCCATACCATAGCTTCCCAAGTGGATGAGCCGGATGATAGTTGGTAGTATCCGAAATTAATAACCTCCGTTGAAATTAATTCACCAGTGTCCGATGCTATATGAATAAAGGATAGTGAACAAAGCGCATTGCGGGCATCGCTCTCAGTTTTGAAGAGATAACATACGAAAGGAGTTGTCTTCCCTTGGACATTAAGGGCTAGCCAAGCGGCATCTACATGTGATGTGGTGCGATACACCGTGCCGATATTGTCGACTGACGTGTATGCGCTCTTGCTTGCATGGTTTTTTTTAAAAAAATCGAAGATGCTCATTGCTTTTCCTCCAATATTGAAATAGTTCCCCTTCCCGTAATACTCCAAAATACATACTGTCAGTTAACGGAAATGGGGAAAAGAAGCCCAGTATTAAGAACACGGCTCAAATTCCTGGTTCTTATAAAATTATGGTTATTTATTGTTCTGAATAATCTTCATCACCGCCTTATTGAAAACCGGCAACGGCATATTCGGCAATGAAAGCGCATTGTGGATCTTCTCAAGGATCGTTCCTTCGCTCGCGCTGAAGCTGTCAGTGACGGAAGTGGACTCGAGCCTGTCGCGTATGAAATTGATGAGCATCTTCACTTCGGGCTTGGCGCTCAACTGCGTTATCATTATTTTTAGGTGCGTTACCGCCGCTTCGACCGTCATGGCGTGATCGGCGGTTTCAGAGGTTTGGGCAGGGTAGAGCTTCTTGTAAAGTAGACGCGCACGGCGGTTCACGGTGTTCCGGTCCACTGGACTCAGGTCCGGGTTTGCATCGACTTTACCCGCGGCTCGCTTAAGCTTGGTGTATTCGGTTCCGTAGAATTCGTCCGCCGCCGAACCGAGATTCGACACTATGATTTCATCGGCTTTCATGAGATTGATTTTCTTCTCGTTCATGGTGGTACCTCATTCGAAAATTAGCTGCTGGGAGTATCCCTTGCCGGAAAGGCATGATCGGAGCGAGGCATAGGCCTTGGTGAGGTTCTGACTGAGCAGGGAGGCTGAGATGTTGTACTGTGCCGCGATTTCACCTTTCGGGATCTCGGCGAGGATCTCGTATATGATTCCGCGGAGGGTTTCGGGAAGCGTGTCTATGCAGCCGTAGAGGTCCTCGAAGCTTTTATTGCGCTCGAAGGCCTTGGCGTGTTGTTGCCTCGGATCGGGAATCTGAATACCCACGTCTCCGCCCCCTTCATGTTTTTTGCCCATACGGGTGCTCTCGAGAACTGTAAGGATATTTCTTTTCATGTAAAAATAGAACTCGCCGGCGGTATTTCCCCTGAATGAATCCTTCCGTTCGAGAAACTTGGCTAATGCTTCATCTATTATGTCGAGATAATCATCGGGATCCCGGGTATAGATAAGCTTGCGGAACCACTTTTGAACGGTATCGTAGGTGTGTTCAAAAATGTCCGAATCAATCTGTTTTCCGGATTTCAACTGCTCGAGATATTTCTCGATGTGGTTGCGGTGCTTAGGGGATTGATCGGATTTACTTATTGAGGATTTCGCATCATGATTTGATTTGCTGTTAAGATACATACGATTCCCTTACCTTGATCATGATTGGTACACGTATCATTATGAATACAGAAATCATATTTTTATAGATAGAAATATTCAAGAGATTTTATAAAAAAATGCGTATATTCTCAATAATAATTGCTTTTATTACATTCAACGTAGTGAAGTGGTATTATGGAATGTAAAAAAAGATCAGCTTTGCAAGCCTAAACGGGCGTATGGTGTCCAGGATTAAGATCCCAGCGATTCAAGAGGTTTATTTCAAAAATCTCTTTTCAGTCCTGTCGTCCGACCGGGGCTCGCGGATTTTCGGGAAGCAGAGCTTCCTGTTCTCCATACGAGAGTTCCAGGTCGAAAAGCCGATTCTGTCAGCCTGGTTCGATAAATGGAAAACCGAGCCGGGAAAGCTGTATGAGTGCGCCGAGCCAGACGCGAACCAGGAGGTGGTCCTGCTCCTCGTGTCGGCCCTTTTATGCGAGGTTGATCTCCATCCAGAGATCACCCGGTCCGTACTTCTCATGGCGGCAAAATTTGACATACCTAACAATTTCATTCACCATCTCTTTTCGAATCGACAGCAATACCTCTCGGAAAAGTCAATCGCGAAACGTGCCGGAATGCTGAAAACGGCGTATCGGAACCTGGACAAAGAGGGTAAGGTGCGCCCGGAAAAGGCCGGTCGGGACGAATCGAAATTCTATATTGCGAACCAGGTCACCCCCGAGGGGCTCGATGAGCTCCAACGATTGCTGATGGCCTACTGGTTGGGATGCCATGTGGCGATCGACGGGCCACCCGGAGTGGGGAAGACCCGTTGCGTACTCGAGGCGGGAGATATCCTCGGGCTGAACATTTACACGAAGACTTGTTCCCGGAGAACCACGGAATCCCATATTATTTCATATCCGGTACTGGACGTCCGGGACGGCGCAAGTTGTACGGCGCATGTGAATGGTCCGCTGGTGTGCGCGATGATCGAGCCGGGAATCTTTTACGGTGACGAGTTCAATCTGCTCAAGGAGGATGTCCAGAAACGGCTTAATTCGACCTTTGACGAGCGGGAGTCCATCGATAGGAATGACGGCGTCATCATCAGGGCCCAGCCGGGCTTCTGGGGGATCATCTCCTATAATCCATCGCAAAACCTGGCATCGCGCGACCTCGAGGATTCGATAGCAGACCGTTTTGTGCACATGAACTTTGGCCGATGGCATCCGGATTTTAGGGCCTATGTAGCGCGCCGTAAATCCCGGAGTGCCTCGCAGCCTGTCAGCGGCAGCCATGAGCGCCTTCTATCGCTTCAATGGCGCGGTATTTCTCCAGCCAAGAAGGGATTTTATGTGGGGACCAGCCATGATGAAGAGATCGCATGGACGGATTTCTTTTCCGGAAGGCCCGTTCACGAGGAACCCGCGTACCGGTACCAGGTGTATGATCCGAACAGCATGCTGAAGAAAAACGATCCGGATCTCGAGAAAATGTTGCTGGACATCGAGCGCTCGGCCGTCCAGGAGAACGATCTCCCCCGGCTGATATCGCGTTTTACCGACCTCCTGTATTCGCTGTCACAGACCGGCAAATCCCCGCTTATGAAGAAGATCGGTCTCAGCGAACTTGTCAAAGAGGAGGACCTGGAACTGCTCCAGCTTCACGAGAGCTCCGCCCGTATCGAGGTGATGGCGCTGAAGCACTATGACTACCTGTGCCGGAAGGGATGGAACCGGTACCTCGCGCAATCATACGCCGTTCACCTCGTGGTTGACCAGGTGTGCTATGGACAGTACCGCAACAAGAAACTGAGAAACCACACGGTGTATGAGTTGGTGGTGTCTATCGCGAAGGCAATGAAGCTCTTCTCCGATGTGAGAAAATTCAACACGCAGCTGGGCAGCCAGGAATTCGCAAAAGCAAAGTAGGTGCGATGGATCACCGCAGGCTCAAGGCCGTTCTCCACCAGGACACCCGGAAGCACCTCTGGATCATATTCAGGAAAACCCGAAACAAGATCAATCTGCTCTACCGTGTCGCGGCACACCTGTTTTCCGAGAACGACATCCACGTCTTCGAACGCATGGCGCTGCATCCAGGCTTCTCGACGTTTCTGCGGCCCCGTCTCAAATCGTCGCTGTTCCGGCTTGAGGACACGTTCCACCTTCTCCTGCGTCGGGTGTCGCTCAACGGAAATCCCGATCTCATGGCCTCGATCGCCGAACGGATGTCCTGGTTGGCGTACCGGAGGATCGAGAAGTCGTTCTTCATGGTGCCGGTGGACCTGGAAACGTTCCGCATGTTCGAACGCGGGTTCGTCGCCGTCGCGGAGCGCGACCTCAACCTCGTCGAGGAATACCTGGAGTTTTGCTCATCGCTGACGTTCACTTCGTATAAGCAGAAATACCTTTTCAATCGCGAAATATTTTCTGGCGGCTTCCACCAGCTCGTGAACCTTCTGTATTACAAGCGGGACCATGCGCAGGTCGAGAAGGCCGCGCATTACCTCTTGCAGCCGTCCGTGTTTCGCTTCCTCGAGATCAGCATCGAGATGGAGCGATGGAAGAGCTACTTCGAGGACATCTTTACCGTGCTCCGTGAGCACCCAGCGCCGGAGAAATTCTTCGAATGTCTGAACATCTATCACAAGCGTTATCCGATGCGGAAAACGGTTCGCGCTAAAAACAGGACGGAGGTGTTTTTCTTTCTTCGTTTGATTCGGCTCTGGAAATTCATCGGCAATCTCCCTCCAGAGAGAATCGCTGATTTCAAGGAGTTCTTGCACCGATACGGCAATCCCGACGATGAGTTCGAGAATTTTGTGTGGGATATCGTTTTCGAGTTGGACGGCGATCGGGCGATCAAGGCGATGTCGATTTTCGTCTCGACGGCGTTCACCTCGCTGCGGGGTTTTTACGGAAAGAACGCCGAAACGATCCGATTCCTTGTCAAGAACATCATCACGGTTATCATGGAAATCGAAATCCGCGATATCCAGGCGGCGTTGTACCGCGTCGTCCTCAAGCTCCTGGTGGGATTGAAGATAGATCGCGGATTCATTAAGCGACGCGCTGAATTTTTTCACTGGCTGAAGCATCAGACGGGCTCCTTTCTGCTCGAGCTGGAGGTCATCCGGTTCATGTTCTTTGAATACATTTATATCGCGCTTAAACAGGTGGACAACACCTACAACATGAAGATGACCCGCTTCTGTGATGAAAATCACCGTCAGTTCTGTCACTATATTGACGAGCTCTACAGCAAAAAATTCAGGATGCGAGCAGAACAGTCGGACGTGGTATTCAAGAACGCACTCGAGAGCCTTCGCTTGTTTCTCTGGGCGCCAATGAGGAACGCTTTCGATGGCTACCGCTACGAGCTTATGGAGGTGATCAGCATTGCAGAAACCGTCGATCGGGAGGACGCGGTGTTCGGAGCGCTGGGACGGATCAGCGCTGAGCACCTGCCGTTCTATCACGAGAAGCTGGTATCGGTCTTCCGGGACAATCCGGGCCGCATCGATGAGGCGATCGAGCATGACTATTGGTGCCGCGTGCCGCTCACGGTCGCGCTCTCATACGTGAACGAGATCATCCTGCCACTCACCGGCGCGATGCAAATCTCCGAAAGCGACGGGACGATCGCGGCGACTGACGGGAAGACGATATACCTTCCGCCGTACATCGGTTTTTTTCTGGATCCTCTCGATCCCATCACGGACAACAGGAATCTCACCGCGTATATCGCCATGACACTTCATGAGATAGGGCATGTGCTGGGCGGGAGCTTCTGTTTTAACCTGAACTACTATTTGAGCAAACTCGAATATCCTGAGCTATTCCGTTGTGTCATGAACATCTTTGAGGATTTCAGGGTGGAATCCTATCTGATCCAGATTCGCGCCTACCCGCGAATTGAGAAGATACTATCGATGCTCAACCAGTACTACGCGGTGGTCATTTCCCGGTCGGACGTCGGGGTGATATCACAGGTGCTTTTCTACGTTACCGACGAGGCGGGCGGTTATAACCGGTATGCGAAAGAAGATCCGGGGTATCACGAAATGGTCGGGCAGATTATGAACCTGCCGTTTCCAACCGGTAGGTTCCGGGGGGTGCGCGAGCTCGTGGAGTATTGCGTGTCCCGACTGCAGAATATCGACGCGTACAATCCGCTCGCCGTATACCCGCTTGCCCGGGAATTGTACGAGATACTGAAGGAATGGCCGGAGGAGGAGCTGGCCGGGCTTCTTGAATCCGATTTCGCGCATCGCCGTGGCCATGATTACGAAAGCATGATGGATGCAGACAAGGCGGCCCCTTTTAACGAGGAGGAGCTTATCGAGCTCTACCGGGAGTACAATAAAAACCAGCAGGCCTTCTTTCGGAAATATCATCTCGCGGGGAAGCCGGGCGAGGACGCTACCGGTCGTTACCCCGACCGGGCCCGGGAGTATCTCTCGGATCTGCTGTCAGATGATCATGGGGCGTATCATGATGAAAGCGGCATTTTCGATTATTCAGTGCGAACGAGGGATGACGATGATGCCGCAGCACGACAACTCAAGGGTGGCGACGACTCAGACGTGGATGTGCGATACCCGCTGGAGAGTGGCGGACATCCCGTGTCACGTACCCCCTCCGGCGTAATCGGCGGGAAAGCGCGTACAATGCCGCGTCGATACGTGTATACGATCGATCCGCGGACAAAATCCCGGACGCGACTTTCCGAGATAAGGGAATATGCCGTACACGATGTATCAACCCCATATTTCATTCGTTTCAAGAAATGGGAGTACTTGGCACAGCGGGTGTACCGTCAGCTTTCGGTTCTGTTACCGTCCGTCGATGAGGATGAGGACACCTCGTCCTCCGAGGGTGAAATGAATATCGAGCTGCTGATAGAGTTCATGAGCAACCGGCATCACCAATTGGTGCCGGAATTTCTCGATGTCATCAGGGAAACCCGGCGGACGCTCGAGGTCGTGATCGGCATCGATGCAAGCGCATCGACCAGCCTCTTGATCGGTCATGAGCCGGGATCGCGGACGGTTGCGTGTGCGGATGATCGGATCGGAAGCGATAACGAATTTCGCGACGACCGTATCATGGACGTAGAAAAGGCGTTCGCGATAATATTCGGCCGGGCCCTTTCGCTCGTGACCGATCGAGTCGCCGTCTACGCGTTCAACTCGGTAACCTCGACCAATGTGTACCGGGCCGAGACGATCGATGCGGTCTCATCGTTCGTTTCCGACGCCCAGAACCGGGATGGCGATTTCATTCGCTATATCCGGAGTCGCCTCGAACGCAGCGACGCGGATGAGAAGTATTTCTTTCTCGTTAGCGACGGCCGCCCCAACTCCGACAACTACCAGGGCCGGGAGGCGCTCGACGACACCCTCATCGCCATCCGGGAAACCGTGAATGCCGGCATCAAGCTCATCTATTTCAATATCGACATCAATCGAGGGGACTACTTCGAGCTCTTCCAGCAGGAGGCGACCTACGCCGAGTACTTCACCAGCCCCGAGCAGATCCTGCCGATCATCCCGGAACTGGTGAAGAGCGTGCTGGCGTCGATAGGGTGAGGAGAATGTTCTTTGTGCCGATTGGCAACCGACGATTAATGCGGCACCGGTTCCACGCTCACGCCTTCCTGAGTTTTCTCCGTGAAATGACGAGAAACACACAAACGCCGGACAAGATTGCGATGATGCCAATAAGGATCGGGATCGCTAGCACCCCGAATGATTCCTGTGTCTGGGGCTTTTCGTAAATGAGCGGTCCATTTGATGCATATGGATAGCCTACCTTTCCATGAAGCGCCGGATCAAACCCATACGGATTAGCGAGATTTGTATCGATGTTCTGATTTGATAGCTTGTTCAGATCGGCCATTCGTTTCGCATCTTCAGCGGCTTTAGCTGCTTTTGCAATTTCCGATAGCTTCGAAATCGCGTAGAGAGTTTGTGGGATCTTTTCCACACCGGCTAAACTGATCGAACCCGTAAGTTCGATGATAATAATAACAACTGAAAGAGTTTTCATGCTTTTCATCGCTCTCTCCATTCCATATAGATAATGATTTTATAATAGACGAATGTAATGAAAATATTTCAATAAAAAAAAAGATCATTAAACAGTCGAAAATGTTGAACTGTTAGGGATGCACTTCGGCTATGGAACGAAAAGAGATGATATGCCGAGAACAGATGAATGGGACCGGCGTCATGAAAAACATCGGATTGACTAGAACCTCTGCAGATGGAACGATTATACAGGAATGCTAATGCCAATGAAACCATTTCATAATGATTACTCGGCGGCATGGCGATGTGCAATATGTCGATGTCGATACTCTCAATCATCGAACGGCAGTCATCTTAGCTATCACATGACCAGTTTTTGGAAAAAATGGATCTCCTCTCGGGATCGGTGTCACAACCGGCAACGAGAATGCAGTCCATGTTCGAGGTAATGGCGCCAGCGTGTGAAGACGGTTTTTCCCTGTAAGGAGAGGATGGTTTTCCAGGAGACATCCGATTCTACCAAGCCCCACTATCGCGCATCTTATTTATTTCATCATTCTATCCTGAATCAGCCTTAACTGCTCTGGCAATTAAATTTCTATACTGTTGCAGAGTTTTTCAGGAAACTGCTAATAGTACTTGTATCTGTCGTTATTCATTCATTGCCGCCGTTCTTTCGTTACCTCGTAAATCCATTTCATCGACATGATGGTTGCGACGACAAGCAGGATAATGACGACGATCCACCATGACGATCGATCATTTTCGAGGAACAGCAATATGAACGCAGCGATCAAAGACGGTGGCGCCAAGAAAAGCAACTTGTTTCGAACTTTGCGCGGTAAAAGAACGGACATTATCACAATCAGTACAAGCATTGCCGCAAGGGTTAGCATCGAAGGTAATAACGCCGATTCCTGCATCGGCTTCTCCCCCCGCATTTCACTATTTGCTGTAGTCATGTTATCGATAGTGGAATTATCGTATAAGCCCGTCCGGCGGCTATCCGTAACTTGTAGTACTTTTTCTAGATCAACTTGTTTTTGGGTTAGTTTATCAAAAGTCGTTGCTTCATCTGTTTCAATCCTTATAGGCTCTTTACTCTTCGTCGATAATTCTTCCTTCATGTACTTGCCATTTCCGCTACCAGATTTATACCCGGATGAATAGCCTGTATTCGATCTATTATAATGTGCCATGACCATGCTCCTTCAGAATACTCGATTTGTGGGAGTCAACTATACCAGAGTTTTGTACGAACTCCTCGCCGTATGGATCGGGTCGCATGCATTATGTAACCCAATTTTCTTCTGTCAAATCCTTTTCACTCACTGGTCGATGACGGTGAAGTACAGCCGTTTTTCGACATTCTCCCAGGGCCAGTCAATACGGTTATTCCAGCTCAGTTCGATGATCCAGGTGCCGGTCTTTCCCTGTGGAGGGTTGAAGCTCAATGTATCCTCTGGATTGTTTTAATGGCTCTCGGACCACCGGAAAGTTATGTCGCATTTTTGACTGGCATCGATGGACCAGTTCATGAAATGCTTTACGCCCGATCCATCGATTTACTGCTTGTTTCTTAATTGCTATGGTGTATGTGGATCATGACATGCTTCCGTTACCGTGGAACCGTCCGCACCGACAGCTTTATGACACGTCCGTTTTTGGTCAACGTGACGGTTTTGTTGCCGTCCGATTGGAAATAGCCGGACAATTCTACCGACCCCTGCCGGAAGGTGCCATAGCCGGATACCGGTTTGCAGCTGCTGAACTGGCCGGTGTAGGTCGCTCCATTCGAGAAGGTGACCGTTTGTTCGCCGTCCGCGCATTGAAGGGGAGCCGTACCATGGCTGACCGTACGGTAGTTAGATTCGGCATTCAACGCCGCCGCCGACGCGAAAAGCGCTATCGCGAGAAGAACTATGAGCTTTTTCATGAACCGCCTCCTTTTGATCTATATGTTACTAGACTAAGAAAGTGGTTTAATTTTATGTTTTTATTTTTCGGGAGGATTATTTTTATTTACGCAATTTCACGCCGGTTGGTCATCAGGAAAGCCGTTGTTCCTGGTTGGGACAAATGGACAGCGTAAAAGGTGGTGTTAGGTCGTTTCCCGCAACCGTCTTCCCTGGTGAATCATTACAACAATAAGTGAAATAATACCGGCGATTGCAATAGCCGCAATTTTTATCGACAGCGTTCTTGCGGTAATAATTGTTGCACGCTCGGAATAATCGATCCGAACAGTGCCAAGGCGCTGCTTGTATAATCTTTCATGCAGATGAAGCGCGAACGTATACATAGTTCCGTATTCCGTGTTCCGGGAGCCGATAAGTGCTGGCTTGTTATGATTGCTTTCATCAAATATTCTTCGCGGTATCGCGTCGTCGAGCACCTTCCCGTTCATTTCGGGATCGAAGTTCTGGCGTATGCGGCCGTCCCGGTCAAGGACGTATGCCTTGACAATCGATGGGTTCATTTTTGCCGATTGTATCGCCGATAGAAGCTGCAGCTCGCTTTCCGACGCCAGCGCGTCGCGCGACGCTTCCGCGAGGATTGTTACCTCGCGATGCGCCGAGGAAA
>Ga0116177_10003994_pt1 | contig 10732 bp, 10 predicted proteins | sample AD_STIC10_MetaG_FD_89750 | JGI IMG/M metagenome (GOLD analysis project Ga0116177, IMG submission 89750) | Active sludge microbial communities of municipal wastewater-treating anaerobic digesters from USA - AD_STIC10_MetaG | ecosystem: Engineered > Bioreactor > Anaerobic > Digestate | place: USA...
AACATTAGAGCAGTTTGTTAATGTATCGCCGAGCAAATCACCAATGAGCGGATTGATTGCATGTTGATTTATAGTAGTATTGATATTAGCCATTTTGTAAAACTCCTTTTCAGTTTGCATTGTGGTTAGGGGTGGCTAGTGTTGACGCACTAGCCGCCCCGCTTTTATAAGTGGTCCGCACGTATCACGGCATTAAGTTATCTTTTAACTTTAATGTCTTTAAGTTTCTTTTTCTTACGCTCTAATTGCCCTATGCTTTGCTCTGGCACAGGCAAACTTTCAGGCATGGTACCTCCAAGCTCTTTAATAGTTTCCCTTACCTTTGCACCTACCTCAAAATGTGTCTGATTTGCTTGTCGCTTTCCGCGCACATTATCTCTTCTAAGTTTTTCTTCAGTTTGAGTTGCTCTGAAGAGATTTGCCGCCATTTCCGTACTGCCCATATGGTCCAGTATTTTCTGGCTTTTTTTCAGCCCTTTAAGCGTATGAATTTCTTTTGCACTACGTCCACCATAAAGGCCTTTATAACCATGATCTTGAAATATTGCGTAATCTAACCCAGTCTCAACACCGGCATCTTTTGCAGCTGCAGCAAGATGCTTATTGTGCTCGGCTAACTCATTACGAATTGCTAAGCGCTTATCAATTTCAGATAACTGCGCAAACTTCTCATCATCATTCAACTCTTGCCTGCGCGTTTGCATCGCAAAATATGTTTGGCCATTTGCAATTACTGGTTTTGACGGATCACCATTTTGAACAATCAAATAGCAAGCGTATCGAGAAAGCCTATAATCTTCGATTGAACGTTTTGCGCCTGAGCCAATTTCTACCATAGTGAGGACATCCTCAATATGGTCATCTAAAAGTTGATTACTATTTTTACAAGCTTCTTTAGCTTTCTCAATTACAGGTAAAAAATGACGATACTGCGAGTACTCTAAAACAGCCGCTAACTGACGGGCTAACCAATATTCATTACCAGTATCATCAATTAGACGAATACCCTCAAAAGTTTGAGCATGCTGATTTAATATCTGTTCATTAGTCATCAATCTCTCCTATAGTAAATATATTTAAAAAGCTAAGCCGCTTTCATTGGTATTACCTGAGCACCGTCTCGCATCATATCGAGCTGATCACTCCACCACTGGGCAAGCTGCATGCGCTCTTTGTTGTAGGTGGCCTCGTTGTAAGTGGCTCTGGTTTCGTCTTTGTCCTTATGCGATATAAACGCCTCAATAACATCATGCCTAAATAGGCCGCTCTCATTGGCTTGCGTGCTAAAAAAGTGACGGCAGCCATGTGGCACAACATGGTAATCAGTGAACACCGCTCTAAATGCCTTGCGTATTGTGGCCTCAGATACTGGCTTTCTGGCTAGCCTTGCAGCAAATAAGTAATCAGTGTGGCCAGTGTATTCCTGCAAATCTTTTAACGCTGCTATGGCCTGCCTTGATAGCATGACTGTATGAGGTTTAGTCATGTGCTTACGTGTTTTAGATCGTGGCAGCGGAATAGTCCAAACAGCATTGTCCAGGTCAAACTCTGACCATTTAGCACACCTTAACTCACTAGGCCTTTGTGCAAAGTGCATTTGTAAATACACGCAGGTGATCACCTCAAAGCTACCCTTATATTTAGTGATATTGCGGAGTAGGGTGCCAGCATCTTGCCGGCTTTGTAAACGTGGGTATTTTTCTGGGTTGTGCTTTTCTAGCCTGACATCAATCGATGGGATAGGGTTTTCAGCTATCAGGTTATCGCTTAGGGCAAATTCAAACACCTGTTTAATCCATGCCCTTGTTTGCTCCATCAGCTCGAGCGCACCACGCTTTTGCATAATCATGAGGCATTTGCGCACCATTTGATTGTCAATGTCTTTGATAGGGTACTTGCCAAGCACCCCAAATACGTTAGCATTAAACGTCTGTTTTATTTTTGTGTGGCTAGTGGGCGCTAGAGTACGCTGCTTAATAGCTAACCACTCATTGGCCACATCTTCAAATATGTTGCTGGCATCCTTAGCCTTTTGGTGCTTTAGTAATTTGGCCTCTATAACTGGGTCTATTTGCTCGACTTTTACTTTTTTGAGTTTTTCACGCCCCAGGTCACGGGCTTCACTTAGCGATAGAATAGGGTACGTGCCAAGCTGTATGAGCTTTGCTTTGCCATGCAGGGTAGTGCGTAACTGGAAGTACTTGCTTCCATTAGGATGCACTAGCAAAAACAAGCCGTTACCGTCTCTTAGCGTGTAGGCTTTCTCTTTGGCTTTGGCCGCTTTGATTGTTAAATCATCCAGGGCGCTAGTGGTTAGTTTTTTCATAAATAACGTATAAAAAATAAATCGGTATTGCTTTTATACGTTATTTTATACGTTTTGTAAATGGACAATATAGTACAGGATAAGTCGTGATAGGCTGGTATTTTGGCTTAAATATATGATATTTATGTGATTTTAGACCGCATAAGACGGGGTGAATAATTTATTTGGAGCGGGCGATGGGAATCGAACCCACGGCTCTAGCTTGGGAAGCTAGGGTATTACCATTATACGACGCCCGCGTAAGGGTACAATTATACCCGAATCATTTTGCAGGTGACGACACAGTCGCGGAGTCAATTGAATTATGTTTGAAGCCGCCTAAATTTTTCTAGGCGACTTGTTTGATTTATCGGCGTGAAGCACTCACTGCATAGGCCGCAGGCCGCGCAAGTAATATTTTATCCTCTGATGGTGCAATACCATCAGGCAGAATGAGCGGGTTAAATGTAATTTTTTGCTCTATGGTTTTGCTGTCTGCTGGAATCGCTTTTAATGTCAACGTCCCAAGTGCAACTTGCGCCCTATCTTCAGGCCAAACAACGGTGGGGTCATTGATACTGTCGCCATCATTAGCAACCTGCACACTAATGCGAAAACTGGCTTCGCCCTGATTTAATCTCGCTGCCAATTCCTCAGAGAGGTAATCAGGCGAAGCGCTGGCAACTTTAGCTTCATCCAGCACGATATTTCCGGCAAGCGGCGTAATGAGGTAGCGCCCATAGCGCGACTCACCCTTGGCATTGGTAAATTTAAACGCATTAATGCCAAAATAGGACTGCGTGGCATAACTGGCGGGTGCTGGCTTTGGTATTTTCACAAAAGCCTGCGCGCTAGGGTTTTCTGCTAAAAATTGTTCGATTGGGGTAGGTTTAGGTGAATCAGCTTTTGTTGCGGCATTTGCCTGCAACAGGGCTAAAAAGGCTTCAGGGGTAGAAACCGGAAACCGATTAACCGACAAACTGACAATATCCGTATAAGCTTCATCCGCAAGTTTAAAACGAATTGCAATGCCACGTGGATTAGCCTTTGGGCTCGTGTCAGCAATGGTTGGAATGCCTGTTGCATTTGAAAACCGCACAATGACTTCGCTGGCAGTGTTTTGCAAATGGACTGCGCTGGTTAAACCTGCCGCTTCGGCAGATGGCGTAAAAATACCCGTCGCAATGATTCCTTTAGCATGATTCGCGCGAAATCCTTTATGCGGGCCGCTGGCTATTTTAGTTTGCACGTCAACAATTTGCTCAACCACTGATTTAGCGGAATCAGGTTGTTTATCGTCTGCCTGCGCTAAACACGCATTGCTCAAACCTAGCAACGCGAAAAGTATGGGCGTGTACAAGTGCCTTGAAAAGGTAGTCATTTCATTCATCCTTAACTATGGTTTCGTTTGAATGATACTAATCCGTTAAATTTAGCTCGTCAAAGACATATTTTGTATTAGTTTATACAAAAAAATTATTATGAGCTTGTGCGAGTTTTCAGAATTCTAATGGATCAACATCTATCGCCCACCTAACCTTAGCAGATGCAGTATGTCCTCTTAATTGTGCTACCAATCTATTAAGTAACTTTTGCAAGACGCCTCTATTGCCAGCTTGCATCAACACATAGCCACGCTCCATGCCTTTCAAACGTTCCATTTGTGGGCGAATCGGGTCATAAACTACCACTTTAGTATTTAAATCTCTAGCAACTTTAAATGCATAACTTAAGAACTGATGTACCAAATTAAAGTCATTGGCTTCCGCACGCAATAATGCCATAAAAATATAGGGTGGGAATTGCATTTGTTGGCGCTCATGCAACAAAGCATTTGCATAACTTGCGTAATCTTGCCTTCGCAACGCATTGAATAATACGTGTCCAGGAAACTGTGTTTGGATAATGACTTGACCTGTTTTATCAGCACGTCCAGCACGTCCAGCCACTTGCATCAATTGTGCGAACAATCGTTCGCTTGCCCTAAAATCGGGGCTATGCAGGGCGCTATCTGCATCAATCACGCCAACTAATGTTAAATTAGGAAAGTCATGGCCTTTGGCAAGCATCTGCGTGCCCACCAAAATATCTATTTCTTGACGGTGAACTTTATCTAAAATTTCTACCAAGGCATTTTTTTTACTAATGCTGTCTTTATCAACACGTGCGATTCGCGCTGTGGGTAGCAACTGTGCCAGAGTCTGCTCTAAGCGTTGCGTGCCATGCCCCGTTGGGTGCAAGTCTGCATTGCCACAACTTGGGCATTGATTCGGAATTTTTTGCTCGTATCCACAGTGATGGCAGCGTAATTTTCGCTGCCCCAAATGCACCACCAATCGGCTACTACAGCGGGTACAGGGCGCTATCCAGTGACACGCAGAACATAATAATACTGGCGAGAACCCACGGCGGTTGATAAACAACAAACTCTGCTCGCCACGCGATATCCTAAGTTTTAGTGCTTCTATCAGTTGGGGTGTGAAACCGTGCTGCAGATTCACTTTGGTAGTATCTATACAATGAATGATTGGTAATTGTGCCGCCGTAACTGCACGTTGGTTAAGGCTTAAGAGGTGATATTTATTAGCCTTTAGTCCAGCGGCTGTCACCGTGGCATTGTGCCAACTTTCTAACGAGGGCGTTGCTGAACCAAGTACAACTGGAATATTCAGCCATTTTGCACGAACCAGTGCAACATCCCGCGCGTGGTAGCGCATGCTATCTTGCTGCTTATACGAGCCATCATGTTCTTCATCGATGATGATTAACTTCAAATGCGGCAACGGCGTAAAAACCGAAAGTCGCGTACCAATAATGATTCTAGCCACGCCTGATTGCGCCAACTGCCAGTGATGTAAGCGCTCGCTTTCGCTCAAATGACTATGTAAGCTCACGAGCGGAATGCCAGAAAAACGACTTCTAAAGCGTGCCTCTAGCTGGGGGGTAAGGTTAATTTCAGGCACCAACACCAATACTTGTGCTTCATTTTGCATTAACACATGCTGCATTAAGCGAATATAAACTTCTGTTTTACCGCTGCCCGTAATACCGTGCAATAACCACGACTTAAAGTGATGTGAATCTTTTATCACCTCGGCTACAGCCGATTGTTGCTCATCATTGAGTTCAGGCACTTGAGCCGTGGGTATTTCAGCCACCCGCTGTAACAAATGGACTTGCTTGGCGCTTGCCCAGCCGTTTGCCACCAATTGCTTGGCCGCTTTTCGAGCACTACTGGATATTGTGTCTAGCTCAGCTTCAGATACCGTATTGCTTGCCAACAAGGCGCTAAACACACGATGTGTCACTAACTGTCGCTTAGGAAGCTGTGCAACAGTTTGACTGCGCCCTAAGTCAGTCAAACTATAGATAAACTGTTTACGCGCGACAGCAGGGGCCACTTGCCGCAAACGTACAGGAAGTGCTGACAGCAGCGCTTGCCCTAACGGGTATTGATAATAGTCCGCGCTAAATCGAATGAGTTTTAATAACTCTGCATCCAGCGGCGTTTCATCAATAAAAACCTGCTTTACAGACTTTAACTTTTCAATTGGATAATCGCTGGAATCACTCTGGCTCAAGACAATGCCAATTTGATTTCTGCGCCCAAATGGCACAAGCACACGCTGACCAATTCTTATCTCGCTATTGTCAGATAAATAATCAAATAAGCGATTTAACGGAACGTCCAGAGCAACTTTTACGATTGATTTTGGCAAAGTGGTGTTTCTAATATAGTGTACTAAACAATTGTTTCAAGAAAAAATAACGGCAGTAGGTTAAAATAGCGCTTTTAGCATTTAATGCAATTATTGTGAAAACACATCTTACCCAATTACTCGCCAACGCTGCAAAAACAATTGCCCCTGAGCTACAGGTAGCCATTTTACTCGAAAGACCAAAATCAGCAGACCATGGCGATTTTGCAACAAATTTAGCACTTGTTTTGACAAAACCGTTAAAACAAAATCCACGCGCCATTGCCACACAACTCATTGCTGCTATGCCTAACAGTGACTATATTGCAAAAACGGAGATTGCAGGTGCAGGGTTTATTAACTTTTTTCTAAACAGCCATTCTCAGCAAAAAGTGGTCAAAGATATTCTGCAAGCCGGGCATCAATATGGCCGCAACCAAAATGGTCAAGGGCAAAAGGTTCAGGTTGAATTTGTGTCAGCTAACCCAACTGGCCCGTTGCATGTTGGGCACGGCCGTGGTGCGGCAGTTGGAGATTGTTTAGCAAGGTTATTAGATGCTAATGGCTGGGATGTGACCCGCGAATTTTACTACAATGATGCCGGCGCACAAATTGACAATCTTACAATCTCCGTGCTGGCTAGATGCAAGGGTATCTCTACGGAACACGAAAGTTTTCCTGAAAATGGTTACCGAGGTGAGTACATTAATGATATTGCTGCCGCATATTTAACCAAGCACACCGTCATTGCCGACGATATAGAAGTCACCGCCAGCGGGGACATTAATAATCTTGATTCTATTCGTGCTTTTAGTGTTGCTTATTTGCGTCATGAACAAGATTTAGATTTAAAAGCGTTTCAAATCAAATTTGATGTGTTTTCGCTAGAAAGCGCGCTTTATACAACAGGTAAGGTAAAAGATACCGTTCAAGCACTCATCAACAGTGGGCATACCTATGAGGCAAATGATGCCCTTTGGCTAAAAACCACGGACTTTGGCGATGACAAAGACCGTGTCATGCGCAAAACGGATGGTAGCTATACTTATTTTGTCCCTGATATTGCCTATCATACCGATAAATGGAACCGTGGTTTTGTTCGCGTAATTAACGAGCAGGGCGCTGATCACCACAGCACCATTACCCGCGTGCGTGCTGGCCTGCAAGCGTTAAATATTGGCATCCCCAATGGTTGGCCAGATTATGTGTTGCACCAAATGGTCACCGTGATGCGCGGTGGTGAAGAAGTAAAACTCTCAAAACGCGCTGGGAGTTATGTCACGCTACGTGACTTAATTGAAGAAGTTGGCTGTGATGCAACGCGTTACTTTTTGGCTGCACGCCGCGCTGATTCACAATTAGTGTTTGACATTGATTTGGCTAGAGCCCAAACCAACGATAACCCGGTTTTCTATATTCAATATGCCCATGCGCGTATTTGCAGTGTATTAACGCAATGGAATGGCGACAAATCACTTTTATTGAGCGCTGATCTTTCCCCACTTGATAATCCACACGAAACTGCGTTAATGCAGCGCTTAAGCGCATACTCTGAAACTGTAGAAAATGCTGCAAATGAGCTTGCCCCTCACGTAATTGCAAATTATTTAAAAGATTTAGCCAGTGACCTACATAGTTATTACAATGAATATAAGTTTTTAATTGAGGATGAAACCGTTAAAATGGCTCGCTTGAGCTTAATCTACGCCACACAGCAAGTGCTTAAAAACGGTCTGGATTTACTAGGCGTCACCGCCAAAGAAAGAATGTAAGGACATTATCTACCATGAGTAAAGATTACAAACAAAGCGCCGAAAGGCAAACCCGTAGCAAAAAGGGTAGCCCGTTTTTAACTGGACTGTTAATAGGCATTTTACTGGGCATTGCCGCTTCGCTCGCGGTTGTCGTTTACCTCAAAAGAGACGATAACCCTTTCGCGATTCAAACGAATAAGCAGACCAGCAAATCTCTCTCAGACAAAATTGCTGAGGATGCGAAGTCTCAAGAAAAAAATGCAACCGCCAGTAAAGACATCTCGCCTGAGGCTAGTGCTAATAATGACGATACAAGCTATGACTTTTATACGATTTTGCCAAGTGATGAAAATAAAATAAGCAAAGAAGTTGAAAGCACATTGAAAGCCAACAATGAGCCCGCCACGAATAAAACTTATTATCTGCAAGTAGGGTCTTTTCATACTGAGGAAGAAGCAGATAACTTAAAAGCGAAACTTGCATTGCAAGGTTTTGAAGCTGTCGTGCAAACGGCTGATATTCCTGAAAAAGGCGTATGGCATCGTGTGCGCGTAGGGCCACTTAACGATTTAGACCAAATTACAAAAACCAAGACGGATTTACTGAATAATGGTTTTAATGCAGACCTCATTAAAATTAATAGTGAAAGCTAATTGCCGGAACCTGTCAGCCAAACACTATGTCAGACGTTAGTTGCATGTTTTGACAGTTTTACATCATAAAACTAGAAAGAAATTTAAGGATTATTTATGTTAAAAAAATTACTCGCTTCATTTTTGTTAATCTCTTCTTTCAATTTAATGGCGGCTGACCCTCAGATTGGCCAAGATTTTGAAAAGACCGCACAAGTAATCACTACAGAAAACCCAGTCAAAATAGAAGTGAATGAAATCTTTTGGTACGGCTGTATTCATTGTTACCATATGGACCCAGTGCTTGAAGCATGGGCCAAAAAATTGCCTGCTGATGTCATATTCAAGCGCACTCCCGGGTTGCCTAACCCATCATGGGCGCCAATGGCCAAAGCGTTTTATACATTGGAAGAATTAAAATTACTCGATAAATTACACACGCCATTGTTTGACGCGGTGCATAAACAAAAAGCGCTTAATCCAACCGATGAAAAGGCAATCATTGACTGGATTACCAAACAAAGTGGGCTAGATAAAATTAAAATAGAAGAGCATTTTAAGTCCTTTAGTATGAATAACAAACTTAACCGCGCTGCCAAAATGTTTAAAGATTCTGGTGCTACTGGCGTGCCAAGCTTGGTGATTGACGGTCAGTACATCACCTCCAGCACAATGGTGGGCGGAAATGCGCAAGCCTTAAGAGTGACTGACTATATTGTCGGCAACATTCGCGCAGATAAAGCGAAGGCGGCAACACCTGCAAAAAAGTAGTTGAAAAATCAAGTTGGCTATCGTTTTTCTTGAAAAAAGTTTTTAATTGGTAGACATTTAACAAACCATACCAATTACTTTTCAGTACCCGTTTTCACCATTTAAGGCGAAACGGGTTTTTTACTTTTATAAGGCCTTATCTAGATATGAAAATATTTATCACGGGCGCATCAAGCGGCATTGGTGAAGCATTAGCTCACGCCTACGCAAAGACTAGCGCCGAACGTCCGATATTTATTGGCTTGGCAGCTCGGCGCCAAGATGTATTAGAGAAACTAGCTTGCCTTTTACAAACGCAACCCAATGTTGAATGTGTAATATATCTACTTGATGTCAAAGACAGCCTTGCATTGGATTTCGCGGCCAAAGACTTTATACAACGCTTTGGCGCACCAGATCTTGTGATTGCGAGCGCGGGTGTTAGCCGCGGAACGCTCACCGAATATCAAGAAGATAACGCTGCGTTTCAAGCAATGATGCAAATTAACGTGCTTGGCATGGTGCATACATTTCAGCCTTTTATTGCAGCCATGAAAAGTGCAGGGCACGGCCATTTAGTTGGGATTGCCAGCGTTGCAGGCATTCGCGGTTTACCAGGCGCAGGTGCTTACAGTGCCAGCAAAGCAGCAGTCATCAACTATTTAGAAAGTCTGCGCGCAGAAATGCTGCATGATAATATTAGCGTCACCACCATTGTGCCAGGTTATATTCGCACACCCATGACGGACGTAAACCAATTCCGTATGCCTTTTCTTATGGATGCTGATGACTTTGCTAAGAAATTTATCCATCACGTAGCCTCTAAACGCCGCGTTTGTGTGATTCCATGGCAAATGGGTATTGTAGTGAAGCTGATGCGCCTTTTACCGCCGGCGCTTTGGGATTGTCTGGTTAAAAATGCGCCTCAAAAATCACGCGTTATAGAAAAACTTTAACAAACTAATCATTAACACTATTTATTTAGAAATACTTCACCAATGAGTTCTGCAAAAAACGACTTATCCGATGAAATTATGTGCCCGTGCAGTGGCACTACGCGTGGCAAGATTCAAAAACTGTTTGAAGATGGGCTGGATATTGACGCGATTTCTAGAAGAACAGGCGCTATTTCAGGTTGTGCCGGCTGCGAGTGGGATATTGCACAATTTGTAAAAGAACTCGCTGGGCTGCAAGGTAAATAACACCATCAGGGAAATAGGCAAAGTATCTCCGCCCATATCCACTAAAAAGTCCAAGAAAAAAATCTAGCGTGTTATTGGTTTATATCGAATGCGTTTCGGTTTAGCACCTTCTTCACCTAAACGTTTACGCTTATCGGCCTCATATTCCTGATAGTTTCCATTAAAGAACGTCCATTGCGAATCGCCTTCTGCAGCCAAAATATGAGTGGCGATACGATCTAAGAACCAACGGTCATGTGAAATCACCAATACAGAGCCTGCGAACTCCAACAAAGCATCTTCTAGTGCGCGTAAAGTTTCAACATCCAAATCGTTAGATGGCTCATCTAGTAGCAACACATTGCCACCAGAAATAAGCGTTTTTGCTAAGTGCAAACGGCCACGTTCACCG
>Ga0116177_10003997_pt1 | contig 10727 bp, 9 predicted proteins | sample AD_STIC10_MetaG_FD_89750 | JGI IMG/M metagenome (GOLD analysis project Ga0116177, IMG submission 89750) | Active sludge microbial communities of municipal wastewater-treating anaerobic digesters from USA - AD_STIC10_MetaG | ecosystem: Engineered > Bioreactor > Anaerobic > Digestate | place: USA...
GCCCGAGGTGCTGGCGCAGTTTCCGGTCGGGCCAATGATCCTGATCGGGCACAGTGATGGCGGGGCGATGAGTCTGCTCTACGCCGCGTCCCATCCGCAACGGGTGCTGGGGATCGTCGGCCTGGCACCGCAGGTGGGCAAGCCACGGCAGAGTGCGCCGGTGGCGGCCGGTGCCAGCGGCGCGATGCAGGCGGTCATCAATGCCTTCGAAAAGGGCGAGCTGAAGCGCCGTCTCGAACGCTACCATGGCGCCAACACCGAGCGGATGTTCTACGGCTGGGCCAATGCCTGGAGCTCCCCGGAGTTTGCCGGCTGGCAGATGAGCGAAGAGCTGCGGCAGATTCGCGCACCGGTGGTGGTGATCCAGGGTGACCGTGATCCCTATGGCTATCGCCACAACATCGAGGCGCTGGAGCAGGATCTGGCCGCACCGCTCGCCGTGCACATCCATCCCGAAGCGGGCCACATTCCGCACCATGAGGCGCGTGACTTCACCCTCGAACACACGGCGCGGGCGATTCGCGCCTTCACCGCCTGATTCTTCCGATTTCTGCTCGAATCGTGATCCTGCTCGCAAAGCTGGACTAGACTGAAACTGATGCAGCGTCACTGCTGAAACCACTGTTCCGCGAGGCCATGGCGGTTTCGGGTGTGGCGTGCATCAGGGCGTGAGCGGTGAATCATTTGGTTCATCCCGCAAAGTTCCATTTTCAGTTTCCAGTTTGGAGTCACCCCGTGGGTCTGACGGCAGAGCTTTCTCCGCTCAAAAGAACAGCAGATCAACCACTCCAGGAGTGGCTCGCAAAGATCCAGGCGATGAATTTGCCGGTATTGAATGGGGTGCTGAGCGAAATCAAGGGGCTGGCCAAGAGCGACGATGCGTCGATCTACCAGATCTCCGAAGTGATCCTGAGAGATCCGAATCTGACCTCCCAGGTGCTGCGCATCGCCAATACCGCGCTCTACAACCCCGCATCGGTGCCGATCAACACGGTCAGCCGCGCGGCGGTCATGCTCGGCACCGGCGGCATTCTCTCGATCGCCATCTCCGCGCTGGTGGCCGATTCGATGAATAAAGGCGGGCGGCGCGAGCGGCTGATGCAGGCCTACGGACGCTCATTTCATGCCGCAGTGCAGGCGCGCAACCTGATGGCCGAGCTGAAGTCGCACAGCCAGAAAGAGGAGATCTTCATTGCCGGGCTGCTCTGCAACATCGGCGAGCTGACGCTGTGGTGCTGCGACGATCCACTCATCGACCAGCTCGATCAAAAACTCGCCGAGGGCACGCAGAGCGTCGAACAGGCCTGCATGCAGACCCTCGGTGTGCAGTTCAAATCGCTGAGTCGGGGGCTGGCCAAGCAGTGGGATCTGGGTGAGGTGCTGCAGGATGCCCTCTCGCCGACGCCGCGCGGGCGGCAGGCGCAGGCGGTGCTGCTGGGTGAGCAGGTGAGCCGTGCGGTCGAGTCCGGCTGGGATGGACCAGAGCTTGGACGGCTGTTGCCGACCCTGTCGAAATTCATGGGCTGCGAGCCCGAGGCAGCGCGTGAGTCGCTGCTCAGGAGTGCACAGCAGGCGGCCGAGGTGGTGCGCGATTACGGCCTGCCACAGGCGGCACAATGGATTCTGCAGCCGCGTGCCCAGTCTGCCGCAGTGAACAATCCGCTGGGAACGGTGGTGGAGGTGTTTGCCGCCGCCGAGCAGATGACCTTCGAGCGGTGCGACATCAATGGCCTGCTGAAGGTGATGGTCGAGGGGATGCATCAGGCGCTGGGGCTCGATCGGGTGGTTCTGGCTGTGCTCAATGGCCCCCACACCCGTCTGACCGGCAAGTACGCCGCGGGCAGCGGGTGCGAACGGCTGTTCGGGGAGTTTTTGTTTGCGCTCGATGAGGGCAGGAATCTCTTCACCGAACTGCTGGCCACGCAAAAGCCGATGCTGGTCGACAGCGAACGCAATGCTGAGCAGCGGGCCCTGCTGAGCGAAAAGATGGTTCGCTTGTTCGGTTCCGGCGCTTTTCTGCTGGCGCCGATCGGGGTCGGGCACCGCCGTTTCGGCCTGTTCTATGCCGACCGCAGCGTCAGTGGCGTGCCACTGACAGCGGCCGATCTGGCCGGGTTCCGCCAACTGGCCCAGCACACGACGCTCTGTCTGGGCCATCTGGCTGCCGCGCGCGGCTGATCCATCCCCCTCTTCATCACTTTCCCTGCGCTGGTTCGCGGGTGGCGATCAGGCTGGCGACCACGCTGGCGCCGATCAGCACCGCCACGATGGCGAGCGACGCCTGCACCGGAACATGGTACCAGGGGGCGATCAGCATCTTGGTGCCGATGAAGGTGAGCACCATCGCCAGTCCATATTTGAGCAGATGGAAGCGGCTGGCCACATCGGCGATCAGAAAATAGAGCGCCCGCAACCCCAGAATCGCAAAGATGTTGGAGGTGAAGACGATGAAGGGGTCGGTGGTGATGGCGAAAATGGCCGGAATGGAGTCGACGGCGAACACCAGGTCCGAGGCCTCGATCAGAATAAGTACCAGGAACAGCGGGGTGAAGTAACGCACCCCGTTCTTGACCACGATGAATTTCTCGCCGTGGTGATCGTCGCTGATGCGCAGGTGGCGCCGGGCGAAGCGCAGCACTGGATTCTTTTCGAGGTCGGGCGTTCTTTCCGCCATCACCAGCATCCGGATGCCGGTCACCACCAGCAGCAGACCGAACAGATAGAGTACCCAGGCGAACTCGCGCACCACCCAGGCGCCGGCCAGAATCATTACCGTGCGCATGGCGATGGCGCCAACCACGCCATAGATCAGCACACGCCGCTGGTATTCGGCCGCAACGTGAAATGACGAGAAGATCAGCAGGAAGACAAAGACATTGTCGACCGAGAGTGATTTCTCGATCAGGTAGCCGGTCAGAAACTCCAGCGCCTTGCGGTTGGCGATCTCCGGCCCGACGGTGTCGGTGAGATGCCACCAGAGTCCCAGGTTGAAGAGCAGTGCCAGGCCGATCCATGCAGCGGACCAGAGCGCGGCCTCCCTGATGCTCACCCGGTGTGCGGTGCGGCCGCCGAACACGAACAGGTCGAGTGCCAGCATCAGCAGCACGAAAGCCACGAAGGCTGCCCACATCCAGGGTTCGCCGACCGATACGATGGCTGTCGTGCTGCTCATATGGAGTCTCCCCTCAGTCGAACAGTTCGCTCAGAAAGGATTTGCGCCGCTTGTAGCGCTGCGCGTCGTCATCGTAGGGGCGCTCGTGTCGGGGTGCGGCCTGCTCACGGTCGAAGCCGCGTGGCGAGTCCGAACGTTCGATCAGCTTGTCCAATTCACCGCGATCGAGCCACACGCCACGGCATTGCGGGCAATAGTCGATCTCGATGCCTTGGCGTTCGCTCAGCAGCAGATCAGGTTCCTTGCAGACTGGGCATTTCATGCGCTTTCTCCTGGTGGGTGGTTTCAGTCGTGACCGCGTTGCAGCGCTTCGATGCGTTCGGCAAGCGGGGGATGGGTCATGAACAGACGTTTCAGGCCGCCCGCGCCGCCGCCGGCGATGCCGAAGGCAGCCATCTTGTCCGGCAGTGGTTGGGGGTGCAAGCTGGAGAGCCGTTGCAGTGCCGCGATCATTGCCGGGCGACTGGCCAGCCGGGCGCCGCCGGCATCGGCACGAAACTCCCGCTGCCGCGAGAACCACATGACAATCACAGAGGCGAGCAGCCCGAGCAGCAGGTCGGCGATGATCACAGTCACCCAGAAGGCCGGCCCCTGGCCGCTCTCGGTGCGGAAGATCACCCGGTCGACGGTGTGGCCGATCACCCGCGACAGAAACAGCACGAAGGTGTTCACCACGCCCTGGATCAGCGCCAGCGTCACCATGTCGCCGTTGGCGACGTGGGCCATCTCGTGTGCCAGCACCGCCTCGGCTTCCTCCTGGGTCATGTTGCGCAGCAATCCGGTCGAGACCGCCACCAGCGAACTGTTCCGGCTCATGCCGGTGGCGAAGGCATTGACCTCGTCCGCTTCCCAGATGGCGACCTCGGGCATCCTGACGCCAGCCTGCTGCGCCTGACGTGCGACCGTCTGTACCAGCCACTGCTCGGTGGGTGTGCGTGGCGTGGTGATCAGTTGCGCACCGACCGATTTTTTGGCCATCCATTTGGAGAGGGCGAGCGAGATGAAAGCGCCGCCAAAGCCCATGATGGCGGCGAACAGCAGCAGCGCATCGAGGTTCAATCCCTGTGCATTCAGGTAGGGCTCCACGCCGAGCAGCCGCATGCTGACCGAGAGCACCAGCACGATGGCGAGGTTGGTGATCAGAAAAAGTACGATGCGTTTCATGGCCGAGACTCCTGGTGGCGGTTGGGTAAAGTGCCATTTGCCGTGCCTGGAATGCGCGGAAGGTGGCTTGAGCTGTGTGTTCGCATGGATTTTGCTGCGCCTTTGGGTTTTGACGCAGCCATTCTCGAGCCGTTTTTTCATGAACAAAAGCAGATTGTTTTCTGCTTTTTGTTCGTAAAAAACTGATTTGTGAGATGCGGGTTCCGGTCGGGGCCGGATGCACGGGAGCATGGCGTGATCGGACGTCGAAATCTGCCGCTTCAGCTGCGCAATCCAAGGCGCTGGGCGAGGCGAATCAGGTTACCGCGGTCGACACCGAGACTGCGTGCCGCCCTGGCCCAGTTGCCGCGGTGCAGCGCCAGCCGTTGTCGCAGCAGATCGCGCTGGCAGTCATCGACGGCCTGGCGCAGTGTGACAGTCTGGGCGATGCCCGGCTCGGATCGGGCGTGGGGGTGTTCGACTGCCGGCGGGTTCAGCATGCCGAGGTGGTGCAGGTGGAGGGTGACGATCCGCGCGTCAGCTTCGGCTTCGGCGCGGGCACGCAGGGCGGCGCGGCTGATCAGATGCTCCAGTTCACGCACATTGCCGGGCCAGTCACAGTTGAGCAGGGCGGCCTGGCAGTCGGCCGCCAGCCGCAGGGCGCGCACGCCCAGGCGGCCGCGATTCTGCTCCAGAAAGTAGCCGGCGAGCAGCAGGGCATCGCGTTCGCGTTCGCGCAGGGGCGGCACCCACAGCGGAAATACGCTGAGTCGATGGTAGAGATCGGCCCGAAAGCGTCCGTTGCGCACCTCCTGCTGCAGGTCGCGGTTGGTGGCAGCGATGATGCGCACATCGACCCGATGAACGCGGTCACTGCCGACACGCTGAATTTCGCCGCCGTGCAGCGCGCGCAGCAGCTTGGCCTGGGCGTTCAGCGGCAGTTCACCGACTTCATCGAGGAACAGGCTGCCGCCATCCGCCAGGTCGAACTTGCCACGACGCTCGGTCACCGCACCAGAGAAGGCCCCCTTCAGATGGCCGAACAGCTCGCTTTCGATCAGATTCTCGGGTATGGCCGCGCAGTTCAGCTCGACCAGCGGCTGTTGGCTGCGCAGTGATCGGCTGTGAACGGCCCGCGCCACCAACTCCTTGCCGACGCCGGTCTCGCCGGTGATCAGCACGGTCAGCTCGGTACCGGCCACCACACCGATTTCGTCACGCAGACGGCGCATGGCGGCGCTCTCGCCGATCAGCTCTTGCGGCGCAGCGGTGACGGTGGCCTCGCGCAGATCGAGGTAGGCCTGTCGCGCATGTTCGGCGCGGGATTCGAGTGCATCGATCAGCGCGGCGGCCTTGACCGTGGCGCAGACCAGCGTGACGAAGGCGAGCAGCGCCTCCATGTCCAGCGCGGAAAAGGCGCCGGGTTCCAGCGAATCGAGTGTCAACACACCCCAGAGCCTGCCATCGATCATCAGCGGCACGCCCAGACAATCATGAATCGGCAGATGTTCGGCAAAGCCGATCACCAGGCCGTCGTAGGGGTCCGGCAGCTCTGAGTCGTGGGCGAAGCGAACCGGTCTGCCGGACGAGGTGATGGCGGAGAGACGGGGATGCTCGGCGAGGCGGAAGCGCCGTCCCAGGGTGTCAGCCGAAAGGCCATCGACCGCCAGTGGAATCAGTGTCTCCTGCTCCAGCCGCAGCAACCCGGCGGCATCACAGGGAAAGAGTGCGCGCAAGGTTTCGAGCAGGCGACGATAGCGCTCACTCTGCGGCAGTTCGAGGGAGAGGTCGGCGACCAGGCGGGTGATGGCTGGAAGCAGCGGATTTGTTGTCATTTAAACACTTTATGTCGATTTATGCTGTCATAAAGAGACTGTCATCATGACACGAAAAGCAATTAATGGTCTGTTTTTAAACTGATTTGGTTGTGGCACATCTCTTGTAATGTCTCTGTTCGAACGCTTCACTCAAACCTGCAGAGGCATGCTCCATGTTGTCAGCACAGACCCAGGCCTTGATCAAGGCAACCGTTCCGGCCCTCGAGGCGGTCAATGAAAAATTGACCAGCCACTTCTACAAGATCATGTTCAGCGAATATCCGCAGGTGCGGGCACTGTTCAATCAGGCGCACCAGCAGAGCGGCGATCAGCCGCGGGCGCTGGCCAACAGTGTGATCGCCTATGCCAAACACATCGATCGGCTCGAAGCGCTGGGATCGGCCGTGGGCCTGATCGTGCACAAGCACGCTTCGCTGAATGTGCTGCCGGAGCACTATCCGATTGTCGGCAGCTGCCTGCTGCGGGCGATCAGGGAGGTGCTGGGCGCGGCCGCCACCGACGAGATCGTCGATGCCTGGGCGCAGGCCTATCAGCAGTTGGCCGACATTCTGATTCAGGCCGAGGAGCAGGTCTACGCCGAGCATGAGCAGGCCAATGGCGGCTGGCGGGGCGTTCGCCCGTTGAAGGTGACACGCAAGGTAAAGGAGAGTGACGAGATCACCTCTTTTTATCTCGAAGCGACCGACGGCCGGCCGCTGCTGGCGGCCACCCCCGGGCAATATCTGGCGCTGCGCTTCGTGATGGATGGGCAGGAGATGCGCCGCAACTATTCGCTCTCGGATGTCACCGATGGCAGCCACTACCGCATCAGCGTCAAGCGCGAGCCCGGCGGGGTCATCTCCACCCATCTGCATGACCGGGTGGCGGTCGGCGATCTGCTGGAGGCTTTTCCTCCCTGCGGTGATTTTGTGCTCAACCCGGGCCAGAAACCGCTGCTGCTGCTGAGCGGTGGTGTGGGATTGACGCCGACGGTGGCGATGTTGAACGCAGCGGTGGGCAGTGGTCGGCCGATCCATTTTCTGCACTGTGCACGCAATCGGGCGGTGCATGCCTTTCGTGAGCATGTCGACGGGCTGGCCGCCCGCCATGCCAACCTGCGCCGAACCTATCTCTACAGCCAGCCGGCAGCGGCCGACCAGGCCGATGCCGTCGGTCTGATCAGTGAGTCAGTGCTGGCCGGTGCACTGCCGGCGGACCGGGATGCCGAGGTCTATTTCATCGGGCCGAAGCCCTTCATGGCCGAGGTCAAGCGGCTGCTGGCCAAGCTGGGTGTGCCCGAACCGCAGACCCATTATGAGTTCTTCGGACCATTGCAGACGTTGGAATGAGGCGAAGAGAGCGATTCACCGCCTGGCTTGGCATCGAGGCCGCCGCGCCGCTGAGGGAGCGGCTGCTCTCTTCTGTTGGCGGATTCATCGGCCTGCTGGCGGTGGCCGTGCTGGGATTCTTCCATCCGGCGGCCGGCGACATGCCGCTGCTGACCGGGGCGATGGGGGCCACTGCCATGCTGCTGTTCGCGCTGCCGCATGCGGTGGTCTCTCAGCCTTGGCCGCTGTTCGGTGGCCATCTGCTGTCGGCCATCATCGGTCTGGGCTGTGCGCGCTGGTTGAACCATGTGCCTTTCACACCCGCATTGGCGGTGGGGCTCGCCATCTCAGCCATGCATGGTGCCCGCTGTCTGCATCCGCCGGGTGGTGCCACGGCATTGATCGCCGCGATGAATGGTCCCGAGGTGCAGGCACTGGGCTGGCACTACCTGCTCGATCCGCTGCTGCTCCATGTCGGCGTTCTGTTCCTGCTGGCGATGCTGTTCAACGCCCCCTTTGCCTGGCGGCGCTATCCGGCACGCTGGGCGCGGGCAGCGCTCTCGCAGGGTGTCTTGCGTGAGGAGGAGACCCTCTCTTCCGAAGACATTGCCCATGCCGTGCGTGAACTGGGGCTGGTGGTGGACGTCGATGAGGTCGAACTGCGACACATTCTGGCGCTGGCACTCCAGCGCGCCAGCAGCCAGCATCTGCTACCGGAACTGATCGTGCGCGGCTGCTGTTACAGCAATGGCGCGCATGGAGAGGCCTGGTCGGTGCGTCAGGTGCTGGAGATGTTCCACGACCAGCGACTGCGCTACCGCAGTCTGGTGGGGCCGGGCGAGCAGTTCGAGGCCGAATGCGGCGTGGCGGAGTTTGCGGACTGGGCGCGTTACGAGGTGCGCATGGCGTCGGGTCGCTGGCGGCGGGTGCAGCGTTCGGGAGCCACGGACGATCCGCAAGCGTGAATTCGCTCGGCAACGCTCCCGTCAGGGCGAGACGAGGCGCAATTTGATCTGCTGCGCGGGCTGTGCCGGACGGATCAGCGGCAGCGCGAGATGGATCGGTGTGGCGCTCGGCATTTCCGTGCGGTCTTGCAATTCACCACTCAGATACTCTCGCGGCTGCAGTCGGCGCTGGGCGATCGGCTGGTCGGCCGCATCGACGAAGGTGAGTTCGATGGCCGGAAACGGCTGTGCGAAGGACGCCTGATTGGTGAGGATGATCTCCACGGTCACCACTTCGGGCCGGCGTGGATCGGGGGTGATGGCGACCTGCTGCACGACCATGGCCTGCAGGTCGCGCTGCGGCGGCAGGCTGCATCCGCTGAGTGTGCAGAAGCGGTCGAACAGCGGACGCAGCAGCGGATCGACCGCCAGTTGGTCGAAGCGGTACCAGGCCAACTGCGCGGCGAGCAGCAGCAGCGCCAGCAGCGACAGGAGGCCATAGATCAGTGGCCGCCTGGAGCGCGATGTGGGCGTCGGCAGCGGTTCATCGAGTCGAAGCTGCTGCAACTGCCGGGCAAGGCGCCGATCGAGCAGCGGCCGCTCGGTCTGCGCGGTGATGAGCGGAACCGGGATGTCAGTGGTGGGTGCTGCCGGCATGCTGGTGCGCCGTTCGCGGGCGGGCGTGCGCTGCTCGCTCTGGGACAGTGTCGTGGCGGTTGTGGTCGGCTGAGGTTCGACGAGCGTGACCGCTGGCGGCACCGCGCTGGCCAGCTCCTGCTGGCCATGCGCGTCGAAGACAGCCATGCACAGCCCGCAACGCACCTTGCCCTGGGCCGAGTGCAACTGCTCCGGGCTGACGCGAAACAGTGTCGCGCAGTTGGGGCAGCGGCTGAGGATCGGCTCTGCCGGCGTCAGGGTGACGCTGTCACTGTCCGGACTCATGTCGGATCAGCCTTTTTGATGCCGCTCAGCAGGACCCACTCCTGCGCGAAGGTCGGCGCAGCGAGATCGAACCAGGGTCGATAGGCCGCAGCCACGGCCTCGACCTGTTCGGCCAGCAGACCACTGAGTACCAGTGTGCCACCCGGTGCCAGCCGCTGGCTCAGGTGCGGGGCCAGGGTGATCAGCGGTCCAGCCAGGATGTTGGCCAGCAGCAAATCGGCCACCACGGCAGGTTCGTCTTCGGTGGTGAAGGTGGTGAGCCGTTCAGTGGAGATCTGGTTACGTTCGGCATTCTCGCGGGTGGCCAGAAGCGCCTGCGGATCGATGTCGATGGCCACTGCCTGCTCGGCGCCCAGCAGCAGCGCGGCGATGGCGAGGATGCCGGAGCCGCAGCCGTAGTCGATGACCCGCAGGCCGGCGAGCGGGTGGCTGTCGAGCCAGCCGAGACAGAGCTGGGTGGTTGGATGGTTGCCGGTGCCAAAGGCCAGGCCAGGATCGAGCTGCAGCACCACCGCGCCGGGTTCGTCCACCTGATGCCAGCTTGGGCAGATCCAGAGCCGCTCACCGCAGCGAATCGGCTGAAAGCGCGCCATCCAGCTGCGCTCCCAGGGTTCATCGGCCAGCGTACTGATCTGGTAGGCGGGCAGTGGTTCGGGCAGTTGCGCCAGCGCGGCCAGCAGCGCGATCTCATCGGCAAACAGACCGGTCAGCCGAATCTGGCTCCAGCGCGGCATGTTGCCGGGTGCCAGCTCGAACAGCGGCTCGTCACCGGCATCATCCAGCGTCACCGCCGAGGCGCCCAGTTCGAGCAGCAGCGCTTCGAGCGCCTCGCACTGCGGTGAGTCGGCCTCCAGTGTCAACTGCCACCAGGGCATGGCGTGCTCCGTGTCAGGATTCGATCAGCCGTTCGAGAAAGTGGATGCTCAACTCGCCACGCTGGAAGTTGCCATTGCCGAGAATCTGCTGGTGCAGCGGCAGGTTGGTGCGGATGCCGTTGATCACGGTCTCGTCGAGGGCATTGCGCATGCGGGCGATGGCGCTGTCGCGGTTCTCGCCCAGGCAGATCAGTTTGCCGATCAGCGAGTCATAGTCGGCGGGGACGCGGTAGCCGGTGTAGAGGTGGGAGTCGACACGGATGCCATTGCCGCCCGGCGCATGAAACAGCTTGACCTCGCCGGGGCAGGGGATGAAGGTTCTGGGATCCTCGGCATTGACCCGGCACTCGATGGCGTGGCCGCGCAGCACGATGTCGCGCTGGGTCAGCGTCAGCGGCTGACCGGCGGCGATCTTGATCTGCTCCTTGACGATGTCGACGCCGGTGACCATCTCGGTGACCGGATGCTCGACCTGCACGCGGGTGTTCATCTCGATGAAGTAGAAC
>Ga0116177_10004005_pt1 | contig 10717 bp, 9 predicted proteins | sample AD_STIC10_MetaG_FD_89750 | JGI IMG/M metagenome (GOLD analysis project Ga0116177, IMG submission 89750) | Active sludge microbial communities of municipal wastewater-treating anaerobic digesters from USA - AD_STIC10_MetaG | ecosystem: Engineered > Bioreactor > Anaerobic > Digestate | place: USA...
ATGCTGAAGGTCATCTTATGATTGATGTCTATCAAACTGCCGAGACAATCATTATTGAATCCGCTATTGCCGGAATTACCGCTGATGAATTGGATATTGCTATCACGCCCGAATCCGTTACCATCAAAGGAGAAAGAAAGAGAAAAGAAAAGGTGAAGAAGGATGATTATCTTTATCAAGAATGTTTCTGGGGAAAATTTACCCGTTCAATTATTTTGCCTCAAGAAATTGATCCGGATAAATCACAAGCTGCTCTTAAAGACGGGGTTTTAAAAATAACACTTCCGAAAGTTTCTAAAACAAAAAGCAAAAGAGTAAGAGTTAAATTTGATTAATCTATTTTTAGCTAATCAAAAAACTGCCGATTGGCAGTTTTTTGTTATTCGCTTTTGCTATTGCGCTGGACTCTAACTCTGTCCAGTTGTGAGCGAACCTGTTTTCTTAAACGAATATTTTTGGGAGTAATTTCTAAGTATTCGTCTTCGGCCATAACTTCCAAACCTCTTTCTAAAGTTAGTTTTAAAGGAGGGATTAAATTAAGGGCTTCGTCGGCTCGGGAAGCGCGCATGTTGGTTAAATGTTTTCCTTTAATCGGATTAACGGTCAAGTCTAAACCTTTGGATACATTGCCTATAACCATACCTTCATAAACTTCAGTTCCCGGATCAATATAAAGGGTGCCTCTGTCCTGAAGATTAGCCAGTGAATAACCCAAAGCGGTTCCGGTCTCCATTGAGACCATTGAACCAACGTCCCTTTTCCTGATTTCTCCGGCATAAGCTTCAAAACCCACAAATCGACTGCACAAAATACCTTCACCTTTGGTGTCTATGACAAATTCATTTCTGTATCCCAAGAGTCCTCTGGTCGGAACTTTGAAAGTAAGTCTCAGCCAGCTGGCATGATTTTGCATACTTATCATCTGACCCTTACGGCGTCCCATTTTTTCTATAACAACACCCGATGATTCTTGAGGAACATCCACTATCGCTTCTTCAAATGGTTCCATCTTTTTTCCGTCAATTTCTTTGATGATAACTTGCGGTTGGGAAGTTTGTAATTCATAACCTTCTCTGCGCATATTTTCCAAAAGTATCGCAATATGAAGTTCTCCTCTGCCAAATACTTTGTATGAATCATTTTGTGAAAAATCCACTTTCAAACCAATATTAACCTCCAACTCTTTTTCCAAACGTTCTTTTATTTGGCGGGTGGTAACAAACTTTCCATCGCGTCCGGCAAAAGGCGAATCATTGACCAAAAAATTTAGAGAAATTGTCGGTTCATCCACGGTGATGGCCGGAAGAGCTTCTTGGCCCTCTGTGGAGCAAATCGTTTCCCCAATATCAATGTCGGCAATTCCGGCGATCATAACAATATCCCCGGCATCGGCTTGAGAGACTTCTTTTCGAGAAAGACCGTTAAATGTAAAAAGTTTTGTGATTTTAGCTTTTCTGGTATCGCCAGACGGTTTTATTATGCAAACCATATCGCCGTCTTTGATTTTTCCCTCATATATTCGGCTGATAGCCATTCTTCCCAAAAAATTATCATAAGCCAAATTAAACGGTTGAGCTCGCAAGGGTAAATCTGTGTTTGATTTTGCCGGAGGAACTACTTCTAAAATAGTTTCCAATAACGGCGTTAAATCTTTGGATTCGTCGGTCAGATGTTTTTTGGCTATACCTTCTCTGCCGATTGAATAAACCGTGTGAAAATTAAGCTGATCTTCATTAGCGCCCAATTCAAAAAATAATTCATAAACCATTTCTTGAGACAAAGCTGGATTAGCGGCTGGTTTGTCTATTTTATTTATCACGACAATCGGTATAAGACCCAGTTCAAGAGATTTTTTAAGAACAAATCTTGTTTGAGGCATTGGACCCTCTTGGGCATCCACTACCAATAAAACAGAATCAATTGATCGCAAAACTCGTTCCACTTCAGATCCAAAGTCGGCGTGTCCCGGGGTGTCAACTATATTTATTTTTGTATCTCTAAAAAAAATAGAAGCGTTTTTTGAGTAAATCGTAATACCGCGCTCTTGTTCAAGTGCGTTGCTGTCCATACTGACCCCGCTTTCCACCATTCCCGTTTGACGCATTAGAGCGTCGGTCAGAGCGGTTTTGCCGTGATCTACGTGGGCTATTATTGCTATGTTTCTTATTTCCATATATAAAAAAAGCTGGTCAACGCCTGCCCCGTAGTGAAACAAAATTTCTACTACCGTGACTCGTGCTTCTAATTAATAAAATTTTTAGTATTGAGACTTGTGTTGTGAATAAAACGCTGTTTTTGCCGCCAAAGCGGTCAATAGTTACGACATCTCGTGTTTTCACAAAGATACAATCAGGGGTTAATTAAACCAGATTATTCGGAATATAGCAAGAGATAATCAAATTTTGACTTATTATCTTCGGTTTTTGTTTTATTCAAGATGGACTTGCTCCCTGAACATTTTTACATAAGCTGCCAGATGGGGATGATTTTTAAGTTGGGAATCCTTAGAAATTATTTCTTGGGCTATTTGACGAGCTGCCTTTACTAATTCCGGATTTTGAATAGCCTTCATTGCCAAGTCCGGAAGCCCAGTCTGTTCTTGTCCCAAAAACTGTCCCGGCCCTCTTAATTTCAAATCTATTTCAGCCAATTCAAATCCGTTTTTGGCGGTTATTAAAGCTTTGAGTCTGGAAAGAGTGGTCTTTGATGAAGAGTCGGTCATAATAAAACAATAAGATTTATATTCCCCACGCCCCACTCTTCCTCTAAATTGATAGATTTGAGAGAGTCCAAAATGTTCCGAGCCTTCTATCATCATTACACTGGTATTGGGGACATCTACCCCCACTTCAATTACCGAAGTGGAAACCAAGATATCATATTTTTTGTCTTTAAAATCTTTCATTATTTTTTGTTTTTCAATCGGCTTCATTCGTCCATGAAGCATGGCGATTTTAAATTTAGGAAATATCTTTTCTTTTAACTTTTTATACTCTTCGGTAACTGATTTGACTTCTAATTGATTGATTTGGCGTTGAGTGAGAGGCCCATCGGCATCAGCCGGATCAATTCTGGGACAAATAACAAAAACTTGCCTGCCTTCTTTTATTTGCGAGGCAACAAAATTATAAGCCTTTGTTCTGTTGGCTGATGTGATTATTTTAGTGTCAATCGGTTGTCTGTTTTTTGGAAGTTCGTTAATTAGAGACAAATCTAAATCTCCAAAAGCGGTTAAAGCCAAAGTTCGGGGTATTGGGGTGGCGCTCATAGACAAAAAATGAGGAAGAGTTTCATTTTGTTTGACCAGTTGAGCTCTTTGTTTGACGCCGAAACGATGTTGTTCGTCTATAACCACAAAAGCAATATCGGAAAAAGAAACACTTTTTTGAATAACCGAATGAGTTCCGATTATTATTTTTATTTTCCCAGAGGCTATGTAAGAAATGAGTTCTTTTTTAGTCATCACGGATTCCAAGCCGTCTCCAAAAAAGGCTCTGGATTCTGAAGATGTTAAAAGAGCGATGCCGTGAGAAAATTCTTCGTAGTATTTTCTGAAAGTTTCATAATGTTGGCGCGCCAATACTTCGGTGGGGGCCATAAAAACAGCCTGGTGCTTATTCTCCGCGACAACCAAGGCGGCAATAGCGGCTACGATTGTTTTCCCGGAACCCACATCTCCCTGAAGCAGGCGGCTAGTAGGATGGTCTTTTTTTAGATCCTCCAATATTTCATAAAGAGCTTTTTTTTGAGCCAAGGTTAGCTCAAAAGGAATATAAGAGAAATATTTTTTTATTTCTTCCGGCACATATTGGCAGGAATAAGATTTTTGAGAAACAAGAGATTGTTTTTCGTAGAAATTTACTATCTGAAGCAAAAACAAATCTTGAAAAGAAAATCTTTTTTCGGCATTTTGGGCATCCTCCAATTTTTCCGGAAAATGAATATCGCTAAAAGCTTTTGCTAAAGGAGGAAAACCAAAATTATCCACAATATCCTGAGGAAGAAATTCCGGAGTATCTTTAAAAAGGGGGATTATTTTACCCAGAACAAATCTGAGCATTTTTGATGTAATGCCGGTAGTTTGGGAATAAATCGGAACCAAACGCCCAGTGTGTCTTGTTTCTTGGTATTCATCGGCAAGCATTTCTATCATCGGGCTTTGAAAAGTAAGATGTTTTCCATTTAAGGCCAATTTTCCGGCGAAGTTTCCGCTTTTTCCTTCTTTGAGAGTGTTGATGAGAAATTTTTGGTTGAACCAAACAGCTTTTACTTTTCCAGTGTCATCGGCGATAGTGGCATCAACAATCCACATTTTTTTCTTCCACGTTTTATAAATACTGACTTTTTCTATAACTCCATAAACTGTGGCAATTTGACCTTCGGTAAGATCTTCAATTTTGGATATTTTGGAAAAATCTTGATAGCGAAAAGGGAAGTAGTATAAAACATCTTTGACTGTTTTAAGTCCAAGCCAAGAAAGTTTTTTGGCGATTGACGGTCCGACGCCTTTAATTGTTTCCAGAGGAGCGGAAAAATTTATCATTTGGATATATAAAAGAGTATAAAGCCAAAAGTCTAAAGTGGAAAGGCGGTTTTGATATTCGTTGACGTCAAAAATCAGTCATGCTAAAACTGAATTAGTTCATAACAATATAGGAGACAAAAGTGGCAAAAAAACCCTGGCTTGAATGCTTAAATACGGCGGTTAATGAGGTCAATTCCGAATTACCAACGATTAAAGGAAAAATTAAAGGAATGATTGTCGGAAAACTTGATGGAAAAATGGCAAAACTTGCATGTCTGACCATTTATTTTGACAGATATGCAGAATCTCTAAAAAATCTCATGGAGGAATTACAAATGCATCTTTGGGTTGGAGGTTTATGTCTTGAAGAATCCGTTTCTATTCCATCGGATGTTCTTGGAAGGTTGATTTCTATTGCTGACCAAGGACAAGCCATAAAAGCCATATTGCGCGTTTCAATTTGTGAAAGTCTGGGTATTTGGAACAGAGATGGATTTGGTGTTGTTAATGGCTTAGAGGTTGTCGTTTTGGGAAATTTATCTCCAGATGAAATTCTTGCTATTAAAAAGAGATGTAACTGGACTTTTTGGCTTGATACTCTTTTATCCGAAATTGAAGGAGTTAAATTTGAGGATGAAGTCCAGCCTATTGAAGAGAAACAAGAAGGAGATATATTTTGTGGAGTTGCCGGCGATCATATCAGGCGTGTTCGCATTTTGTTAAATAATTATGAAAAAAAGATTTCTTCTCTAACTTCTCGGCTTCAAAAAGAGAGTGTTAACAAAGTAGGTGTTGATAAACATCTTTACAGTTATGAAATTATCAGAATGATCGGAATTGCCAACGTGATTCAATTAATATTGGACACGACCATTAGACATGAATTTGAATTGTGGGATAGGGGAACGTTAGTAATGACAAAGAGTTGGGAAATTTTTGAACGTCCATCAAAGATAAGTGAAAGTGAAGAAGAAAATTCAGATTTCAATGGTTTTGTTGAGGCGGCCACTCCTTTAGAACAATAAAAATAAACTTCGGCATTGTTCATTACCGGAGTTTTTTAATATAAAAAAAGGCCCCGGCCGGTTGGTCGGGGCTATGGGTCTGTCGGTCATGACAGGCTTGGATCTTAGATCCTGAGGTTGAAGTGTTGTGGCCCGCGGGAGTAGTTCGAGTTGCTCGTCGTTCTGACGATGGCGTAGATCGGCTTGTCGCTGGCGACGTTCCTTCAAGTGTAGGGGGGATTCGTGTCCCCCAGGCACCTGAAGTGCGTCGCTTCTCCGTACCCGTACGAGTTTGCCGTCGCCCAGTTCTCGCTCGCGGTTGTCGGCGAATTCAGGGCGACGCGTCCGGTGGTAGCCGGGCGGACGTAGATTTCCTCGTACCATGCGGTGACGGTCGTGTCGTTGTCGAAGACGAGGTCTCCGACCACCGTCTTGGTGATCGGGATCTCAGCGCTGATGTTGGCGATGGCACCCACGGTGTTGGGCGCGACGCCGGTGGACTGCCCGTTGCTTGCGACTAAACAAGATCCCTCACCATTCGCGGGCGGCGAGAGACTTGCGGCCGCGGCGATCGCGATGACCGCCACTGCGAGTACTACGAACCAGAGTTTCCTCAACTTCTACCCCCTTCCTTTCTTCAAAGTGCGTTGCTTTTTCACTTCACGATGAAGTGATTATGAGAATATGATAGCAGATATACATATAAAAGTCAAGGGCATAAAAACCAGCTGTTTTTGCTGATAAAAAACCGCTAGTTTTGAAAAAAATAGCGGAAAATATTCAATTTATTCTTCTATTATCTAAGAAGACTTCTTTGCGACTCTATCTAGAAACTTTACAAGTTCATCAGCAGGATACAACCAATCAATTGTTCCATCTGAAAGAATTACCCCATCATGATAAATAATCAGATGACCAAGTTCGGCACACAATTTACCAAGTTTCGTAATCGGAGTTTCAACAATATACGATGCTTGTATGATACCAGGAGTATCAGAATCAGTAGGAATTCCTTTAAGAGTTCCATCCCAACCCTCAACCTGAATATCCACCCTTTCACAATCAAGAAAATTAAATAATCGAGGTGAAATTGTTCGGGGATTCGCATAAAAAGGAAAAACATACACCTTTACTTTCATAGCGTTTGCTCTCCTGTTGGTTTTTAAAACCGGAATGATCTTTGGGTAAATTAATACAATATTTGTGCAGTGTCAATTTCTGAGTGACTTCTGTCTAATAAACTGCGAGGAATTTCACGTCGTTCGTTTCACTCACTCCCTCAAAACTCTGCCTACGGCAGACAGGCCACGGTTTTGAGTAACCCGTCTACCGAAGGTAGATTTCCTCATCTGCCTCCGGCAGAACCCCTCTCTATTCAATTCCTATGAGGGACAAAATAAAAAAGCATACAACAAGGTATGTTTTTTATTTTTGTGTCCTCTACCTTCGGCAGACAGGCCGCGAGGACGTTGCGCTATTTCACCACTTGCCCCCGACCCCCATATAAGAAACCTTCTGGTTTCTTACGCTCGCTAGTTAGCGGGCTATTTTCCAACACGGGGGCTCGTAGTCCAATTCTCTTAGGAGAATAAATAAAAAATAATTGCCGACAAGCGACAATTATTTTTCATGTGTCCCCGCGAGGAATTGAACCTCGACTGCAGCCTTCGCAGGGCCGCGTTCTATCCGTTAAACTACGGGGACCCAACTACGCTTTGATAAATATCAAAGCTTCGATGGGTGAGCTGATGCGTGATTACACCTCTCGCCCTTCCGAAGCTCGAATACTATTTGAGCGAAGGAGGGAACTACGGGGACCTAACTATTTAATCAATCGGATTAGTCTCCCATCATTAATCGCTAATCTATAATAACCATTAAATCAAACAAAATTCAAATGTATAAAGTAATTAGGGAATAGTAATTAGTAATTAGTAAATAGGAATTAGAAATTAAGAAACAGTAATTAGAAATTAGGAAATAGTAATTAGGAAATAGGAAACAGTAATTAGTAATCAAGAAATAGTAATTAGGAAATAGTAATTAGTAATTAGGAAACAAAAATTAGGAGTCCAATATTAAAAATTACAAATTATAAATTAAAAATTAAAGCGAAGATTTTTATATTCCTATAATTCTGGATAAAATATCCAAAAATGAGGGTTCGGTTTTTCTTTGGGGTAATTCTTTAGCCAGTCTTTCTGATATTTTTTCTTTGTCGCTGCGATGGATTTTTATCCTCAAAACCGGACGGAATTTTTCTTTAAAAACCAAAAGCAATTCAATTTCGGATGGGGAATACTCATAAATATCAAAATGATTAAATCTGGAAAGTTTGTAAACATTTTCATTTTCACCGATAACAAATTCATCATCCGTGATCTTGAATGAGTAATCCTCCGGTTTTTGGGAAGAAAGAAATAGAACCGTTCCGCTGGCAAGAATAACAAATACTCCAAACAAAAAATCTTTCTGCCAAACGGAAAAAACCAAAAGCAAAACAGTCAGTCCAAGGATTGCAAAATAAAACAAATTCCCCCGTTCTTTGCCATTATGCGCCCTTGAGGTCCATTGGATAGTCGGCTCTCCGTTTTTTTCTTTTTGCTCGTTTATTGAGTCAGTCATTTGTTGATTATATTCTTTCTATCATTTTAATACCAAGTATTTTGGATCCTAACTCCATTATATGAAGAATATCTTTTATTAGAGTGAGTCTGGCGTTCTTGCGTTCTTTTACTTCATCTTTAATGATCGGAGTTTTTTCATAATAAGTGTTGGCGATATTGGCAAGTTCCAGCAGGTATTGAGCGATGTGATGAGGGGATGAATCAGTTATGGATATATCAATTCTATCCGCAAATGAAAGAAGTTTTTTAACAAGATCCAAATCGCTCTTTTCCAACAAAGCTGTATTTATTTTCCCGATTCTTCCGGCTTTGGCGACGATGTTGGATAATCTGGCGTAGGTATAATTAAGATAAGTTGCGCTATTTCCTTTGAAAGAAAGCATCGCCTCGGGATTAAAAACTATGTCTGTCATTCGTGATTCATTAAGCATTGAATAAATCAGAGCGTTAATTCCGACAGTTTTGGCTATTACATTTTTTTCTTTCTCGCTAACATCCGAACGTTTTTCATCAACCACTTTTTGGGCGGTTTGAATTATAGTATCAACAATCGCTTGAGCGGCAATAATATTTCCTTCACGGGTTGAGAATTTTTTTCCATCCGGTCCGAGCACTAATTCATATTTTACGTGCTCAAGTTTTGTTTTAGAAAGATTCAAAAGCTTGGCAATGGCAAATAATTGCTGGAAGTGGAGAGATTGTTCACTGCCGACAATATAAAGAATTTTATCGGGATTAAATTTGCTAAGTCGGTAATAAAGGCTGGCGATTTCTCGGGTAAGATACAAAGTGGCGCCGTCGGTTTTTTGAATAAGCGCCGGAGGAAGACCAAAAGCGTCTAATTTTATAATCCATGCCCCCTCGCTTGGCTCTAAGAGTTTTTGATTTTTAAGATCGGCGATTATTTTATCGGTCATCGGGGCATAGAAACTTTCTCCGATGGTTTTATCAAATTTGGCGCCAAAGAGCGAATAAAGGCGGTTAAAATCTTTAAGCGATTCTTTAAGTATCCAAGCCAATAAACTTTTGTTGGTTTTGTCCCCTTGTTCAAGTTTTTTAAATTCTTCCTGAGCCTGTTTTTCCAGCTCGGGATATTTATCTAATTCTTTATGAAAACGAATATAAAGCTCAAGAAGCTCTCCAATTGGATTTTTGTCTACCGCTTTTTTATCTCCCCATTTTTTATAAGCAGTGATTAATTTTCCAAATTGAGTTCCCCAATCTCCCAAGTGGTTCCAGCGAGTTACTTTGTGACCGACAAATTCATAAAGGTTTGCCAACGAACTTCCCAAAATAGTATTTCTAATATGCCCCACATGCATTGGTTTGGCTACGTTGGGGGACGAGTATTCAATAATTACCTTTTCTTTTTTTGAAGAAGCGAAATTTTTGGAGGACAATTTGGCGATTTTTCCAAGCCAACTGTTACAAAAATCATTTGTTAGATAGAAATTTAGAAATCCGTTTCCGGCAATTTCTATTCGCTCTATGTATTCGGGAGTCTGGGCTTCTATAAAAACTTTTATTTTTTCGGCAATCTCCAAAGGAGATTTTCCGGTTATCTTGGCTAAAACAAAACAAGCATTGGATGAATAATCTCCAAAGACGGGATTATCCTTTGATTCAATCACAAAGTGAACGGCATCGGGGTTAAAATTAAACACCTGATTTTCTTGAGTCAGTAATCTTTGAGCCGCGCCAACAATTAATTCTAAGATGTATTGTTTGGGAAATTTTAAAGCCATTTTATCTAAGAATATAACAGGGTGGCTTCTTTAGCAATAAAAAACACCCCCGTTTGAGGCGAGAGTGTTTTTTATAAGTTACATTTGGCCGGTCATAACTCCTTTCTTCTGGAGCCTGGCGGCAATTATCAAAAGATAAAGAGCTGCAAGTCCAACAAGGATATAAACGATGGTTGATAACAGGCTGCCGACTCCGAAAATTGAGGCAACCAAATCAAAACTAAGAATTCCGACAAGACCCCAATTGAGTCCGCCGATGATTACTAAGATTAAAGCAATCCAATCCAATATGTTGAGTTTCATATATACACTAATGCATTATGGTACTCGACCTTTTGTTAAAATGTTACCTATCTATTTTATCAGTTAGTCAAAATGTAACAAGGGGAAAATGTGAACAACAAAAAACACCCCCGCTTGAGGCGGGAGTGTTCCTTTAGTTAGCGACTAAAACGTCTCTCGCGAGGGGCGCGCTCTTCCATTGGGCGGGCCTCGTTAACAGTCAGTTTTCGTCCATCGAATTCCTGACCATTCCACATCGCGATAGCATTTTGTGCTTCATCGTCGTTGCTCATCTCAACAAATCCGAATCCTTTTGAACGTCCAGTCATCTTGTCTGTGATGATAGTGACATTCTCAACGGTTCCGGCTTTGGAAAAAGCATCCCTTATTGCGTCCTCATTGGTCGAATAGGGAAGTCCTCCGACATATAATCTTTTTGCCATTGTCCTTATGCGTTTACTTATTGTTGTAAGTCGACGCGTGCTACTTCTACTTTCGTGGGATTTTCACCCACCGACCCACACACGCAAGAAG
>Ga0116177_10004007_pt1 | contig 10717 bp, 11 predicted proteins | sample AD_STIC10_MetaG_FD_89750 | JGI IMG/M metagenome (GOLD analysis project Ga0116177, IMG submission 89750) | Active sludge microbial communities of municipal wastewater-treating anaerobic digesters from USA - AD_STIC10_MetaG | ecosystem: Engineered > Bioreactor > Anaerobic > Digestate | place: USA...
ACTAAAATACCAGTCCACGGGGAAATTGATACCCCTGTGGTTAGTTTTCCGCAAGAAAGTGTTATGGTTTTGGTTTGCAATGCGTTGCCCATAGCCTGTTTCACTGGCGGCAAGGCTTCAACACCAACCCCCGCGTCAAAACCAGCCGCAACAACCACTTTATAGTCATGGTAAAATTTATTTTGCTTTTGTTGAATCAAGTTGTGCATGGCATGACAAGCGGCCACCGTTGGCAAAAACCAAAAGGTGTGCGACAAGACATTAAGCAAACGTGTATCTGAAAATGGCATGGGCGGCTTTTCTGCCCCCAATTTCAAATTATCTATTGTTGTTTCTGCAAAAGCGCCTCGAATTAAATCGAGCCATTTTTGCACTTCGTTTTCGTATTTAAACTTGGCAAGTGCGCCCTCTCCGTTGGCTTTAAAGAATTCGTTTAAATCAAACTCATTAAACTCCCCTTTTAATGCCACCTCTCGAATTGAATCTGGCATTTGATAGGTCAGCATGACCATTTTAGGCAAGCTGGCATAAGGATTGTTGTCTTCCTGCCATGCCTCCTTGGCGCGCTGCTCATCAGAATATGTCCAGTTGAAAATCTGCTCTTCGATAAACTCACCAGATTGAATGGCTCTAAACGGCGTACCAGAAAGGTAAAGATAATGCCCTGTTGTAATCGGCATATTGTCCTCAGTAAAATAGTCGATGCCATCTCCCAACTCATTATCTGCAACTTTCTTATCTTCCCCTTCAAATAACTCTTTCGCATTATCACGCCATGCGCCGTAATGGTATTCATCAAACACAACGCAATCCCAATTGGTTGTATGTACCCATTCGTTTTTCGCCTTAATTCCCCCAGCAGAATTCTTGCCTAGATAGTCTTGAAAAGAGCCAAAACAAACAATTGGTTTTTCTTTGTCCGCTTGCTCGAAAGACAAGCCATCCCTAGCGATAAATTGCCAACCTGCAAAATCTACATGGTTTTCTAAATCCTCCTCCCATGCGTTTTGTACTGCTGGCTTAAAGGTGAGAATCAAGATTTTCGACCACTCCATTTTTATTGCTAGTTGGTAAGTGGCAAAAGTTTTGCCAAAACGCATTTTGGCGTTCCATAAAAAATGTGGGGTGCTGTTTGCGCTTTCTTGTTTAAAGCTGGAGAAATATTGTGCAGTTTTTTCCACTGCCTGCGCTTGTTCTGGACGCAAACCGAATGTCAGTGTGCGGTTATTCTCAACACGCTTTCCTGTTTTTACTTCATAAATTGCCGACCTTATTTCTGAAAGACTACACCTAAACCACTCCCCATTTATTCTTTCAACCTTACGTCTTTCTAAGATTTTATGAACATCATGGTCTTTAAAAAATCTACCATCTTCGCGTATGGCAAATTCATCTAACTCTATTTTGTATGTTTGATTGGGAAGCAAAGTCGGGTAATGTTCTGCCATACGCTCCTGTGTGGTGCGCGTGGTAAACCCCACTTTATAACATCCTTCAAAATGGCTATCAGAATAAGCATAAACACGGGGTGGATTAAGCGGTGGGAAAAGTGCTTCACTCATCTGCACTCTCCATTGGTCGTATCATTGATTCAATAAAATCAATTTCATCTTGGGTAAGGTTATATTTGACGTAAAGCTTTTCGTCAGTCCACTCTTGAGTAAAGTCTTGGATTGGCACAAATTGAAAATTATCTCTCACTATGTGCATCGATGAGAGTGTTAAGTTGATTAGAAATCTTACAAATCTTGTTCTGATATAGTTAGCGGCATTGTTGATTTGAATTTTATCTTTGTAGTAGTCAACAATTATGTATGTTTCAGTAACCACCTCATTGGGGTTAAGTAATCTGACCTTAGTTGTTACATTTACCTTCCCATCTTTGGCATTATTTACACCACCTCTGTCAGGATTAAGTGTGCCTATGCTGATTTTAAAGTGGTCAAGAAGGTTAGTATTTTTAGTTACCGCTTCCTTCTTAATGTAACTTTCCCCAGAACTACTTATTAACTTTACGGCGCCTTGAAAGGGTTTGCTTTCACCCCGAACAGATGTCGTAAAACCAAAAGAATTACGCGTTAAAACTTTTGATGCAAGACTAGGCTCATTTTTTGAGAGAATTTTTTTGATAATATCAATACCAACATTATCCCTTACAAAAATATCAAACTCATTTAGTTTTCTCAATCTACTTTTAACGTTATCTCCTAAGATTGAAACAACATTGCAATCGCCAATATAATTGGAGTCCCATAAAAAATAACATACACCTCCAGCTATATCGACACCTGCAAAGCACTCCCTACTTTTGGGGTAATCAACCAAAGTCTTAATTCTTTTGTCATCAAGCATTGAATTTCTAAAATCATTTAATCCTTTTCCACCTGCATACCATCTTGCAGGAATAATCATCAATAAATATGTTGGTTTAAGTTTTTTTGCTTGTTCAACAAATAAATTGTATATCGGCTTTGCACTTATACCGTTGCTACCTCCGCCATCATTCAGTTGATAAGGAGGATTCCCAATAATGACATCAAATCTCATGTTTTTTCCAAAAATATTGCTGGGGTTATCTGTGTGAATAAATTCATAGGCATGGCTTTCTAATTCAGTTTCGCGGTCGTACACTTCTTGGCTTGCCCCACAAAATTTGCACTTACCTGCTTGCCATGTATGATTAATTGCGTTGTATCTGATATTGCCTTGTTGAGCTGTAAACTCACTACAAATAGAATACTGCCCATTGGCAAATTTTGAACAATACACGCTACGCCTTGCCAATAAAGAAGTAAGCTCCGTAATTGCAATTCCGTAAAGTTGCTTGGTAAATATGTGATTTATACGTTCTTGTTGGTCTGGGATTTGAGCCGACAAGCCATTGTTTAACCGTTTTGCTATCTCACGCAAAAAAACACCAGAATTTGTCACTGGGTCTAAAAATTTTGCTTCTTTATTCTGCCATAGGTCATCAGGTAGCAAGTCCAACATTTGATTGACCAATTCAGGCGGTGTAAAAACTTCATCATTGCTTAAATTTGCAAGGCAACTCAATACATCTGGGTTGTAGTTAATTTGCATTACCTAGCTCCAAAAAATGGGTCAATGGGAAATCTCTTATTGGTTCTGGGATATAAGCTTCTTCGTCTAGGTCAGAAAAAAGGGGCATTTCACGATGGCTGGCTCTATCTACTAAATCCGCATATACAAAGTCGCGGCGTTTTAATTGACTGCCATTGACCGCAGACCATTCGGAAAAAACAATTGGGTGAGGCGGGGTATTTTCATCACCTACAGTTTTCAAAGTGAGCGCATCACCATGCAGGATGTTACGGCTCAATATAAACCTAACGGAAGTTAAACAAGTTTCTTTGCAATCAACTTTGTAAAGCGCGTTATATTGTTTGTAAAAAGTATCAAACAACCGATGCTGACATGCAACAACGTTATCTGCCAATATATCTATGCCATAAATTGAGCTGATAGCAAGTACCGCATACCGCTCATATTCCAATTGCGATTTAGCATAGCGAGATTTTACGACCGCCAATTTTCGTGACAAAATTTCCACCAGAAAATTACCTGTGCCACAAGCTGGCTCTAAAAAACGTGATTCAATCCGCTCTGTTTCTTGCTTAACTAAGTCCAACATGGCATTGACTTCGCGTTCATGGGTGTAGACCTCACCATGATCGCTTACTCTCTGTTTTGATTTTATTTGATTGCTTACCATGAGAAATCTTAAATCCTTGTTTTATATAGCGCGTAAGTAAATCATTTTTCTGATAATTTGAACACCCTATTGTATCAAAAACGTTCAATTCTGATACATTATGCTTGTATAAACAAAATCAATGAGTTGCGTGTCGCAAAAATTTGTCGCAAAATTCAAGCATGATAAAGATAGGTTACGCCCGCATTTCCACCCATGACCAACGCCTTGACCTGCAACGGGACGCATTGAAGGCTGCGGGCTGTTCTGTCATCTATGAAGACGTGATAAGTGGCAGTCGTTCAAAGCGGGATGGTCTTAATCAAGCACTGGCGAAATTATCGCCCGATGTGGTGTTGGTGGTCTGGCGGCTTGACCGTCTGGGTCGCTCCCTCTCCCATTTGGTCGAAGTTTTAAAATTCATCGAAGAAAAAAAAGCGGGGTTCATCTCATTGAGTGAATCCATCGACACCACAAATGCCAGTGGTCGGCTGATTTTTCACATGATGGGCGCACTGGCGGAATTTGAGCGGGCGTTAATCATCGAAAGAACGCAAGCGGGGCTGGCAGCAGCCAAGGCGCGGGGCAAAAAATTGGGGCGCAGAAGAAAGCTGGACAATCGGCAGATTGAACACGCAAAAATCTTACTTGCCAATGAAACGGGCGAAGCGGTCGCTTCTTCTCTGGGGGTATCCCGCGCAACGCTTTATCGGGCGCTTTCAAAAGTGTAAAAAATCATGGCTGTCTTTGGATAATTAGCAGCCACCAGATTAAGAACACCAAAAAGAATTCATACTCCGTTTCTCGCAGACTTAATATCAAGAAGATTGATTTTATCGATTTTGTCTTTATGAATAACAATCGTCAGCTTTGCGGGATGCTTAAACCGCATTTCACTAATACGAAACGTCCAAAGCATAATTTTCAAAATATCTTCATCGCTAATATTCTTGTGCCCTTTAATGCGTGTAATTCCTGAACCAAAAATAGTAGTTGTTACGCTCTGTTGAGCGTACACATTGTTTACCTTGTCCCAGAAATTTATTAAAAACTCCAAGTACTCTGGCATTGTAAGTACTGCCTTATTGCTGTCATCGAATTTTGAAAATGCAGTTAGCAGGAAGTCTTTATAGATGCAAATAGTCCCAATCTGATAACGTCTTTTCTTACCAATTTTTCTGCCTACATTTTCTTCTATTATTTCACTGCTATCAAAATGATAGTTTTCTATATAATTATCAAGGTCAGATACGGGTACACCAAGGTGATTTTTGATAAAAATCCCGTTCAGCGAACTTTCGGCAATAATTTTGTTATCTACTTGTGTATCAAAGTATTCGTTAAATGCGATTGCTTTCAACCCAGATTCTAAAAAAATGTCACCGACTTTAATGGTAACGTTGCTTCCTTCTACGTCAATATCAATCTTATTTAGATTATTAGACCAAATCCAAATGACCAAATAGACAACTATCATCAGCCCAATAAAAATCCACCCAAAAGGTTTTTTACATTCTGTCGGTATATCAACAAATAAAACGATCAGCGATAGTGTTGCGCTTATCGCCGATGTGAATTTGAGGAAATTCTCGACAACCCTTCTGTCCCAGAAATCAACCTTTGTCATGGCTTAAACCAATAAAAATCTGGAGTCGTCTTAGTTGCAAGCATAAAGTCGCTATCCTTTAAAGACATTTCAATGACATCCTTTTTAATAGGGACATGAAGTGTTGGTACCTTGTTCATCGAATCCCTAAAAATAGGTAGTTTATCCCAAAGATTTTTTACAGATTGCCTTAAAGTTCCATTCAATAAAAGGCTATCCTTACTGTCATATTCAGGGTATACAACGATAATCGGCAGCCCTTGGTCATTTATCCCGTAGTCAACCTCTTCTCGTAGCGCCCTCGAATTTGCGGTATTAGAGCTGAGGAAAAGCACAATATTTTTAGAATTTCTAATGCGCTCTCTGAGTCTTGGTTTTAGTGTTGCCTCCCAATCACTGTTGTCGCGCACGTTATACGTCTTATCATGTGAATCATTAAACGGAAATGAAGCATCATTTCCCTTCCATGCTCGCAACATGTTGTAGTAGCAAAAATCTTTTGTTGCATGTGCGCCGAGAGCGCTTGAATTAAAAGGTTCAGCAACATAAAAAGCTGCATAGTTACCGTTTCTATATGCCATTTTTTCTCCAATTTTTTATAAAATTGTTTCACAATCTTGCCAAAATTCATTCTGCCACTTCTAATTCTTAGATAATACACATAACAGTAATAAAACTAAAAGTATTCACAAAATATGAAAAATCACCCCGCAAAGGGTCTTACTGCCTCCCCACGAATGCAAAAAATGGTTGGTTTTACACGGGTCAAGGGATTTTGGCTTAATGGTGCGGCTCGCAGCCGAAGGCGAGAACACGGTTAAGGCAAAATGGCGAAGCCTTCACCCTTGATGCGTATGGTTTTTGATACGCTTTAGGGTAGGTTGCAGGGGGATGGTTTACCCCATGCAACCCTGCCCGCACGGCGAGTGCGGACTTTTTGGGGGATGCCGGGTGGGAAAGGGCGAAGCCCTTGGGGAATGCGAAGCATTCGAGCCGGCGGGGGCGTAGCCCCCAAGAGGCGGTGCTTGAGTTCCTAAAAATGTTGTTTTTGTTATCCACAGCCCATAGAGTTTTGTTAAATAGAGTTATATAGAGTTACGCGATTCTGGTAAATCTGTAAATCATTGAAAATAAAAGAAAAAAACGGGTCGTTTTATAACTTTTGGTGTGTAATAACACGAAGATTGGTGTGTGATAACACGAATCATGGTGTGTAATAACACGAAAAACCTTAATGCCAAAAACTCTATTTATCCACAGGCGCAATTTATCATTCTGGTGTGTAATAACACGAATTATATATTGACACGGTGTGTGATAACACGAACAATACGGCATGGTGGGTGAAAACACGAATCTTTTTGATGAGGTGGGTGATAACACGAAAGTGAGGTCACCACTTTTGCCTGTCCGCCATGAGCGAGATTTCTTTGTATGCGATGTGTTTGATGCCGCATTAAAGGCTGATTCCGCCTCGATGGAACACCCTATTTTCTCCCTGTCAAAGAAACCTGATTTAAAAATACGCCGCTATGATAACGGCGATAATTGGGCGGAAGTGCGCCCAAGCGTCAAAGGATTAGCCACGGTGTTTGACCGCGATATTCTGATTTATTGCATCAGTCAGTTAATGGCGGCGGTGAATGATGGTCGCCAGATTTCACGCAGATTGCGACTAAGGGCGCATGATTTATTGATTGCCACTAATCGGGACACAAGCGGACGCGGTTATTTGCAGTTGAGAGAGGCATTCGAGCGCCTACAAGGCACACAGATTGCCACCAATATCATTACGGGCGGGAAAGAAACGTTTGATATATTCAGCTTGATAGACCGCGCAAAAATCGTGCGGGAAACACGCGAAGGACGGATGCAAGAAGTCGAGATTGTCTTGTCGGATTGGGTGTTTCAGGCGGTAGAGGCAATGGAAGTGTTGACACTGGACAGGCGATATTTTCAGCTTGCCAAGCCCTTGGAGCGTAGGCTTTACGAGTTGGCAAGGAAGCATGTCGGACAACAAGCGACCTTTAAAATAGGACTGGAAAAACTGAAAAATAAATGTGGGGCGCAATCTACTCTTAAAGAGTTTCGGCGATTGATACAGTCGATTATTCGGGCGGATGCCGCGCATGACCACATGCCAGAATATCAAATTATTCTCGATGGCGAGATGGTGGAAATGCGCCCTAAAATGCGCCCTGCCCCGCCTGTGCAAAACCGCACTTATCCGCCCTTGAAAGAAGAAACCTATGCGGCTGCCAAAAAACTTGCTGCTGGTTGGGACGTATACGCTTTAGAGGCGGAATGGCGCAACTGGACACAACAAAAAGAGATTAAGATTTTTCAGGCAGACAAACACTTTCTGGCGTTTTGTAAACGGCGCGGAACGTCCCACGGCTTCTTGTAATTCAATAGTCATCAATCGTGGCTTGTTGCCATTGCTGGTCTTCTCTTAGGTCGTAGACGTTTTCACCATAAAGACCAGAGCGCAATAGTTGAATCTGATAACGGCATAACCACCCCAAACAGGCGGCGAATGGTAAGCCACAAACTTCTGACATGAATTTTGGGGCTTTGTCTTTGCTGTAGACCCCTTCACCATCAAAAAAATCAGGGAAGCGTTCTCTTTCCTCGTCCATATACTCCATGAACTCATTGCAGCTTATGCCGATAAGAGCCAAATACCGCTCATGGGCGCAAGCTAAAGCATTGCGAAGATCGGGCGGTATCATGAAGGCGGCGGCTTCTGTTTCGGTGATTTCCCACCAAGTATCTTCTGCCTCGGTAAAGTTTATATCTGAACGAACACTCACGCCCTCTTTGTTCTGTTCTTCAACCATTTGGCGATATAAAGCGTCTGCTTCAAATGCCTGTTGTTGTATTGTCATTCTGCTTTCCAAAAAGACATTAAGATTCTACGGGCAGCCCTGCAATTTCTGGCTTGCCGCGCTTTACAAACACCGTGTTAATGCCCTCGGTCAATAAGGCTTGCAATGTGGTGCGCTCCTCGGCTGCAATCACTTTGAGTGCAGTTTGTACCTCTGGGCTAAAGAATCCCCCTACCAATACCCTGCCACCGCGTGAAGGGGCGCGTTTTGAGCGCGTAGGCGTGGTTTTTTCACCTTCGGCAATACTCACGGCTTGGGTGATATTTTTAATTGGTTTCTGGCTTATTGGTTTCTGGCTTATCTGATTAAGCCCTTGTGAAAGTGGATTAGGCTTTGCCATCTGCTTTTCTCCGTTGTTTTAAAAGTTTAAGTGTATAGGTGTATAGCTGTATAGCTTCTTGTGCGGCTTTGCCGTTTGGCTCAAATTCGGCGGCAGTCTGCCCAAGGTTTCCCGCATGACGATGCGCGGCGCGTTGGTGCAACACCACGGGGCAAACAGCCAATCCAAGGGATTGGGCATATTCTGCGGCTTGCTCCCCTTCCCTGCCCTGATTGCTGGCTTTATTCACCAAAACAAAAGCTGGCGGATTTCCTGCCAGTTTTAACAGGTCATTGATTTTTGGCAGGGTTTCAAGGGCGAACAAATGCGGTTCAACTGGAATAACCACAATATCTGCTTGCCGTGCCGCCTCTGCTGCATCTGTGCTGGCATGTGGCGGCGTATCAATCACCAAAAAACCAATGCCCTGCTGCGCTGCCTGTTCTATGGCAGCTTTCAACCGTGCGGCATGGGTTGGCACTATCCACGGAAATTCATCTTCTCTGCGGTCTGTCCATTGCGAGGCTGTGGCTTGCGGGTCGGTGTCGATGACCGCGCTTTTCAGCCCTGCATGTTTTGCGCCTACGGCAAGGGCAAGGGCTACTGTGGTTTTCCCCACCCCGCCTTTTTCTGCTATCACTGCAACTGTATACATGTATACACCTATAATTGTATTGTTCTATAAGATATTACTGCTATAGGATTATAGCCTTCATGGGCTTCGTGTCAACTTGTATAAAGCTATAGGATAATACAGATTTTATCCTATGACTGTATAGGTGTATACACATATACAGTGCAACATGTATGCAAAAATCAAGCCTCTGTGATACCACACAAAGCCAGAAAAACAATGCTATAAAAAACACAAGGCACTTGAATTGGTGTAGTATTCTGTGTCATTGATTGACTTGTCATGACTTTTCATCAATAATCCTAAGATTATTGTAATTTGACTGAAAATTATGGCCGATAAGATTTATTGCGTTGCTACCCAAAATTTTGTTGGGTTTCTTGCCGATATTAACGGTAAGCATTCTAGATTAGCAACAGAGGCGGGGATTACATCTAGGACTATTGCGCGTATTAAGAATATGGAGCGCGTTAATGTTGCGACTGCAAGAGATGTCCACAAAGCCGCATGTGACAGCCAGTTTGGATATAGCGGCACATTTGAAACAGGCTTTAACAAGGTATAAGAGGGTAAATAATGTTTAATTTCTTTTTCTCTAAAATGAGAGTAAATCCAGGAGCAAGTCCTGCTATTCCGCATGAAAAAAGAAAACCAGGCGATTTATTCAAACAAATGACAGGGGTGTCTGTTGAAGACTGCGCAACTATCGATGATATTGATGCAACAGTTGCGAAAATATACGGTATCAATGGCAGCCTTCCGTTTAAAAACGCAAGCTCTGGCATCGTCATTCGCAGTGGTGATGTATTTCGGCATGTATCCATGGGAAGTAGAGAAAGCCTTAACAAACGCATCGATGCCGCACTTAACGTAGAATAAATAAAACACTGATTCAAATTATGAAGGCAAGGTCGTTAATTAACTGGCGGCCTTGCCTTCTTTATTATGAGAATAAAAATGACAGAAGCTGAATTGTTTCAATTTTATCAAGACAAATTCAAACCAATTTATGCTGACCTTGTTGTTGCAGAGGGTGAAAAGTTTCTAGAAATTGATGCGCAAATAGAATCCGCTATGTCGCACTTAGCTCTAGCTAAAACAAGTGCTGACACAGTCGTTGTCCAGTCAAACCTTGAAAGTGCTTGTGGTCATGTAGGGCGTGCCTGCTTGGATGCGGTAAAGTTATTATGGGACAACCGCAAAGCAAAAGTGGATAAAATTATGGGCGATGACCTTATCCGAAGATTTGGCGGCAATGCTTCCGAAAGTAGACTATGGGAATTACATACCTTAGCGGAACGACTTGCCCGTGAAGCGCGTCATCAAGACACCGCTGGTGCTGGTCACAATGCAAGCGAACTTGTTATTAAATACTACGATTCAGTAAACACTTACCAAGAGATTCTTGACTCAATGGACTGGGAGAAAACTAAACAAGTAGAACAGTTCAGAATAATTTACACAATCAAACAGCAACTAACAGGATTTCTGTTGGGTATTCTCGCTGGCATCATTTCAAGTGTACTGGTAACCTTGTGGGCATGGAAATACCTACCGC
>Ga0116177_10004026_pt1 | contig 10693 bp, 10 predicted proteins | sample AD_STIC10_MetaG_FD_89750 | JGI IMG/M metagenome (GOLD analysis project Ga0116177, IMG submission 89750) | Active sludge microbial communities of municipal wastewater-treating anaerobic digesters from USA - AD_STIC10_MetaG | ecosystem: Engineered > Bioreactor > Anaerobic > Digestate | place: USA...
ATGGGCATGTCGGCGGACCTCGACGCCGCCATCGCCGAAGGCGCCACCATCGTTCGCATCGGTCGCGCCATTTTCGGTCCGCGCCCGGACCTTCAACCCCACCGCTAGGAATTCATCGCGTGGAGCACAGCAAACTGGTATTCATCGGCGGCGGCAACATGGCCGCCAGCCTTGTCGGCGGCTTGATCGCGCAGGGCTATCCGGCGGCCTGCATCACCGCCTGCGATCCCGTCGCCGAGGCGCGCACGCGCCTGGCGACGCAATTCGGGGTTGCCACTGCGGATGACAACCGCGGCGCAGTCGCGGTGGCCGAGGTCGTGGTGCTGGCGGTCAAACCCCAGGTGATGACAGACGTCGTTGAAGAGCTCGCTCCCGCGCTTGGGCGCGGCGCGCTGGTGATTTCCATCGCCGCCGGAGTGCCCGTCGCGGCGCTTGCCGCACGGTTGGGCGCGGACGTCGCCATCGTGCGCTGCATGCCCAACACCCCGGCGCTGGTGGGCGCAGGTGCTACTGGACTCTACGCCGGCGCTGGCGTCAGCGCCGACCAACGCCGCATCGCTGAGGAGATTCTGGGTGCCGTGGGCACCACGGTCTGGGTGGCGAGCGAGCGCGAAATCGATGCGGTCACAGCGGTATCCGGCAGCGGACCCGCGTATTTTTTTCTCGTGATGGAAGCCATGGTGGCGGCGGGTATCGCGCTTGGTCTGACGCCCGCGGTGGCAGGTCAGTTGACGCTCCAGACCGCACTCGGGGCCGCGCGCATGGCGCTTGACAGCGATGTGGACGTGGCGGAACTGCGCCGGCGCGTCACCTCGCCGGGCGGCACCACCGCGGCGGCGCTCGCGGTGCTCGATGCCGGTGGACTGACCGCGCTCTTCGCGCGCGCGCTCGCCGCCGCCGATGCGCGCGGACGGGAGATGGGTGTCGCCCTGCTCCCTGAGTCCTCGCGGTCATGAATACCGTGACGGGGTTGCTGGTCTACACCATTCAGTCCGCCGGCGCGTTGCTGGCCACGTTGTTTCTGTTACGGTTTCTGCTGCAACTGGCGCGTGCCAGTTTTTACAACCCGATCTCGCAATTCGTGTACCGGGCCAGCCGGATCCCGGTGGATGGCCTGACGCGCCTGTTGCCCGCGGTGGGTCGTATCAACCTGGCCAGTCTGGCGCTCGCCCTGGCGATGGAATGGCTTGCCATCATTTTCACGCTGCTGGTCGTAGGCGCCGGCTTGCCCGGCATCATTCTGCCGCTGTGGTGGGGTGTGCTGGGGCTCGTGTCGCTGCTGGTCAATCTGTATTTCTACGGCATTTTCGCGATGGTCGTGCTGAGCTGGGTGGCGCCCCAGACCCATCACCCTGCCGCCCTGCTGCTGATGCAGTTGCTGGAGCCCGTACTCGGCCCGGCACGCCGCGTCATTCCGTCGCTGGGTTGCCTGGATCTGTCGCCCATGCTGGTGCTGTTCGCGCTGGGTGCCTTGCGCCTGCTGCTCCGCAATCTGGCTGCGGGCAGTGGCATGATCGTGGGTCTGGTGCCGGGATTTTGACCGGTGACGACCGCCGGGCCCTTCGGCCAGTGGCGCGCTGACACCCTGGTTCTGCGCTGCCGGGTGCAGCCTGGCGCGAGGCGGGATGCCTTCCTCGGCGCTTACGGCGACTGCCTCAAGCTGGGGCTGGCGGCGCCGCCGGTGGACGGCAAGGCGAATGCCCGCGCGATCGCATTTCTGGCCGCGGCCTTCGGCGTGCCCAAAGCGCGGGTGACACTGGTGCGTGGCGCGCGCAGTCACGACAAGGTGTTCGCCATCGCTGCGCCGACCCGGTTGCCGGCGGAGGCGCTGGTGGCGGGTTCCCCGCCCTGACGCGGACCTAATCGCCCGGGCCGCGCTTGCCTGTATCCGACCCCGTCTTTAGACTTCCCGGGTTCCGAGAGTCGTACCCCATGCCGGACAGCTTTCCCCCTGACTCCGTTGGTCTGGCTGTGCCAGAGGTCCATCACTTTGCCGAGCCGCTCGAACTGAGCTGTGGCCGGCGGCTGGCCTCCTATGAGCTCGTGGTCGAAACCTACGGCGAGCTCAACGCGGCGCGCAGCAACGCCGTATTGATCTGCCACGCCTTGAGCGGCAACCATCACGCGGCCGGGTTCCACAGTGTGGACGACGCCAAACCCGGGTGGTGGGATGATTACATCGGCCCCGGCAAACCGATCGATACGCGATATTTCCACGTGGTCTGCCTGAACAATCTCGGCGGTTGTCATGGCAGCACTGGTCCGCGCGCGATCAATCCCGAAACCGGCATGCGTTGGGGCAAGCATTTTCCGCCGCTGCGGGTGCGCGACTGGGTGCTGAGTCAGGCCCGGCTCGCCGACCGCCTGGGCATCGAGCAGTGGGCGGCGGTGATCGGCGGCAGCCTGGGCGGCATGAATGCGATGCGCTGGGCGCTCGAATATCCCGCGCGTGTTCGCCACTGCGTGGTGATTGCCTCGGCCCTTAAGCTGACGGCGCAGAATATCGCCTTCAACGAAATCGCCCGGCGCGCGATCCGCTCCGACCCGGATTTCCGCGATGGGGACTTTGCCGAACACGGTGTCGTACCGCGCAACGGCCTCGCGCTCGCGCGGATGGTGGGCCATGTCACTTATCTGTCCCATGCCCTGATGGGACAGCGCTTCGGCCGCGAACTGCGTTCCGGTTCCTTTGCCCGTGGCCTGGAGGAGCCAGTCGAATTCAAGGTGGAAAGTTACCTGCATTATCAGGGCGACAAGTTTGCCGAGAATTTTGACGCCAACACCTACCTCCTGATCACCAAGATGCTCGACTACTTTGATCTGGCGCGGGAATACGGCGACGATCCGGCGGCGGCGTTCCGGACCGCGCGCGCACGGTTTCTGGTGGTTTCCTTCACCAGCGACTGGCGCTTTGCGCCGCAGCGTTCGGAAGAAATCGTCCAGGCTCTCGTCGCCGCCAATCGCGACGTGGCCTATGCGTGCATCGACTCCGACATGGGGCACGACGCCTTCCTGCTGCCCAATGCCCGCTATGAAAAACTGTTACGGACCTACATGAACCGGGTTGCGGAGACCTGCTGATGCTGCGCGTCGATCTGGACATTGTGCGGCGCTGGATTGCGCCCGGCAGCCGGGTGCTGGACCTCGGCTGCGGCGACGGCGAGCTGCTGCGGGTGCTGATGGACAGCCGGGGTGTGGAAGGCTACGGCATCGAAATCGACCCGGAGAAAATCACCCACTGCGTCGCCCGCGGCGTCAATGTGATCGAAGCCGATGTCGATCAGGGGCTGACCGATTTCCCGGACAAGAGTTTCGACACCGTGCTGATGGCCAATTCCATGCAGGTGTTGCGCCGTCCGGATCATGCCATTGCCGAGATGTTGCGCGTGGGTCAGGAGTGCATTGTCACTTTCCCCAATTTCGGCAATATCCGTACCCGCCTGTTCCTCGCGGCCTGGGGTCGCATGCCGGTCACCCGGCAGTTGCCCTACCAGTGGTATGACACACCCAATATTCACTTTTGCACGGTGCAGGATTTCGAGGCTCTGTGCCGGGAACGGTCGATCCGGGTATTGCACCGCGAATTCGTGGCCGAACAATTCCCCGATCGACTGCTCAAAGGAGTATGGTCCAATCTGTTCAGTGCCACCGCGATCTACCATTTGGCGAAATAACCCGTCTCCGATGACTGCCTGAGGACGCGACCCATGAAAATAATGCCATTGTCTCCGCTGTCCCGCCTGTTGATGGTTCCCCTGCTGATTTTCGCGGGCAGTCTGTCGGCGGACGACCGGCCATTCCGCGAGTTCGGCGATTACCGCGTTTATTACAGCGCCTTCAACAGCAGCTTCGTGAGTCCCGAGGTCGCCGCTGCCTATGACATCGTGCGGGGACGTGATCGCGGTCTGGTCAATATCGCCGTCATGCCCGCCGGGACGATCGGTGGCAGACCTGCCGTAGTAAAAGGACAGGTGGCCAATATTTTCGCCCAGAGCCAGGAGTTGAAGTTTCTCGAGGTTCGCGAGGGCGATGCGGTTTACTACCTCGCGCCGTTCAACTTTGAAAACGAGGATTCGCTGACGTTCAACATCACGGTGAAGCCGAATCCGGATATGCCCTCCTACACGCTGTCGTTTCAGCGCACGTTTTATCGTGATCGCTAGGCCATGAACACCGAGGTCATCCTGGCCAGCAACAATGCCGGCAAGCTCCGCGAGTTGCGCGGCCTGCTGGCCGAACTGGGCCTCGACCTGATATCCCAAGGTGAACTCGGGGTGAGCGCGGTCGCGGAGACCGGCAGCACCTTCGTCGACAACGCCCTGCTCAAGGCGCGGCACGCGGCGCGGGAAAGCGGCCGCGCCGCGCTCGCCGATGATTCCGGCCTGGAAGTCGACTGGTTGCAGGGCGCACCAGGAGTGCATTCGGCGCGCTTTGCCGGGGAAGGCGCCGACGACGCGCGCAACAATCAGAAACTCCTGGAGCTGCTCCGCGACGTGACGGCCGCGCAACGGGGCGCGCGGTTTCGCTGCGTCCTGGTCTATCTGGAATCGGCCGCCGACCCGGCGCCGCTGATTTGTGAGGGCGTGTGGGAGGGCCGTATCCTGGAACGACCGCACGGCGCCCATGGGTTTGGCTACGATCCCTTGTTCCTGATTCCCGAACTAGGACGTACCGCCGCGGAACTGACGGCGGCGGAGAAAAATGCTCTCAGTCATCGTGGCCGCGCTTTGCGAGCGCTGCTCCCGAAACTGCGTGCGCGGATTGCCGCCCAATGTTGAAGCTGCCACCGCTGGCGCTTTATGTGCATATTCCCTGGTGCGTACGCAAATGCCCCTACTGCGATTTCAATTCGCACCAGGCCGCGGGAGCGCTGCCCGAAGCCGAGTATGTCCGGGCGCTGATTGCCGATCTGGACAGCGAGCGGGAGCGCGCACAAGGCCGCCGTTTCGGCAGTGTTTTTATCGGCGGCGGCACCCCCAGCCTGTTTTCGGCGCCCGCCATCGCCGCGGTGTTGGCAGCGGCGGACCGGCGCATCGGCTTCACCCCGGATGCGGAGATAACCCTGGAGGCGAATCCCGGCACCGCCGATGCGGATAACTTTCGCGGCTACCGCGCCGCCGGCGTCAACCGGCTGTCCATCGGCGTGCAATCGTTCTCCGATACCCATCTCACTGCGCTTGGTCGTATTCACTCGGGTGGCGAGGCGCTGCGCGCGTTTGATCTGGCCCGTGCGGCCGGCTTCGAGAACATCAATCTCGATCTCATGCACTGTCTGCCCGGACAGACGCCGGCCCAGGCGGCCGCCGATCTGGAGCAGGCCATTGCGCTCGCTCCCGAACATCTGTCCTGGTATCAGCTCACCATCGAGCCCAACACCCTGTTCTATCGCAAGCCGCCGCAGCTCCCCGACGAGGCGGTGCTCGACGCCATCAACACCGCCGGCGCGACGTTGCTCGACCGCGCCGGTTACCGGCAGTACGAGGTGTCAGCCCATGCGCGCGATGGGCGACACAGCCGTCACAACGTCAATTATTGGGAATTCGGCGACTATATTGGGATCGGTGCCGGCGCCCACGGCAAGCTCACCGATCCGGATGCAGGCTGCATCCGGCGCCGCCGCAAGGTGCGTCATCCTCGGGATTATCTCGCGCGCCGCGGCGACCACTGCGCTGAAGAGCAGATCCTGGACGTCGCCGACCTGCCGTTGGAGTTCCTCATGAATGCATTGCGTTTGAATGCCGGGGTTCCGGCAAGTCATTTCGGCGAACGCGCCGGTCTGCCGCTCGCGACGATTGCTGAATATTGGGGAAAGTTGGCATGCCAAGGGCTGGTGATGCCGCTCGGTGAACAGTTAACCGCCACGCGGTTGGGACATCGATTTCTGGATACCGTGCTCGCGGCATTTTGAATCTGCCGTCGCCAGGAACGCCGCAGGCACGGCGCCATCCTGGTTTATGATCGCGCAGAGCCCGCTACCGCGCCGGGGAGCCATGACTTTTCTTCAGCAACTGCTCCTCGTGTTGGGCGCTTCCCTGCTCACCACACTGGTCTTCCGCCGTCTGCGACTGCCCACGGTGGTCACCTATATTGCCGCCGGCGCCCTGGTCGGGCCGCATTTCCTGGGGTGGATAAGCGCCCCCGAAGATTTCGCACTGGTTGCCGAGTTCGGAGTGGCTTTCCTGCTGTTTTCCATCGGGCTTGAATTTTCGCTGGAGAGGATGTGGGCACTACGTTTTGCTGTGTTCGGAGTGGGTTCCGTGCAGGTCGCGGCCTGCGCGCTGATTTTCGGCGGGGCACTTTACCTGTGGGGGTCGAGCCTCGCCGCGGCGGTAATCCTCGCCGGCGCGCTGGCCTTTTCGTCCACCGCGTTGGTCACGCGTGAACTGAACGAATTGCAGCAGTTTCACACCCGCTACGCCCAGACCGGGCTCGGTGTACTGCTGTTCCAGGATCTGGCCGCTGTGGTTTTTCTGGTGCTGATCCCGGTGCTGGGTGATTCAAGTCAGAATTCGCTGGCGGTGTTGCTGAGCTGGTCACTGTTCAAGGGGTTTGCACTTTTCCTCCTGCTGATGGCGGCGGGTAAATGGCTGTTGCCGAGAATCTATGCCGAGGTCGCACAGGCCGGCGCGAATGAAGTGTTTGTCCTGGGTACCTTGGTGATCGCCCTGCTCGCCGCCTGGCTTACCCACGGCTTTGGTCTGTCGATGGCGCTTGGCGGTTTCGTGATTGGCATGATGCTGAGTGAAACGCCTTTCAAACATCAGATCATCGCGGATATCCGCCCCTTCCGGGACATTCTCCTGGGGCTTTTTTTTGTCGCCGTTGGCATGAATGTCGAGCTGTCATTGCTCCCGAGTCACTGGGCTCGCTTGCTGCTCTTCACGGCGGTGCTTATCGCCGTCAAGGCGCTGGTAGTCGCTGCGGTCGCCAGGGTGCTCGGGTCGGCGCAGGGCACTGACCCGATCCGGGTTGGACTGATCCTCGCCCAGGCCGGTGAGTTCGGCCTTGCGCTCATCACTCTGGCACAATTCAACCGGATCGTGCCGCCCGATCAAGGCTCGTTCGTCATCCTGATCATCGTGTTCAGCATGATGCTGAGCCCGCTATTGATTCGCAACAATGGCCTTGTCGCGCGCTGGCTGGCGCGCTGGTTGGACGGTAGCGGCAATTCGTCACCCAAGGCCGCACCGGTAACCCTGCACCGGGGCAGCCATGTGGTGATCGGGGGCTTCGGGCGGGTAGGGGAAACCCTGGCACAGCTTCTGGAGGCAAATGATATTCCTTATGTCGGCATCGACTGGAATATCGAACGAGTTGGCGCGGCGCGGAGCGCCGGGCGCAATGTTGTTTACGGAGACTGCGCCCGGCTCGATATTCTGTCCAGTTGTCACATCGCCACCGCTCGCCTGGCGATCCTGACTTTTCGATCGCTGGATCTGGCACGCGTCACCATTGCCGGTATTCGCGCCAAAGGTGTGGGTACACCCATCATCGTGCGTTGCAGTGAACACGGCGGTGTCGAGGAATTGATCTCCATCGGTGCCGATCATGTGGTTCCGGAAATGCTTGAGGCCAGCCTGCTGATAGCGGCGCAGGCACTCAGCCTGCTGGGTATTCCCCCGGGCCTCGCGGACCGACAGCTCCACGCCGTGCGCGAGGCCCGGGCGCCCGAGACGATCTGACCGCCCGGCTGCGGCAGCCCAGGCGCGGAACTGACATCGTTTTGACATAGACTGTTGACATGATGACCTGCGACTTTGCCCCTGAGTCCTATCCCGATATGAACGAACCGTCCTTGCAAAGGCTCGAATCAGATCTCGATGAGCTGCCTCGGCGACTCCAGGACGTGGCCGATTATCAGCACTCAGCGTATTACATAAACCGCCATCTCAGCCTGATGCAGTTCAATCTGCGGGTACTGGAGCAGGCGCTGACGGAGTCCTACCCGCTGCTGGAGCGATTGCAGTTTCTGCTCATTTTCAGCTCCAACCTCGACGAGTTCTATGAAATACGGGTCGCCTGGCTCAAGCGCCAGATCAGCTTTGCGCGCGAAGTTGTCGCGACCGACGGGCTCCAGCCCCAAGAGGTGCTGAAGGAACTCTGCACCATCTGTCATGGCGCCATTCAGCGCCAGTACCGGATTCTGAATGAAACCCTGCTGCCGGCGCTGGAACGCGAAGGCATCCGGTTTCTGGCGCGGGATACCTGGACTCCGGAAATCGATCGCTGGGCGCAGGAGTATCTGAGCGAGCAGGTGTTACCGGTCATCAGTCCCATTGGTCTGGATCCGGCGCACCCGTTCCCGCGCCTGGTCAACAAAAGCCTCAACTTCATTGTCAGCCTGGAAGGCCGCGATGCCTTCGGCCGCGAGAGCGGCCTCGCCATCGTGCCGGCGCCGCGCTCGCTGCCGCGCATCATCCGGGTTCCGGACCAGCTGTGTCAGGGCGGAGACAATTTCGTGTTTCTGTCGTCGGTGATTCATTCGCACGTCGATTTTCTATTTCCGGGTATGCGCGCGACGGGTTGTTATCAATTCCGGATCACCCGCGATGCCGATCTGGATCTGAACGCGGCGGAAGTCGAAGACATTGCACGCGCGTTGCGGGGCGAGCTGCACACACGCCGCTTCGGCAGCGCGGTGCGACTGGAAGTGGCAGCCGAGTGTCCGCAGGAACTGGTCGAGTTTCTGCTCGATCAGTTCAATCTCGAGCACGCCGAGCTCTACCATGTCGACGGTCCGGTGAACCTGGGCCGCATGATGCAGCTGCGCGGCATGGTCGATCGGCCCGATCTGGTGTTTCCGCCGTTTACTCCCAGTCTGCCCGCGCCGCTGCGCGAGGATCCCAATTATTTCCAGGTGCTGGCAGACGGCGACATGTTGCTGCATCACCCGTACCAGTCCTTTACCCCGGTGATCGATCTGTTGCGCCAGGCCGGGCGCGATCCGCTGGTACTGGCGATCAAGATGACGCTGTACCGCAGTGGCCCGCGCTCGGAGATCGTCGATTTGCTCGCGGAAGCCGCGCGGGCCGGCAAGGAAGTCACCGTGGTCATTGAACTGCGCGCGCGGTTCGACGAGGCCGAAAATCTCCAGCTCGCGAGCCAGTTGCAGGAAGCCGGCGCGGTGGTGACCTATGGTGTCGTGGGTTACAAGACGCACGCCAAGGCGATGCTCATCGTGCGGCGCGAGGGGCGAGAACTGAAGCGTTACGTCCATCTGGGTACCGGCAACTACCACGCCGGCAATGCCCGGCTCTACACCGACTACAGCCTGCTCAGCGCAAACGCCGATCTCGGCAGCGACCTGCACACGTTTTTCCAGCAATTGACCGGCATGGGGCGCACCGAGCATGTCAAAAAGCTGTTTACAGCCCCCTTTACGCTGCAAACCAAACTGCTGGCGTTGATCGACCAGGAAATCCAGGCGGCGCGCGACGGTGTGGAGGCGCGCATCGTCTTCAAGGCCAACGGACTCACGGACGCGAGCCTGATCCAGGCGCTCTACCGGGCAAGCGCAGCGGGGGTAAAGGTTGATCTGATCATTCGCGGGATGTGCTGTCTGCGCCCGGGCTTGCCGGGGATATCGGAAAACATCCGCGTGATTTCGGTCATTGGCCGGTTTCTCGAGCATTCGCGCGTGTATTACTTCCGCAACGGCAAGCCCGCGGTTTACTGCGCGAGCGCCGACCTCATGGAGCGCAACCTGCGCAACCGCCTCGAAATCGCCTTTCCACTGCTTGATCCGGTCCTGGCTCAGCGCGTGATCGGGGAGCTGGAGACCTTGCTGGCGGATAATTGTCAGAGCTGGGAGCTGCACAGCGACGGCGCCTATATGCTCCGGCAGCCGCAACTCCCGGACGCTGAATACCGCGCACAATCGAGTTTGCTGGCACGCATGGCGGATTAGCAGTTTATCAACAAGCTGTTAGCCTTTGATCACGCGCCGGTCAGCGGCTACGGCCGACGTTATGCTACTTCGATGTTGAATCCGGCCTGCGCGAGATAGGCCTGTTCCTCGCAAAGCTCGGCCTGGGTCAGTGGATGCTCCTGCAGCCAGCCGGCCGGGAAATCCAGCCGATAGCCGCGTTCCGTGGCATGGATGTCGAGGTTTGGAAGGCCATCCAGCGGCGCTACATACTTGAACGCCACGGCAAGACGCAGCAGCAGACACAAGCGCGTCAGCGTGAGGCGATCAGCGCTGCTGAAAGACGCCAGCAGATTGCCGGGAAACTTGCGGCGATGCCCCCGCACCAGGGTTGCGAGCACGGTTTGCTGATCGCGGGAAAAGCCCGGCAGATCGGCGTTCTGAATGATGTATTGACCGTGTTTGTGGAATTGCGAATGGGAAATGGTCAGACCGATTTCATGCAGTTGCGCGGCCCAGCGCAACAGTTCGCGGTGCTCGGGCCGTAGCTTCCAGTCATTGCGGAGCCGGTTGAACAGGTCGTCGGCCACCTCCTGCACACGGCGCGCGTGCAGTTCGGGCAGCCCGCTCCGGTTGAACAGAGCATTGACGGTGCGCTCGCGCACATCCTCGTGTTGCAGGCGCCCGATCAGGTCGTAGATAACGCCCTCGCGCAGCGCGCCGGATGAGGCGTGCATCGTGGCAATGTCGAGGGCTTCGAACACCGCGCAGGCGATGGCGACGCCAGCCGCGAAGACGCTGTAACGCGCGGGCTTGAGGCCGGCGATG
>Ga0116177_10004030_pt1 | contig 10691 bp, 10 predicted proteins | sample AD_STIC10_MetaG_FD_89750 | JGI IMG/M metagenome (GOLD analysis project Ga0116177, IMG submission 89750) | Active sludge microbial communities of municipal wastewater-treating anaerobic digesters from USA - AD_STIC10_MetaG | ecosystem: Engineered > Bioreactor > Anaerobic > Digestate | place: USA...
AAGCCGCTCCCGTTACATGAAGCTCAGGTCTTACCGCTTGCCGAAGTCGTAGCGGAAGCTGATGCCCCAGTTCGTGCCGTCGTCGTTGTGGCTGATGTCCGGGCCAGCCGCGAAGGCGGGGGTGAAGTAGTAGCGGCCGCTGGCGCCCAGCGTGAAGCCGTTGCTGCCGTGACCGAAGTCCGAGTACTTCACGTTGCCCGTGAGTTCCAGCTGGTCGAAGCGGCCCCGCAGGCCGACGTTCAGGCCGATGCCGTCATCGGACACCGAGACGCCCGAGGCCTTCACGTTGATGCGTTCCCACGACACGCCCGACACCAGGTCCACATCCGGGCCCAGCGCCCAGTTGAAGCCCAGGCCCGCGTTGAACAGGCTGCTGCTCAGGTTGGTGTTGTCGTAGTCGACGCTGTTGACGCTGGCGAAGCCGAACAGGTTCTGGCCGAGTTCCAGCGAGCCACCAATGCTGAAGCCATCGCCATGCAGGTCGATATCATCGACCTCACCGCGAACATAACCGCCCTCGATCAGGTTGTAGCTGAGGCCGTCGGCCGCGAAGGCCTGGGTGCCGAGACCCAGGGCCAGTGCGGCGCCAAGGGCAAGATGCTTTCGCATGAGTCACTCCAATCAAATCCAAGCACCCGGTCTGGGTGCGGGATGGATGCTAGGGACCTCATGCTGAACGGAGACTGACTGGATGCCGTTGACCGGTCATCAAGTCCCGTGGCGGCAGGCACGGAGCAGATCCAGCTCCGGCCGGTATGTCGCCGAGCTCACGTTTCCAAGGCCCAGCAGCGTGTGCGAGATATTGTCGTGCGAATAACGGTCGTCGAGGCGCGCGCGCAGGCAACCCGTATCCAGCTGCATCCGTGTCGCGGCGTCCTTCGAGAACCACAGCAGCATGGGCACCCGCGTCTGCACGTCGGGAGCGATGAGATACGGCTGGCCGTGCAGGTACAGGCCGTTTTCACCGAGTGATTCGCCGTGGTCCGATACATACAGCAGCACCGAATCCACGCGGTCCTGCTGCGCGGCCAGCTGGTCGATCAACCCGGCCAGCACGTAGTCGGTATAGGCAATGGAGTTGTCGTAGCTGTTCACGATCTGCGCGTCGCTGCAGGTCTCGATGCGTTCGGTCGGGCACGTGGGCTTGAACGGCTCGTGGTCCGGCGTGACGCGGCGGAAGTACGTGGGGCCATGGCTGCCCATGGCATGCAGCACCAGCACGGCGTCGCGCGCGACACGCGGCAGCTTCGCCTCGAGCACGCGCAGCAGCGCATCGTCGAGGCATTCGCCGTCACGGCACGAGTCGGGACTGTAGGGTCGGGCTTCTTCCGTGGGCACCCGCGCGCACACTTTCTTGCAGCCGGACTGGTTGTCGACCCAGCTCACCGCGAGGCCCGCGCGCGCGAGCATGTCGAGCACGGTGTCGCGGTGTTCGGCCTGGTTCAGCTTGAACTCCTCGCGGGGCAGGTCGGAGAACATGCACGGCACCGACACCGCCGTGGCCGTGCCGCAGCTGGTCACGTCGGTGAAGTAGTAGACCCCGCGCTGCTTCAGCAGCGGATTGGTGTCGCGCGCATAGCCACCCAGCGAGAAATTCGCCGCGCGCGCGGTTTCGCCCACCACCAGCAGCACCAACAGGGGCTTTGCCGGAGTGGCAGCCGGGCGCTTCACATCCTCGCCCACCCTGATGAAGGGCTGGCGGCCATGCAGCGTCTTGCGGACCAGCGTCACCGAACCCACCAGCACGTTGGCCGGCGTGATGAAGTAGCGCGCCACGTCCTGGTTGCGGAAGTACGAAGCGTAAGAGGAATACATCGGCAGGCCCGCACCGAACAGCAGGGCGAGCCCGGCCAGCGACCCCAGCACGTAGTCGCGCGCCGCGCGCAGGAAGGTGTCGAGCGGCAGTCGCGCCTGCCACACGAACAGGATGGGGATGCCCGCCTGCCAGGCCAGGCGCCACAGCAGCGGCCAGCCCAGGAAGTCGCGCGCCTCGGCCGGGTTCGTCTGCACCACGTTGCGCAGCATGTCCGAGTCGATGGCCACGCCATAGGTGTCGGTGAACCAGCTTGCCGCCGCGGTGACCACGAGCAGCAGGGAGAGCATCACGCGCAGCACGCGCCCCGGCGACAGCAGGCGCAGCAGGAACATCGTCGCGCCGGTCATCGCCAGCGCCAGCGACGCGGCGAACAGCCAGTTGCTTCCCGACAGCGTCTGGGTCTTGACGAAGTGCTGCCAGAAGGTGTGGTTCGCCGTGGCCACGATCCACGCGGCCACGACGAGACACAGGCGATTCGCCGTCAGCTTCACGGCGGGGGGATCAGCCCTGCCGCAGCGGCTTCAACGCCTTTGCCCAGGCTTCGACCTGGCCCAGCACCTGCCCCAGCGCCCCTTCCTGGTGGGGCAGCGGCTTGAACGTGGTGAACTTCTCGAAGTCCGCGGCGAAGGTGAGGCTCACCTGGGCGCGCACGTCGGCCAGTTCCAGGTTGCTGCAGATCATGCGCATCATGTCGACGGAGCGCACCGCGCCGGTGCCGCCATAGCCCACGAAGCCGGCCGACTTGTTGTTCCATTCCTTGAACAGGAAGTCGAGCGCGTTCTTCAGCGCCGCCGAGGGCGCGTGGTTGTATTCCGGCGTCACGAACACATAGCCGTCGAAGCTCGCGATCTTCGCGGCCCAGCGCTTCGTGTGTTCCTTGCTGCCAGGACCCATGGCCGGCGGCACGGGTTCGTCGAACAGCGGCAGGTTGTAGTCCGCGATGTCGACCAGCTCGTATTCAACGCCGGCGCGCTGGCTGGCGATGCCGTGGACCCACTGCGCCACAGCCAGGCCATTGCGGCCAGGACGGGTGCTGCCAATGATGATTGCAATGCGCATGTCTACTTCTTCGCCTCCGCGAGTTCTTTCATTTTCTTCAGGGCTCCCTCGAAACGGGTCCGGCGCGCGGCCAGGTCCGCGTCTTTCGCGGCCTTGTCCGCCTTGTCCGAGACATCCAGCAGCAGCGTGTAGATGATCTTCGAGGTATTGGCGGTGACCGGCCGGGCTTCCATGAACCCGTGGTACAGGTTGTAGAAACTGCCTTCCTTCACCGGCTGGGTGTAGCCGTATGACAGCTCGGTCTGCGCGACCAGGATCTCGAGCACGCTGCCGCCACGCAGCGCGCGCACGGTGCCGATGCCGCCGTTGCCCGACGTGATCTTGCATTCCAGCGACAGCCACTCTGCGATGTCGCAGTAGCCACCGACCCTCGCCCAGACGTCCTTGGCCGGACGGGCCACGTCGATCTCCATCCTGACGGTGGCGTATTCCGGCTCGGCGGCCACGGCGGATACCCCCCCCGCGCCCGCGACCAGTCCCACCAGGGCCAGCACGCCTGCTTTGATGTTCATGTCCTTGTCCTTGTTGTTCATGCCCGAGGCGGCGCTAGGCTAGCATGGGTCGAAAATGGGGGTTATCACATGAACAGATTCGCTGCGCGGTTGTGGCTTCCTGTCGGATTTCTCGGATTGGCCCTGCCTGCATTGGCCGCGGCCCAGGCTCCCCCGGGCGCTGCACCGGCGAACTGCGCGGCGGCACGGGGACCGGCCAGCTGGAAATCCGTGGAGCCCCTGGCCGATGGCCGGGTCACCTTCCGGCTGTGCGCGCCCGATGCCACCACGGTGTACCTGGCCAGCACCGACCTGCCCGGCATCGTGCCGATGGATGCGACCCGCCCCGGACTCGCGATGGCGCGCGGGGTCGATGGCGTGTGGAGCGTCACCACCGCCCGCGTCGAGCCCGACAACTACCGCTACACCTTCCTGGTGAATGGCGCGGTGGTGCCGGATCCCCAGGCCAGCACCTTCTCGCAGGAACGCACCGGCACGCGTTCCACCTTCGAGATGCCCGGTGCCGCCGGTTCGTTCCAGTCCTGGGACCGCGCCGTGCCGCATGGCCTGGTATCGGTGTTCGAATACTGGTCGGCCTCGCTGAATGCGAAGCGCCGCGCGCACGTATACCTGCCACCGGGATACACGCGCGGCTCGAAGCGCTATCCGGTGCTGTACCTGGTGAATGGCGCGGGCGACAGCGATGACAACTGGACCAGCACCGGCCACGCCCATTACATCCTCGACAACCTGATCGCCGCCGGCAAGGCACGGCCGATGATCATCGTGATGCCGGCCGGCCACACGCCGGACCGCGCCGGCGGCAACATGCTGGCCAACGCGGATTTCGGCAACGACCTGCTGCAGGATCTCATCCCCGCCATCGATGCGGGCTTCCGTACCGAGGCCCGCGCGCGCTCACGCGCGATGGCCGGCCTTTCGATGGGTGGCGCGCACACCATCCAGTTCGGGCTTCCGCACGCCGACACCTTCCACTACGTGGGCATCTTCAGCATGGGCCTGGGATTCGGCGGCAACGCCGATGACATACGGCGCTACGAGCAGCAGCATGCGGCGGCGCTCGCGCGCGCGGCGAAGCAGATGAAGCTGGTGTACTACGCCATCGGCAAGGAGGATTTCCTCTACGCCTCGGTGGCGCCGACGCGGGCGATGCTGGATCGCGCCGGCATCCGGCATGTCTACGAGACCGGTGGCGGCCACACCTGGATCAACTGGCGCCGCTATCTCGAGGACTTCGCGCCGCGGCTGTTCCGGTGACGCGGATCAGGTGATCTGGGTCAGGCGCTGCGTGCACGCGGCCAGCGGCTCGCAGCGCAGCTGGCCCATCGAGGGCCGGAACGACAGCTTCAGCGGCTCGTCGCCGTGCACGGCCGCCGAGACCAGGCCGATGCCCACGTCCTCGAGGAACGCCTCGACGAAACTCTGCACGCCCAGCGCGAGTTCGCGGCCGCCATTGTCCTCGTCGGCATGCGCGACGAACTTCGCCAGCCAGTGGCGCGCGCGCGGATCACTGAGCTTGAGCTCGGCGATGCACTTGTCGAGCAGCAGCAGGTTCGTGGAAAGCGTGTTGTCGGTGAGCTCGGGATCCGCGATGCGACCCGGCCGTCCGATCTTCATGTGCAGCACCGCGCCGCCTTCCTGCACTTCGTCGTACAGGCACAGCGCGAAGGAGCCCTGCAGCTGCGCGCACAGCACGAGGTCTTTCCGGGCGATCTCGAACTGATCGACCGGAATCTGCACCTCGGGCAGCACTCGTTCCATCATGCGGATGGGAAGGATTTGCGCATCGCATCAGTGTGTCAGCGCCACCGCCATGCTGGTGGAACGCAGATCACACATTGGCGCGCCCCAATTCAGGGCGAATGGAACCCCGGCGGCCCCGGGGGCGTCACAGCCTGCTCGGCCGGTCGCGGCAGCTGCGCGAGCCAGTCATACGGCAGGCGATAGGCGCGGTAGACGGCATTGCCGCCGGGTCCCGCGGCCGGGTTGATGTATTCCCAGACGATCCGGCGCTGGGAAGTCACCTCGAACACGCGCCCGGAGGGACCTTCGGTTATCAGTGTGTTGCCGTTGGGCAGCCGCTGCGCGCCCGAGATATTGGTGCCGAAGAACCCCGCGGCCGGTGCGTACGACCACACCATTTCCATCTTCACCGGATCGATCTCGAGTACCCGCGAGCTGGCCCGCGCGAGGCCGCCATAGCCGTTGCGCGCGATGGGCGTGTCGAAGCCATAGCCGCTGCTGCCGCCATTGTCGAACAGCAGCAGGTTGCCGGCGCCGGGCAGGCCCTTGGGGATCAGATGCGCCTGGTGCTGGCCGATGATCTGGCCGATGCGCTGCAGCTGCGGGGATTCGCGGAAGTCCGGCCCCATGCGCCACACCACGCGCCCATCGCGCGCGATGATGGCCAGCAGGCTGGCCTGGCGGCTGCTGATGATGACGTTCCGGGGGTCGAAGCGCTTGTCTCCCGCGTCGAACCAGCGGTTCGGGCCCAAGTAGGTCGCGGAGTTCGCGTGCAGCCAGTCGAACTCGCGCCGCTGCTGCTGCGGCCCGGCGCCCGCGCCGGCACCGGCCTTGATCGCAGCGCGCGCGGCGGGCGAGAAACCCAGTTCGTCGATGTGGTCGCCGGCGAACCATTCCCAGGTGATCCTGCCCTGCGCGTCGTATTCGACCAGGTGATCGTCTTCCAGCGGCAGGTCGGACACCGCCGGCACCGTGCGCGCGGCATGCGCGAGCACCAGCGTCGCGGCGCCGGTGGACGCGGGCGTGGCTTCGGGCGAGTAATACCCGGCGGGAAAATCCGCGCGCTGCCAGTCATGGTGCTGCCGCAGCAAGCGCGATTTCGCGCCACCCTGGCCCTCTATTTCATCGTGGCCCTGCAGGGCCCAGCGCTGCGCGCCGCTGAAATCCTTCTGCACCAGCTGCAGGGATTCCTGGTGGCCGGGCCGCGCGCCCGCCGCGCCGATCGCCTCGCCACCGGGCAGTATGCGCATCGGGCCGCCCGCCGAACTGTTGAAGCCTTCCCACTGCTTCACCACGCGGCCATTCATGTCGATGACCAGCACGCCCGGCTCGCGCAGCAGCGAGAGCACGGTGAAGCCGTTCCAGGTGTCGGCCGGCGAGTAGATCGTGGTGCCGACGGGATACACCGAGGGCGCCGCGACCGCGGAGCAGGTGCCGATGACGAGACCCAGCGCAAGGATTGCACCAGGCCACCGACGCGATGCCATCCTGCCCATGGTCGTCTCCTGTCTACTTGATCTGGTAGAAGCGGATGCGAACGGCCAGCAGCTTCGGCGGCGCGCCATTGGCGCCCGGCTGCATCACCGGCTCGATGCTCGACACAAAGCTGCCGCGGGTCATCCATTCATGCGGTCCCTTCGGCGCCTCGAAGCGGGGAATGGCGTAGCTGCGCTCGCCGGCCACGGGCGGAGTGCAGCTGAAGCCCTGGTTCAGCACATGGATGATCGCGCCGTCGCTGGCCTTGATGAAGTAGTCGGCCGACAGCGAGCCGCAGCCGCTGGGCATGCGCAGCTGGTAATCCCAGCCGCCGGGCATCACTTCGCCGTTGAACTTCGGACCCGCCACCTTGCCACCGGTGATCGGGATGAACTGGCGCTGGCCCAGCGCGGTTTCACCCTGCACCACCACCGGCGCGAGGGTCACGTATTCCTCGAACACGAACTCGGCCTTCGGCAGCATCGCCGCATCGGGCGTGGTGCCCAGCGCGGGCTGGAGGCTCGTCGGCGCATCGGCGGCGTTCGCCGCTAGGCCACTGCATACCGCCACCGCGGCGCTGCCGATGAGGGCCGCGGCGCGCGCGGCGCTTTTCTTCTTTGCGTTCTTCATTCTGTTCCCCTTCAGAAAACGGACTTCGCCGGCTCGCCCATCATCGCGCCACGCACCAGCGGAATCGGCGGGCCGCCGTATGAAAGGAATGCGTCATGGAACCTGCGCCAGCATTCCTTGTTCTCGGCGCCGCCCTGCTTCGCGCACCAGTCGCTGCGCAGCTTGCGGATCATCAGCTTGCCCATGGTGTAGTTCAGGTACGCCGGATCATAGGCGCCGCGCGCCGCCTGCTGTTCGGATTCGCCCTCGTTCTGATAACCCTCATCGAGGAACAGGCGGCGCGACTGGTCGAGCGTCATGCCCTTGGTGTGCAGGCCGATGGCCGACAGGAACCGCGCGTTGCGCTTCAGCGCGTTGTTCAGCATGCCGATCTGCACGTCCGGATCGCCGTTGCCCAGGCCCTCTTCCCACATCATCTCTTCGGCGTAGTGCGCCCAGCCCTCGGCATAGGCGTAGCCGACGTAGATCTTGCCGATCGGCGACTTCGAGCGGTTGGAGTGCAGGAACTGCAGGAAGTGGCCCGGCCACACCTCGTGCACCGACGTGAACAGCAGGTCGGACTTGCTCTGCACGTACGCCAGCTGCTTGGCTTTCGACCAGGTCGGATCAGGCGCGGCCACGTTGTAATACGCCGGCATCGTGGGATCGAACGGCGGGGTGGGATCGATGTACGCGGAGTTCTGCGAGTTGTATGGCGGCGACTGCTTGACCCTGGCCTCTTCGGTGCCGGGGATGGTGGCAACGCCCTTCTCTTCGATGAAGCGCTTGAGGTCGACCAGCTGCTGGCGCGCCTCGGCGACGGTGTCGTTGTTCGCGGGCTTGTTGGCCGCGGCCTTGTCGGAGCACTGCTTCAGCGTCATGCCGGGCGCGAACTTCGCGCAGGCTTCCTTCAGCGCGGCCTGGTTGCGCTTGAGGTCCGCAAGGCCGATCTGCTCGAGCTCGGCCAGCGGCGTGTCGACGCGCTCGTTGGCGTAGATCATCTTCGCGAACAGGTCGGCGCCCATCGCAAACTCGGCCACCTGCGTCTTGCGCAGCGACACGAGGTGCTTCTGCAGGTCGGCGAGCGCGGCGGCCGCGGCGGCATTGTGCTTGTCGAACTCCGCGCGCAGCGCGGGATCGGCGACATCGACGAACACCTTCACAACGTCGGTCTTCAGGAAATCGGACAGCGGCCCGAAGGTATGCATGCCGATGTCGATGTACGCCTTGGGCAGCGGCCCCTTCAGGTTGGCCTTCGCCTGGGCCGCGGCGGCGGGCAGGTTCGAGGCCCAGCGCGAGTAATCCTTCATGCGCCGCGCCAGGTCGCCATAGGGGCGATCCAGGTACACGGTGGGGTCGAACCCGTAGAACGTGGGGTTCTTGTGCGGCCAGTCTGCGGTCTCGAGCCAGAACAGCCGGCCGTCGATCACCGAGACGAGGTAGTCGCGCTCGAATGTCGCGGCATCGTCGAGCTGCGCGGCATCCGCGGTGGTGGCGCGCGCGCGGAAATCCTTCAGGCGCTGGATCTCTGCCTTGAGCCCTGCCTCGCTCCAGTCGGGGAACAGGCCATCGAACTCATGGCGGCCCAGGTAGGTGCCGGCATTGGGGTTGGCCTTGAGATCGCTCTCTACCCATTCATCGACCAGCTTCGACCACTGCGTCGCGGCAGTGGCCTGAGCGGCAGCGCCCTCGGGTGGAGTCGCGGTCTTCTGGCATCCCGCCAGCACCGAGCCCAGTGCCACCGCGGCCACACCGACCAGCATCTTCGAGCGCTTGCGCATCCTTCGTCCTCCTCTCCGGGATGCGCAAGCATGCCCCAACGGCGGGATTGGCGCACTCGAGGGCTAGTGCGCCTCGCCCGGCAGGTCGAACACCAGCACCTCGGCATCCCGGCCTTGCGCGACAGTCAGCGACGCGACCGCGGTGAGTTTCAGCGCATCGCCGCCGGCCAGCACGGTGCCGTTCACCTGCAGCTCGCCACGCACCAGGTGCACGTACACCCGCCGGCCGTCGGCGATGTCGAGCGTGGCCTGCTCGCTGCCGTCGAACCGGCCCGCGTACAGCCGCGCGCCCTGGTGGATCAGCACCGAACCGTCGGCGCCGTCGCCCGAGGCGATCAGCCGCAGCCGGCCGCGCTTCTCGGCATCGGCGAAGTGCTTCTGCTCGTAACCCGGCGGGATGCCGTTGCGGTCAGGGCGGATCCAGATCTGCAGGAAATGCACCGGCGTGGTGTTCGACGGGTTCATCTCGCTGTGGAACACGCCTGTGCCGGCGCTCATGCGCTGCACGTCTCCCGGACGGATTACCGACCCGTTGCCCATCGAGTCACGGTGGCCGAGCTCACCGGACAGCACGTAGCTCACGATCTCCATGTCGCGGTGCGGGTGCGTGCCGAAGCCACCACCCGGCGCCACGCGATCCTCGTTGATCACGCGCAGCACGCCGAATTCCACGTGCTCCGGATCGAAGTAGCCGGCGAACGAGAAGCTGTGCTGGCTCTTCAGCCAGCCATGGTCGGCATGGCCCCGGTCTGCGCTCTTGCGGATCTCGATCATGGGAACCTCCTGTGTTGGAGGGCATGTTGGTATTTGCTGGATAGATAAAAAAGCGCATAATTTGGCCTCTATCAATCTATTTTCTCGATATATGTCCCAGCTGCGCAGCTCCGTGGACCAGTGGCAGGTGCTGGCGGCCGTGGTGGATGCCGGCGGCTTCGCCCAGGCCGCGCAGGTGCTGCGCAAGAGCCAGTCCGCGGTCAGCTACAGCGTGGCGCAGCTGCAGGAATCCCTCGGCGTTCGGCTGCTGCAGATGGAAGGCCGGCGCGCCGTGCTGACGCCGGCCGGCGCCGAACTGCTGCGCCGCAGCCGCAGCGTGGTCGAACAGTTCGCGCGGCTGGAGTCGCTGGCTCGCGCCATCGACAAGGGCTGGGAAAGCGCGCTGTCGCTGGTCATCGATGCGTCGTTCCCGCAGGCGCAGCTGCTGGGGGTGATGGCGGAACTGCACGCCAGTTGTCCGCACACCGCGCTGTCGCTGTCGGATGCGGTGCTGTCGGGCGCCGAGGATGCCATCGTCGAGGGCCGCGCCGACGTGGTGGTCACCACGCGCGTGCCGCAGGGATACCTGGGCGACTGGCTGCTCGACGTGGAGATGATCGCCGTGTCCTCCCCTTCGCATGCGCTGCAGGCACTGGCGCGCGCGCTCACGCTGGACGACCTGGCGCAGCACACGCAGGTGGTGGTGCGTGATTCCGGCAGCCGCGCACCGCGCGATGAAGGCTGGCTGGGTGCGCAGCATCGCTGGACCGTGGCCAGCCTCGAGGCTTCGCATGCCGCGGTGCGCGCCGGCCTCGCCTACGCGTGGCTGCCCACGCACCTGGTGGCCGATGATCTCGCGGCCGACAGGCTGCGCCCATTGCCGCTGGCGGTGGGTGGGTCGCGGCGCATGTCGCTGTATGTGGTGCTGGTGAAGGGCGAAAC
>Ga0116177_10004032_pt1 | contig 10688 bp, 10 predicted proteins | sample AD_STIC10_MetaG_FD_89750 | JGI IMG/M metagenome (GOLD analysis project Ga0116177, IMG submission 89750) | Active sludge microbial communities of municipal wastewater-treating anaerobic digesters from USA - AD_STIC10_MetaG | ecosystem: Engineered > Bioreactor > Anaerobic > Digestate | place: USA...
CGATGGCCGGCGTGGTCGTCGGCAACGAGGTGCTCGACGCGATGCCGGTGCAGTTGCTGCACCTCGGCACACAGGGCTGGTGCGAGCGCGGGGTGGCCTGGGGCGACGACGGCTTCACCTGGAGCGACCGCCCCACCGCCCTGGCCCCGCCCGGCGGCGGACCGTTCGCGCCCGGCTACCTGACCGAGGTCCACCCCCAGGCGCGCGCCTTCGTCGCGTCGCTCGCGGCGCGGCTCGAGCGCGGCGCGGCCTTCTTCGTGGACTACGGCTTCCCCGAGGCCGAGTACTACCACCCGCAGCGCGACGGCGGCACGCTGATGTGCCACCGCGCGCACCGTGCCGATGCCGACCCGCTGGTCGACGTCGGCCTCAAGGACATCACCGCCCACGTCGACTTCACCGGCATCGCGCTGGCCGGGCAGGACGCCGGGCTCGAGGTGCTGGGCTACACCTCGCAGGCGCGCTTTCTCTTCAACTGCGGCCTGCTCGAGCGACTCGCCGCTGCCGACCTGCGCGAGCGCGTCCATGCGCGCAAGCTCGTCGACGAGCACGAGATGGGCGAACTGTTCAAGGTGATCGGCTTCGTGCGCGGCGCGCCCTTCGACGCGCTGGGCTTCGTTGCCGGCGACCGCAGCCACACGCTGTGAAGCGCCGCATCGCATGCGCTGGCTGATCGTCTTCCTGCTCGCCTTCCTGGTCTTCAACGGCCTGGCGGCCTGGCTGCGGCGCTTCGGCTTCGGGCGCCTTCCGGGCGACTTCGTCGTGCGCTGGCGCGGCCGCGAGTGGCACCTGCCGGTGGCCAGCAGCCTGCTGCTGAGCCTGGTGGCGATGGCGATCGGCGCGCTGGTCTAGGGCCTGTTGACGCTACGGGGGGCTCGCGCCCTGCCAGGCACCGGCGCCAGCCCTCCCGTAGCGTCAACAGGCCTTAGAGACCGTCGGCCACGGCGCGTTCGCGCGCCGCGCCGACCGCTGCGCCGATCGCCGCTCCCGCCCGGCCGGCGGCCATGGCCTCGCGCGCCACCGCCTCGGTGTCGACCTGCAGCGCCCGTGCCAGGGCGGCGCGCAGCCGCGGCGCCTGAGGGTAGGGCGCCTGCTCGAAGCCGGTGCGCCCGCGCGCATCGCATTCGCAGGCCAGCAGCACCTCGTCGAAGCGCGCCGGCTGGCGGATCGCGTCGCAGCGCACCAGCAGCCGCAGCAGCGCTGCGGCGTCGAAGTCGAGCGAGCGGTGCACGTTGCCGTGCTCGCGCGCCACCACCTCGGCCAGCTGGCGGCAGTCGTTGGGCACCTTCAGGCGTTCGCCGAGCGCGCGCAGCAGGCTCACGCTGCGCGCTTCGTGGCCGAGGTGGCGCGGCAGCAGGTCGGCGGGCGTCGTGCCCTTGCCCAGGTCGTGACCCAGGCAGGCGTAGCGCACCGTCAGCGGGGCGCCCAGGCGTGCGGCGGTGTCGAGCACCAGCATCAGGTGCACGCCGGCATCGACCTCGGGATGGTGCTCTGGCGGCTGCGGCACGCCCCACAGGCGGTCGACCTCGGGCAGCAGCCGCTGCAGCGCACCGCAGGCGCGCAGCAGCTCGAACATCCGGCTCGGCCGGGATTCCATCAGTCCGCGCGACAGTTCGCGCCAGACGCGCTCGGGCACCAGTGCATCCACCTCGCCGGCCGTGACCATCTGTCGCGCGAGGGCGACGGTTTCGTCGGCCACGCGAAAGTCGTCGAAACGCGCTGCGAAGCGCGCCAGCCGCAGGATGCGCACGGGGTCCTCGGCGAAGGCCGGCGAGACGTGCCGCAGCACGCGCGCCGCCAGGTCGCGCTGCCCGCCGTGGGGGTCGATCAGGCGGCCGTCCTCGTCCTGCGCCATGGCGTTGATGGTCAGGTCGCGCCGGGCCAGGTCCGCTTCCAGCGTGACCTCCGGCGCGGCATGCACGACAAAGCCGGCGTAACCCGGTGCTGTCTTGCGTTCCGTGCGAGCGAGCGCATACTCTTCTCCGGTCTGCGGGTGCAGGAAGACCGGAAAGTCGGCACCCACCTGCCGGTAGCCCCGCGCCAGCAATTCGTCCGGGGTGCTCCCCACGACGGTCCAGTCGCGCTCGGAAACGGTGCGTCCGAGCAGCGCGTCGCGCACCGCACCGCCGACGAGATAGACCTTCATGCGGCGCAGTGTAGGCGGGGCATTTCCCCCACGGTCGCGCCCGGCCGTGCGGGGGCCCTTCAAACGGTTACCCGCGCTCACGTAACGGGTCTTGTCGCCCGCCCCGAGCCCACCTATAAACGCCACTGTGAAAGTGCGATTCGTCCATTTGCACGCTTCAGCTCACTCAGGGACACAAGGAACAAGCATGAACATCAAGACCCTCGCCCTCGCCTCCACGCTCGCCCTCGGTGCGGCCCCCGCCTTCGCCGGCGACCAGGTCATCGACCTGTCCAGCGGCATCGGCTCGTTCATCGGCTCGTCGACGCTGCTCGACGGCGGCGACGACGTCATCACCTTCGCCAACCTGGCCGACGGTGTCTACAACTTCGTGCTGACCTTGTCCGGCCAGAACATCCAGTGGAACGGCGTCGACCTCAACGGCCAGGCCGCGAAGGTGCTGTACTTCGGCGTGGTCTCGTTCGGCTACCTCGAAAGCGTCGGCCACACGCCCTTCGTCCTGACCCTGTCCGGTACGCCGGGCACCCAGGCCGCGTACTCGGGCGAACTCACCGTGACGGCCGTGCCCGAACCAGGCAGCCTGGCGCTGCTGATGGCCGGCCTGGGCGTGATCGGCTTCGTGGCCCGCCGTCGCTCCGCCTGAGCGCGCCCGGACCCCGCCAGCAAGGCGCCCTGCGGGGCGCCTTTTTCATGCGTGCCGCGGCCCGATCAGCCGCGCGACCTGCGGTACGGCTCGTCGAAGTCCAGGAAATCCTGTTCGGCCAGCGCGCCGTCGACCCAGGCGCGCACCGCGGCCGTGGCGTGCACGCGGTCGATGTAGCCGGCCACCGCCTCGGGCACCGGCAGCGCATAGGTGCGCAGCCGGGTGCACACCGGCGCATAGAACGCGTCGACGATGCCGAAGTCGCCGAACAGGAAGGGGCCGCCCGACGCGTCGAGCTGCGTGGTCCACATCTCGACGATGCGTTTCAGGTCGCCGGCGGCGGCCGGCTCGCTGGCGAGCACACGCTGGCCGACCTCGGGCAGGCTCGCCTCGATGTTCATCGGGAAGTGGTTGCGCAGCGCCTGGAAGCCCGAGTGCATCTCGGCGAACAGGCAGCGGGCGCGGGCGCGGCCCCGAACCGGCGCCGGCCACAGGTGCCGGTCCGGGTGGCGCTCGGCCAGGTACTCGGCGATGGCCAGCGTGTCCCAGACCGCGAAGCCCTCGTCGACGAGCACGGGCACGCGGCCGGCGGGGCTGATCTCGCGCAGCCGTTGCTTGAAGGCCGAGTCCTCGTCGAAGGCCAGGCGCAGCGCCACCTCCTCGAAGGCGATGCCCTTGTGCCGCATCAGCACCCACGCGCGCATCGACCAGGACGAATAGTTCTTGTTGCCGACGTAGAGCTGCATGGTCCGGGGCCTCCGCGGTGTGCGCGGCATCGTAGCAACGCCGCGCGGGCACCGCGTGACGAATGCGCATGCCGGCGATGCGCCGGCGACATCAATGCCGACGCCCGCGACCGGCCGGCTCAGGCGCGGCGGGCACGCGCGCGCATCGCGTCCAGCCGCGCGATGCCGCAGCCGGCGGACAGGTAGCCCGGCGCGATGGTGCGCACCGAGGCGGGCGCGATGCCCAGGGCCTCGAGCCCGGGCAGGCTGCCGCTGGCGACGTTGGGCACCTGCATGGAGTCGAGGTTGTCGCGCGACATCAGCGGCTCGCCGGGCAGCAGTTCCATCATCGCGGCCTGCAGCCGGCCGGCGAAGGCCGGCAGCGGCAGTACCGGCCGGCCGTGGCCCGACAGCGAGCCCGCCAGGCGCACCAGGTCCGCCAGCGTCAGCACCTCGGGGCCGACGGCCTCGAAGGTCCGGCCCACGGTCGAGGCGTCGTCGAGCGCGCGCACGATGGCCGTGGCGACGTCCTCGACCCACACCGGCTGGAAGCGCGCCGAGGCGCCGGCCAGCGGCATCACCGGGAAGACCCCCTGCAGTGCCGCGAACAGGTTCAGGAAGCGGTCGTGCTCGCCGAAGATCACGCTCGGCCGGAAGACCGTGAGCGCCAGTTCTGCCGCGTGCAGCACGGCCTCGCCGGCGGCCTTCGAGCGCAGGTAGCGGCTCGGTGCCGTGGCACTGGCCCCGAGCGCGCCGACGTGGACCACGCGGTGCTCGCCGGTCGAGCCGCAGGCGCGCGCGAGCCTGCGCGGCAGCTCGACGTGCACCTGCTCGAAGGCCGCGTCGCTGCCGTGCAGGATGGCGATCAGGTTGATGACCGCGTCGCACTCGCCGACGAGCCGGGTGAGCTGCGCCTCGTCGTGCACGTTCGCCTCGACGAGCTGCAGCGTCGGCAGCATCTGGATGTGCCGCGCGCGACCCGGACGGCGGCTGGGCACGACGATGCTGCCCGAGGCACCGCCGCTGCGCTCGACCAGCTTCTCGCAGACGCTGCGGCCGACGAAGCCGCTGCCGCCGAGCACGAGGATGCGGCGCGGCCCGAGGTCGTCGGGCGCTGGGGCGTACGGGGCGGCAGGCGGGGTCACGGCAGGTCCTTGTCGATGGCGGGCAGGCTGGCTTCGCGCGGGCCGATCGTCCGGCCGAGCCGGGCTTTCAGCGACGGGGCCTCGCGCCCCATCAGGGCCGCATAGTAGGTGGCATTGCTCAGCACCTTCTTGACGTAGTCGCGGGTTTCGGCAAACGGGATGTTCTCGGCCCAGGCCGCGGGCTCGAGCACCGGCCCTTCGCGCCAGCGCCGCGGCCGGCCCGGCCCGGCGTTGTAGGCCGCCGCGGCCAGCGCCTGCGAGCCGCCGAAGTCGTCGAGCACGCGCTTCAGGTAGCTCGTGCCCAGGCGCAGGTTGGTGTCGCGGTCGGTGATCATGTCGGCGCTGTAGTCCATGCCGATCTTCTTCGCGGTCTCGCGCGCTGTGGCGGGCATCAGCTGCATCAGCCCGGCGGCGCCGACCGACGAGCGCAGCGTCGGCATGAAGCGCGTTTCCTGGCGGATCAGGCCGAAGACGTAGGCGTCGTCGAGCCCGCGTTCGCGCGCGATCGCGACGATCTCGTCCTTCCAGGGCATCGGGAAGCGCTGGGCCAGGTCGATTTCGCCGCGCGTTCGCTCGCTGGTGTTGATGCACAGCTGCCAGTCCTGCGCGCGGCAGGCCAGTGCGGCCGCCGCGAGCAGCTGGCGGTCGTCCATGCCGCGCAGCGAGAAGTTCCACTCGCGCCGGCCTTCGTCGCGCAGGCCCAGGCCAGCCAGCGCCAGCGCGCGCGCCAGGCCCGGGTGGCGCTGGGCGGCATCGCGCTCGGCCTCGGTCGGCGGCGCCGGCAGGGGCGGCAGCGTGATCGGGCGGCCCAGGTCCTCGGCGGCGAGCTTGGCGTAGAAGTGCACCTGGCCCGACAGGTCGGCGAGCAGTTCGCGCGCCATCGCGCGCATCGACTCGCCGTCCTGCGAGTCCTTGGCGAGCCCCTGCAGCGCGCGCGCCTTCCAGTAGACCCAGGCGGGGTCGCGCTGCTCGGCGGCGCCCATCGCGTCGACGGCCTGCACCACCTGCTGCCAGCGCGGCCGGCCGTTGTCGGCGCGCAGCGCGGCGCGCACCTTCCAGGCGAGGGTCTCGGCGGGCCAGTCGACGTCGCGGTTGCCGGCACGCTGCGACGCCAGGCGGAACTGGTCCGGCGCCTCGGGCAGCAGCTTCATCGCCGACTGCCTGGCGACCACCGCCCAGGCCCAGGCGGCCAGTTCGGGCGGCAGCGCGCGGTCCCAGCGCTCCTCGAGCTGGCTGGCAGCGCCTTCGGGGTCGGTGGCGGCGATGCGCGCCAGCGCGATCGTCGCCAGTTCGGCGTCGGTGCGGGTCGCGGCACTCGCCTTGCGTGCAAGGTAGCGCGCCGGGCTGTCGAGGATCTCGGCCAGCGCCGTGGCCGCCGCCGGCGACACCAAGGCGACCGCCTGGCGCATCGCCCGCGGGCGGCCGGCGTCGGTGGCCGCGCGCAGCTTGCGCCAGGCCTCGGCCGGGCCGAACACCTTCGCCTCGGCCAGCGTCGTCGCCAGCAGCGCGCAGCCGTCGTCGCCGTCGCGCTGCGCGAGCCAGGCGGCGAGGGCGGCCTCGCGCACGTCCTTGCCCGCCTGATGGTCGACGAGCAGGGCGTAGCAGGCGACCTCGCGGTCGTCGTTCATGCGGAAGCGCGGCAGGTCGGCGGCAAAGGTCGTCCAGTCGCGGCGCCTGCCGAGTTCGAGCAGCCAGTCGTTGCGCAGCCGGTCCTCGACGTAGGTGCCGGGCCAGCGCTTGTAGAAGTCCTCGAGGTCCGTCGGACTGGCGTCGGGCAGGCGCGCAGCCAGGTCCCAGTAGTCGACCCAGGCGGCCAGCGGGTGGTTCGCCGCCAGCGCCACGGCGCGCGCGGCCGCCAGGCGGTTGCGGTCCTTCTTGCGGAAGGCCTCGCGCGCGTCGAGCACCGTGGCGTCGGCGTTCTGCGCAAGGGCGGGGCGCGGTCCGGCTACGATCGCCAAGCCGACCAGCGCCGCGGCGGCAAGCCGGGCCAGTCGCCCGGAGGCGGGGTGCCGCCGGGCCGGGCCGGACGTCGCGGGGAGCGGCTGTCGATTCACGATGTGGGAGTCCTGTGTTGGGTTCTGAGCCTGGCGATGCGGCCGGTCTGTCGCCCCGGCAACGGCTGAGGCGCCGCCTGCTGGCGGAACGCGAAGCTTTTGCGGCCAGTGCCGAGGGCCCCGCCGCGCAGGCCGCGCTCGCGACGCAGCTGTCGGCGGTGCTGGCCCAGCTCGAGCCGCAATGCCTGGGCCTGTACAGCGCCGTGCGATCCGAATTTAACGCAATGGTTGCGCTGACCATCGATGCAACAACGGCCGGTTTGCCTCTGGCCTTGCCTTTTTCACGCCGCGTGCCGCGCGAGATGCACTACCGAACCTGGGACGGGGGGGCGCTGCGCGCCGTCGACGAGTGCGGCATTCCCGCCAGCGACGGGGCCGAGGTCGTGCCCGACGTGGTGCTCGCGCCCTGCGTCGGCTTCACGCGCGCGGGCTACCGGCTCGGGTACGGCGGCGGCTACTTCGACCGCTGGCTGGCCGCGCACCCGCACGTCACTGCGATCGGCGTGGCCTGGGCCCGGGCCGAGGTCGACGTGGCCGAATTCGCCGTCCAGCCGCACGACCGGCCGCTGATGCTGGTGGTCACCGAGCGCGGCGTGGTCGGCTGATCAGGCCGGCGGGTCCTCGCCGATGGCCCGGCGGGTCAGCGCCGCCTGCGCTTCGACCCAGGTGCAGAACTGGTCGATCTCGGGCCGGGCGCGCTGCGTCGGCGTGACCAGCAGCCAGTAGGCGTAGGGGCTGTCGATGCGCCCGGCCGGTCCGAAGGGCTCGACCAGCTCGCCGCGCTCGAGCGCCTCGAACACCAGCGCCAGCCGCGCCAGCGCGAGGCCGTGGCCGGCGAGCGCGGCCTGCACCTGCTGGTAGGTGAAGTTCAGGTACAGCCAGCGCCGCGGCTGCAGCCCGGGCTGGCCCTGGCGGGCGAGCCAGTGGCGCCAGCTCAGGTACTCGCTGCTGCCGCGGTGGTCGTCTTCTTCGGCGAGCGTGTGGCCGACGAGGTCGGCGGGCGTGACCAGTGGCGGTGCCTCGCCCCGCGTGGTCTGCTCGAGCAGGCGGCGGCTGGCCACCGGCGACAGCGTCTCCCCGAACAGCGGCACCGCACCGGGCACGGCCTGCTGCGGGCGGCAGTAGCGCAGCGCCAGGTCGATCTCGGGGTCGTCCAGGTCGGCCAGCGTGTCGTTCGCCGAGACGCGAATGTCGATGTCCGGGTGCTCGCGCTGGAAGGCCTCGATCCGCGGCAGCAGCCACAGCGAGGCGAAGGACGCGAAGGTCGCGACATTGACGCGGCGCCGGTTGCGGTCTTCGCGGATCTGGCGGACGCCGGCGTCCAGCCGCGCCAGCCAGGGCTCGACCACGCGCAGCAGCGCCAGCCCGTCCTGCGTGATCTGCACGTGGCGCGTGCCGCGCACGAACAGGGCGGCGCCGAGCTCGTCCTCGAGCGACTTGATCTGGCGGCTGATCGCCGACTGCGTGAGGCTCAGGTCGTCGGCGGCGTCGCTGAAGCTCAGGTGGCGCGCCACCGCCTCGAAGGCCCTCAGGCAGCCCAGCGACAAGGGACGGCGGCGTGGTGGATTCATATCAGATTCGCATCAATGCAGGGCGTGGCTTTCATTGGATCACACCGAGCTTATCGCCGAAGATTGCTTCGCACCTTACCGGAGATTGATGATGAAGACGCAACTGACCGCCGAACTGTACGTGCCCGACCTGTCCGGCCCGCGGGCCGTCACTTTCCGTCTGCAACCGGGCCATGCGCTGCGCCTCGGCCGCCGCGGCGGCGAGCTGCGCGCGGTGGACGGCCGCGTCTGGCTGACGCGCCGGGGCGACCTGCAGGACCACCTGCTGCTGCCCGGCGAGGGCCAGTCGGTGGTCGCGGCCGACGACGCCGTCGTCGAGCCCTGGGCCCATGGCGACGCCGTGACGCTGCGGTGGCAGCCGGTGCGTCGTCAGGCCTTGCGCCTGGACGGCGTGGCGGCGCGGGCCGCGGCCGGGGCCTTACGCGGGCTGGCCGCCTTGGCGGGTCGTTTTGCCGCCGGCCTGCGCGAGGCCGAAGCCGGCCTGGCCGCCCTGGCGCGCACGGCCGCCGCGAGCGCCTGCCGTGCCCAGGGGTGCATCGCGTCGGGCGAGTCCATGGCGTCGTCGGGTGCGCTGAAGTAGCCGCGGCTGGCCACCGTCCGGCCCCGGGCCTCGTAGGCGAAGGGCTGGCCGCCGGCGGCCTCGACCGCCGCGCGGGTGAGGTCGTCGACCTTCAGGTACAGCCGGTCGAAGGCGACGATCGCGACGAACAGGTCGTCGAGGTAGATGCCGTGGCCGCCGAACATGCGCCGCGCACGCGGCGCGCCCAGCGGCGCCAGCAGCTCGAGGCAGTGGTCGACGAACGCGTCGCGGGGCGAGGCCATGGGCCAGTCTTGCACAATGGGGCGCCGTCGACCACCCCGGAGATGGCATGGACACCTCCCACCCGAAGCCGAGCGTAGCGAGCGATTGAGCGCAACGAAGTGATGGACGAGCCCACCCATCCCCCCGCCCTTCTCGCCAGCGGGAAGGGGGCCCCAACGACGTCCAGTCGGGGTGGGGCCTCGCGTCGCACGGCATCGAGTGCCAAAGTGAAGTTCCTTGACGAACTTCCGCAGACGGAGGCCCCAAATGGATCGTACGACTTACGGTTTGGACATTGCAAAGAGCGTCATGCAACTGCACTGGGTTGAAGCTGAGACGGGTGAGATTGGCCGCAAGAAGCTGGCGCGCGCCAAGCTGGCCGAGTACTTCGCGCAGTTGCAGCCCGTGCGGGTGGTGATCGAGGCTTGCGGCAGCGCGCACCACTGGGCGCGCGTGCTGGGCAAGCTGGGGCATGAGGTCGAGCTGCTGCCGGCGGCGCAGGTGCGGCCGTTCGTACGCAGCAACAAGGACGATGCGGCCGACGCGCGTGCCATCTGGCTGGCGGCGCAGCACAGCGATATCCGCCGCGTGCCGCACAAGACGGTGGAGCAGCAGGCGGTGCTGGCACTGCACCGCACACGCGCACATTGGGTAAGCGTGCGCACGGCAACGGTGAACTCGCTGCGCGGCTTGCTCTACGAGTTCGGCGTCACGCTGCGTGGCGGGCGCCAGGCAGGGTTGAAGGCGCTGGCCGGGCAGCGCGCAGTCATCGACGAGCAGATTCCTGCGCCGATGCGAGCGCTGGTGGATGGGCAACTGCACACGCTGCAGCAACTGGCCGAGCGTATCGAGCAGCTCGAGCGTGAGATCGCGGCACTGATGCGGCAACTCGAAGGCGCGCGCAAGCTCGATGAAGTGCCTGGCATCGGTGTGATGGGTGCCACGGCGCTGGCCGCAACGCTGGGTGACGCCAAGGCTTGGCGCTCGGGGCGTGAGTTCTCCGCGAGCATCGGGTTGGTGCCGGCGCACACCGGCACCGGCGGCAAGGTCAGCATCGGGCACCTGTCCAAGCGTGGCGACCCGTACCTTCGCACGCTGCTGATCCACGGCGCGCGCTCCGTGATCGAGCACGCCAAGCACAAGCCCAAGTGGCTCGAACAACTGCTGGCTCGCCGGCCGCTGAACGTGGCGGTGGTGGCGTTGGCCAACAAGATGGCACGCACGGCCTGGGCGATCGTCGCCCATGGCCGGACGTATCAGCGGGACTGGCCAAGTGACCGGCCCGGGAGCGGTGCTGCGCAAGCAGCGGCCGCGTAGATCAACGAACCAAGAGGAGTGGATGCCGCAAAGAGTGCGTGAGTCAAGTCGATGAAGTGATGGCAAAGCGGTAGGACCGCGGGCCGGGCAAAGCTGAATGCGGCTCAGGGGTAGCTTCCGAGTAAACCCCGCCCCGGAGATGAGCACCGGCCTCGCGAATGACCATCAAGGCCAGCGGCCGGCATGTCCGGCGTCGCACCAGTAGGCCGGATGTAAGAGCGCAGTCGCATCCGCCGAGTCAGAACTTCAGGAACTTGCTCGCCACACGGGAGGTGTCCATGTAAG
>Ga0116177_10004033_pt1 | contig 10681 bp, 10 predicted proteins | sample AD_STIC10_MetaG_FD_89750 | JGI IMG/M metagenome (GOLD analysis project Ga0116177, IMG submission 89750) | Active sludge microbial communities of municipal wastewater-treating anaerobic digesters from USA - AD_STIC10_MetaG | ecosystem: Engineered > Bioreactor > Anaerobic > Digestate | place: USA...
GATCGCGAAGACCCGAACAAGGTCGTCGCCCACATCCGCATCGACGCGCAGACGCCCGTCCGCACCGACAGCGTGGCGCAGCTTAACTTCATGGGCATCACCGGCGTCACCTTCATCCAGATCCTTGCCGGGGATCCGAAGAAGCCGCTGCTTACGCCTGTCAATGGCGTGACGCCGCAGATCTTCACCAGCCGCACGCTCGTCGACGAACTCTTTCAGGGCGGCCAGGATCTGCTCGGCGTCTCCGGCGACACGATCAAGAAGATCAACGAATTGCTCTCGGAAGAGAATCTCGCACACCTGACGCAGACGCTCGCCAGCATCGACCGCGTTGCAACCAAGATCGCCGAAGATGACGGTCTGGTGGACTCTGCAGCCGCCGCGCTGAAAACGATCAACACGGCAGCCGCATCGCTTGATAGCGCGGCCAAGTCGGTTGATCAGGCGCTCGCCTCGATCAGCAAGGACGTGAACTCGGTGACGGGCGACGCTTCCGAGATGCTGGCCCAGCTCGACCCTGTGCTGAAAGACGCACGCACGGCGATGAGCAACGTCAATGGCGTGGTCACGCAGATCAACACAAACCTGACGCCGTCGGCCAACGCGGCTATCCAGAATATTGGCCACGCCGCTTCGGACATCCAGTCGATGATGATCCGCTTGCAAGGCCTGCTCGCGCAGATCGAGCAGGACCCCAGCCGGTTCGTCTACCAGCAGCCGCCGCCGGTCGAGCGATAGAGGTTTCTTATGAGAACGCGTCTTGTTGCTCTCGCATTCGGCTCCGTGCTCGCGCTCGGCGGCTGCGTGTCGGTGCTTCCAACCCCGATCATTCCTTCGGCGCTGATCTCGCTGCCAGCTGATCGCGCCATTGCGCCGACCGACGCGCTGCAAGCCGATGTGGCTGTTTTCTTCCCCGAGTCTTCGCGCGCGTTTTCCGGCGCGGACATCGCCGTGCGCGATGGGCAGGAGCTGATTTATCTGTCCGACGTGCGCTGGGCGGATACAGCGCCTGCGCTGATGCAGGGCGCGGTGGTGAACGCGCTGACCAAGGCCGGCGGACCGGGGAGGGCCGCTCCGGGTCAGCTTGGCGCGCAGACGGATTACGACCTGCGCTGGCGCATCGTCGACATGTCGACGGGCAAGGCCGCCGCGCCGGTTCGCATCGAGGTGCAGGCCAACATTCTTGATTCCGGCACGCGCCGCATGATTGCGCAGCAGTCATTCTCGGCGGAAGGGTCGCCTTCAAACGGCGAGGCCCGTTCGCGAGCGGCGGCGCTTGCGCTGGTTTCGCAGAAGGTGGCCGACGATGTCGCCGCCTTCGTAGCGAAGACGGTAAGGCCGAAACCGGCTCTGGGGCCGATAACCACGAACTAAGGCCGGTGGGCGCTAGACCGTCGTACCCAACGCCGCATCCAGCAACAGGAAGGCGGACAGGCGCGGGGCAGCATCCTCGCGCGCGCGTTCGGCCATGGAAAGGACGCGGAGGGCGTCTGGCTCTTCGGTGGTGACGAAGCTGCGGGCGGCCATCTTCAGGTCGCGGTCGGAATCCAGCATGCGCGAAACGCGCTGGATCTCGGCCGGGGCGACGTCGCGAATGACGCGGCGGCGCTGGCCTTCGCCATGATGTGAAGCGGTGGCGATTCGGCGGAGGTCCGACGCCTTGACCACGTGCTGCAGGCGGACGCCGGCGCGGTCGAGCCGGTCGATCATCTGGCCAGCCGACTGTTCGCGCACCTGCGGGGCGACTTCCTCGATGCCGGAGAGCAGGCCGCGCCAGGTTGGGTTGGCTGGGCGCGTCGGCTCGGGCCCGAAGAGCGGATCAAGTGAAGGTACCGCGCGCGGAGCGGCGACGGTGTTGAGCACGAGTTCATCATCATGGGCGCCATCGCCGCGCATCGGGTTCCACAGCGGGTCGTCGAATCCGCCCGACGCTGTCGGCTTGGGCGCGGCGGGTTTCGGCGGAGCCGGGCGAGGCGCTTCCGGCACGACGAAGAGGGGGGGAGGAGTGGGTTCGGGCTGGGGCTTTTCGAGCACCAGCTCATCGATGGTCGGCGGCTTTTCCGGCTCGAGAATCAGATCGTCGACAGATGACTGGTGATCATGGTCGTCCCGCATCTGGCCGATGAGAAGCGAGGCTTTCTCGATCCGCGCACGTGCGCGCTCCAGGCCGTCTTCAGCCGCGTTGGTGGCGCGCGTGGCGGTGCGGAACAGGCTTTCGGAAAGCTGGTTAGCCCGCTTTTCGGTTTCGTCGGCATGCTGGCGCGCCGCCATGGTGGCGGCGCGGGTGGTGGCTTCGGCTTGCTGGGCGACGTCCTTAAGGGCCACCATGGCCGAGCGGGCGTCTTCGGCGGCTTGCGCAGATTTGGCATTGATCGTCTCGGTCGCCTTCAGGGCGGAGCCGAGCGCATCGGAGACGGTGTCGCGCAGCGATTCTGCGGTGGATTTGGCGGCGGCCTGCGCGAGTTCGCCGGCCTTCGTGGCGGCTTCGACCATGCGGGTCGACTGCACCAGCTGTTCGTCTAGACGCATAAGCGCGCCGCCGAGATTCTGCGCGCGTTTGCGGCTTTCGGCGCCCATCGTGTCGAGCTGGTCGATGCGCGAGGCGAGGTGGCCGGCGGTTTCCTGAAGGTCTTTCAGGCGCTGGTCGAGCGTGGCGTCTGCTTGGCGCACCTGGTCCTGCGCGGCGCGGGCGGCTTCGGACATCATCTGCGCATGGCGCGGGATCGACTTGGCGAGCGATTCCGACTGGTTGCGGAGGCTTTCGGCGAGCTGGTTCAGGCTCTGGCGTTCCGAACTCATCTTGTGAACGAGGACTTCAGAATCGGTGCGCACGATCTCGGCTGCCTTGAGGGCGGAGGTGACGCTGGCTTCGATGTCGTGCTTCAGGCCGTCGAGGCGCGAGCGGGTATCGGAAAGCGCTTTGTTCAGCGTCTGGGTTTCGCGGGTGATCGCTTCGGCAAGGCTGGTGACTTCGCCATGGGCGGTGTCGGCCGGCTCAAGCAGCAGGCGGGCCGAAGTGAGCACCACCTGATTGGCCTGGGCTGACCGGGCGCCTTCGCGGGCCATGATGCCGGCGCAGATGAGCGTGAGGCCGGTTGCGAACATCACGGCAAACCCGCCAGCCAGCACCAGCGGCGGCTGGGCGAGGATCTGGGTAGGCCCGATCGTGGCGATCAGCCAGGCGGCAATGCCGCCCCAGAGAAGGAGGGCGAGGGCGCCGCCGGCCCATGGCATCCATGCGCCGGCCGTGCGTGCAGCTTCGAGCTGAGCGCGGACCCGGTTGGGCGTTCTGCGATCCAGGTAATCTGTCATGTTTCAGGTTTGACCAGTCCAGTGTGGCGAACTCGCGCCAGCAAGCGGGCGTGGTCGGGAACCCCGGATTACTTCCAGGGTTCGCGGCTTACCCGCCCACACAGCCCAACCACTGTGCAGATGTGGCGCCGAGTTGAAAAGGGGTCTGAGTCAGCCCAGAGGCTGGAATCTGCAGGATTTTCGTGAACGCCTACAAGGCGAAAAACGTCCGCTTCCGCGACGCGCGCTGGCGATTCTCAGTAAACGGAGCGAGTTGGGACAGCCGGGCAAAGCCCGTGCGCCGTCTACCAGACCTTGGTCGGCTGTTGCTGGACCGGCTTTTCGATCGGCGTGGGTTTGCCGCGTTTCATGTCCTGATCCTTGACCGGCTGGGCAGGTTCGGAATCGCCAACGCCTGTCCACGCGACCAGCGCCGCGAAGACTGCATCCCTGACATTCACAATGACTTCGATCATCGGGCTGACCCCCTAACCCGCAAAGTTGTGATCCGAAGCTTGGCGGACATCAAGGCGGAAATTCGGCTGCGCCTCTGGAATGAAAAGAAATGCGGCGTCCGGGATACGGTTTTTTGCGCCCGGACGCGGCCGGCGCCGGGTGATGGTGCGAAGCGTCTCGATTGTCGAGCGGCGCGGACTTAACCTGCCATTATCGCGAGTCTCGGACCTTCTACGGATCAGGGGAATTTGCCGCCATGGCCGCAGTCATCGATATCAGCCAGCTTGAGACCATGACTGCGAGTGATCCTGAGCTGGCGGTCGAGGCGTTGGGCATTTTCCGACAGTCGGCAGAGTTGTGGGGGCGGGCGCTCGATCCCCATGCCGACGCCGCGCAATGGGCCGATGCGGCGCACGGCATCAAGGGCGCGGCGCGATCCGTCGGCCTGATGGCGCTGGGCGATGCGTGCGAGGAATGCGAGCGGCTGGGGCGGGCAGGCGGCGCCACCCCAGCGCAGGCTGGCGTTGCGATTTCCTCGGTGAAGGACCGGCTGGGCGAAGCGATCGAGGCGATCGCCCATGTCGAGCACCAGCTGATGATGAAGCGCAGCTTTGCCAGCGTGCGGCTAGGGTAGGCTGAGGCGACAAGCGCTTGCCTTTGGGCTTTCGGGCAAGCCACTAATATCGTCTTCAGCCAGACCTGTCGGGGCCGACACATGCAATTTGACGACGTCATTCTCGGCCGCCGGAGCATTCGGGGATACAAACCCGATCCTGTTCCCAGGGAACTGATCGAAGAGATCATCGGGCTGGCGATGCGCGCTCCATCCTCGATGAACACGCAGCCCTGGAATTTCTACGTCATCACCGGCGAGCCGCTGAACCGCATCCGCGCCGGCAACACGGAACGGATGGTGGCGGGCGTGCCGCAGTCGCGTGAGTTCCGCACCGGCCAGGCTTTTGCCGGCAAGCACCGCGACAGGCAGATTGGCGTCGCCAAGCAGTTGTTCTCCGCAATGGGGATCGAACGCGATGACAAGGAAAGGCGTCAGGACTGGGTGCTGCGCGGCTTCCGCCAGTTCGACGCGCCCGTGTGCGTGATCATCACCTATGACCGCGAGCTGGATGGCAGCGACGACACGCCCTTCGATTGCGGCGCCGTGGCGACGGCGCTGGTGAATGCTGCGTGGTCGCGCGGGCTCGGCGCCGTGATCAACAGCCAGGGCATCATGCAGTCGCCAGTTGTGCGCGAGCATGCCGGGATCGCCAACGATCAGATCATCATGAAGAGCATTGCGCTCGGCTGGCCCGACGAGACGTTCCCCGCGAACGCCGTGGTTTCAACGCGCAAGGCTGTGGAAGAGGCGACGGTGTTCGTCGGTTTCGATTATTAGCTAGCGCTCCCGGTTGTCGCCGTGGCGCAGGCGTTTCCAGCCGATGCGGACCTTGGTCAGGAAAGGCTGCTGGCTTTCGATGTGGTCGAAGGCTTGGCTGTTTGTCTTCTTGTCAGCGAGCAGCCTCACCAGTTCGTCAGACGAGAGGCGATAGCGCAGCTTGCGGAAACCGGCGGCGAGCACGGCGATGCGCATCCGGGCGATGGCGGCGTCGAGTTCGCTGGGATCGGTTGGATTGGTCATGGCGTTGCGATGGGCGAGGCCGCGCTGGCGACCAGCGGATAGAAGCGGTCTTCCACCGCGCGGCGCGCCTGGATGTAGCCCGACTTGTTGCCGGCGGACGTGCCATCGATGATGCGGGCATAGAAACGGCAACCCTGCGTAACGCTCCACGCATGCAGCCCTTTGGTCTGGGCGAGAAATGTCTGGCGCGAGATAGTCTGGCCGAGCGGCGGCTCGGCGCCATTGGCGCGCAAGCCGGCTGTGTCGAGCCCGACGCGGTCGTCGGTGACGCTTAGGCGCAGGCCGTCATCGAGCAGCACCGCGTCGTAGATGTAAACGATTTTTCCGCTGCGCTGCCAGCAGGGCGGATAGGACAGGCCGTTGCCGGCGGTGAGCTGCTGGCGCTCGTAATAGTCGAGCTGGCCGGCCATGCGGTCGAGTGCGGCGAGAGCTTCGGCCAACGTCTTTGGCGCTTCGGTGTTGGGCGTGGGCGGCGCGGTGGTCGTGCGCGAAAGATGGCGATCGAGAATTTGCGCAGGCGTTTCGGCGCTCTGCTGCACCTCGAAAGCATCCGCTATCTGTTTGGCTTCGCTCGGCGTCGGCACGAGACGCGCGTAAGTCGCGAGATCCTGCCGAAGCTGGGCGTTGCTCGCCATTTCGTCGGTCAGCCGGTTGAGCTTGCGCGAGAGTTCGTCGGGATTTGACGCCATGCCCGATTGCGTGAGTTCGCGGGCAAGACGGTCGACACCGGAATCGATGCGCAGGCTGAGGCCAGCGATCTGCGCTTCCTGGTCCTTCAGCTTCTTGTCGCGCTCCTGCCCGAGCGCGGCGTAGACGAGCAGAAGGATGAACAGCACCAGCAGCAGCGTTTCGGCGAGCGTGAGGCCGAGAACGAGCCCACGCCGATAGCCGACCGGGTCATTCGCGCTGCGCATCAGTTGACCCGCCGCACGATGGTGTTGGCGAGATCGCCAAGCGCCGAATAGACTTGTCGCACGGCTTCACGAGCGCGTTCTGCATCGGCCTCCATGGCGGCGCGGTGCTGGGCGAGGAAGACTTTCTGGCCATCCAGCGCGGCGACGATGTTCTCGGTGGCCGCCCGCTGCTTCTCCAGCGTGCGGGCAAGGTCGTTCAGCACGTGATCGATCTTGCGCAGCCCGACCTCGGAACGCTCCGCCGCGCTGACGGTCGAGGTGACGGCGTTGGCCTGATCGCGAATCTCGCGCCCAGCTTCCGACAGGCGTGCGCCAGCGGCTTCGAGTTGGGTTACGGTCGTCTTCAGCGCTGCGTTCAGCGTCTCGGGCGAAACTTCCATGCCTTTCATGCGCTCGGTGATCTCGCGCGCATCTTCGACATTGGCGCGGGTGTGTTCGATCGAAATGCGGAAGGTTTCCTGCGCGCCGACAAGCAACGTGCGGAAGGCCTCGGCGGACGAGAGCAGGGATGAGCGCATTTCCTGTGCGGCTTGCGCAAGGTCGTTGCGAGCGCGGTCCTCGACGTCGTCGTTCTCGGAACGGAACTGGATCAAAATCAGCCGCGCGATGATGCCTGTGCAGGTCGAGACCAGCGCGACGCCAAAATTCCCCAGCAGGCCCGCGATCTCCGCCCCGCCTTCTATCTGGATCAGCGTCGCGATCAGCGAGGCGAGGGTGTAGACGAGCCCAAGATAGTAACAGTTGTCGCCCAGCCTGTCGGCCCGCATCACGCGCTGGCGTATCGAAAGCCATGACACAGCGAAATAGGCCACGATGAAGATGAAGGCGGCGACTGCCCCTGCGGCGGGCGAGAGCCAGCCGCCGGTCTTGCCGAGCAGGATGAAAGCGCTGCCGGCGAGCAGGGCGATGAAGTAGGTGATCTTCTCAGCCGTGTCTGAAATGCGGCGCTTGGAAACATCGGGCTGTGGGCCGGGCGTGGTCGGGATGCGGCTGGAGACCGGTTCGTCATTGGTGAGGACAGTGGCGCTCAGCGGCTCGGGAAGCGTCATGGGCTTGGCGTCGTCGGCCATCAGATCGCCTCCGACTCAAGAAGCGCGCCGTTCATCTCGTCGAAATATTGCGACCACCAATTGATATGGCCGTTGCTCTGCACGTCGCGATAATTGGCGCGTGTGACATAGACGATGCTGATGCGCGCGTGGTGCAGGTCCACCAGCGAACTCGACCAGCCCGCCGATTTCTTGAAGGCGTCGAAATCCCCAACGCCGCTGCCCTGCTTCAGTATGGGCGAGTTCTGCACCATATCAGAAATCAGCGTGATCCGCACGGGCACGTCGCCAGCAAGGCGGGAAAACGATCGCGTCGCCGCTGAGCGCAGGGATTCAATGATCGGCGAGGTCTTGGCGGGCTCCACCTGCAACACCGCCGCCATCGTCTCATCGACAGCGGCGAGATAACCCTGTTCGTAGTCGTGCTTCTTCTTTTCAACATCCGAGATGGCGGCGTCGAGCGCGGTGGGAACGCCGGGATTGCACTTGGAGAAGATCGGCTCGCCCAGGCTGCCGTCGCCGCGATCCGCCAGATAGATATCCACCCGCGCATTCTCCGGCGCGGCGCGGATGGCGCTGACGACTTTCGCGCGCGCGGTCTCCGCCTGCACGCCATCGAGCGGGTCGGACGCATCGAGCAGGATCAGGTGCACCTCGGCAGGCCCCGCGCGATTGCACCAAGTCCCCGGATCGGTCGCTTCGGCCTTCTGGTTCACCAGGAAGAAGGTGACGCCAAGCCCGGCAAGGAAGACGCCGCCGCCCGCCACCTTGGCGATCGCGCCCCACGGCGTCTCGCCGCCGGAACGGCTGCGGCGCGAACCGCGCGAGGAGGAGCGGCGGCTACGGCGCGACATCGCGCACCTGTTCGGCCTTGGCGAGCTGAGCGCGCGTTGCGGCGATCGCGGCTTCGACCTTGTCCTTCTGTTCCTTCGCGATAGCCTGCGCGCGCTCGGCCGCCGTGCGGGCTTCCTTGATGTCGACCGAGGTCGCAAACAGGCTGGCGAGGGCAGGGTCAAGAATGGCGCCGTTAGCGAAACCGGGGTTGGCGAGGCGCACAGGGCTGCTGAAATGCGCCGGCGGCGGCGCCGAGCGCGCCCGCACATTCGCGCCGCGATAGATCGACAGCATCGTGTTCGCGGCGCTTTCCAGTTCCGCTTCGTAATTGCGCGCGGCTGCTTCCAGCTGCTTCTTCGCGTCCGTGTGATTGTCGATCGCCTGCAGCGAAGGTCCGATATCATATAGGAACGCGCCGACCGCCTGGGAGGCGGCCGCCTGTTCATCCAGCATCTCGCCCGTCACATCGTCGAGCAGGTCGAGATAATCGTCGCGTTGGTCTTCGGCCTCGTTATAGCGCTTGGTGTAATCCGGATAGCGATCCCCAAACTCGTAGCCCTTCCTTACGGCGTAGACGCCGGCGATCACGCCGACCGCGATCATGATGAAGCTCAATTCGTCGAGATGGCTGAAACCCCACGCCGCGGGAGGTGGGACAGGCGGCGCGCGCAGGATTTCCTGAAACCAGCCCACGGCGGTCCACAAGGGCGAGACGCCTTGCTCTACTGCATTGCGCGCCACGCGATACAGGCCGACGACGATATGCACGGTGGGAAGCCCCACTAGCAGGATCAGGATCGCGGCAAGGCCCAAAAGCTTGTTGGCGATGAACGCGCTGTTGACCCGCTTCACCAGCGCAAAGCCGATCACCGTGCAGACGACGATATTCGCCGCCGCGACCAGCAGAGCCTGGAAGAAGGCGCCAAGCATGCCGAGCTGATTGCCTTCGGTGAAGAAGAACAGGTTCAACCCGCCCTCGACGATGGCGATCAGGAAGAGATCAGCGAAGAACACGAAGGCTGAACGCGGCGCCTTGGCCGGGCGTTTCAGCTTGCGCTCATTGCGCCATTCCTGGAAATCCGCCTGGCCTTCGCGCAGGCGCTGGAATTTCTGTTCGAGATCGCGCAGGTCGACAACTGCGCGCTGCTCGATGGCGGAAATCTTCGGCGCGATACGGCTCTCGAGTTCCGTCGTGACGAGACGCGAACGGGCGCGCGCGAGCAATTCGTTCAGGCTGCGCAGCCGGTCGATCATGTCGTTGCGCAGCTGCGTGCGCTCCGCGGTGATGCCGCCGACGACTTCGGATTCAATGTCGTCGAGGGCGAGCGCGTCGGCCGGCGGCTGGTTCGTCGCGCCGCGTTCCGCTCCGCGCGATTCGAGCGACAGACGTTTCGCATACCGCTCTATGTCGAGCGGTCTGAACACGGTCAGATCGGGAAGGCTGTTGCCGTCCACCCAGAAACCCCAATGCGCCAGCGACGGAACCGCGCGCATTTTACAGCGCCGACAGTCTTTTCGCGCGCATATAAAGCAGTTGGGAAAGGCGATATTACGGGCGTCGGCTGGATCCTTCGCCACACGCCGGACATAATCCGGCGCATGCTCAGAACGTCCAGGTAAATTCGGTGAAGCCGAACAGGACGTCGCCTTCGCCGGTGGCATTGGGCGCAGATTTGAGAAAATCGCCCCGGATGATGTGGGCGCCCCCCCAAGGCGAGTCGCAGCGAATCCTGGATCAACCAGCGGCGATAACGCACCTCAATTTGGGTTCCGACATCCTGGCCGGAGGTTCCGCTTGCATCCCTGACGCCGGAATTGCTGAAGCTGTCCCTGGCCGATTCCAACTGGATTCGCCGAATCGCAAGAAGCGCGTCGGATGCGCCGTCCGGTTTTGCTTCAAAACGAATGCCCGGGCCGATCAGGTTGGTTCGAGCGATCGCGCCATAGATGCTGGTGGGGCCGAACTCGAAGGCGCGGTCGCCGAACAGGGCGTCGAAGCGTTCGCTTGAGAGATCGTACTGCGAGCGATCGCCAGAGGCCTGATCATATTGCAGAGCGATGCGGGGCGACCATGGCGCATCGAATGTGTAGCCAAGCTGGGCGTGGAGCATCTCGGCGTCTTGGTCGAGGTCGGTCGCGTCTGCGGCGCTTGTGCTGGCGCGCTGCGACCCGGTCTGGCTGGCGTATTCGACGTCGAAATCGAATGCTGATCTGGCGGGCGCAAGGCGCAGACGCGCACCCAGTGTGGAAAGGTCACGATTGCGCGTCGCGTTGTCGGGTGCGTCGTCCTCATCGAGATCAAACACATAGACTTCGCCGACGAGGGCGTAGGGCAGCGGCGCTTCCACGTTCACGCCGCCAAAGCTTACATTGTCGAGGGTCTGGTTGAGCGCGACTTCGTTGTCGAGTGCGGATGGCGCATCGGAAGGCAAGCGGGTCATAGGATGGGTGTAGAACGCCGTCACTTTGAGATCGGCATTGCTTGTCCATATCGCGCGGGC
>Ga0116177_10004036_pt1 | contig 10676 bp, 8 predicted proteins | sample AD_STIC10_MetaG_FD_89750 | JGI IMG/M metagenome (GOLD analysis project Ga0116177, IMG submission 89750) | Active sludge microbial communities of municipal wastewater-treating anaerobic digesters from USA - AD_STIC10_MetaG | ecosystem: Engineered > Bioreactor > Anaerobic > Digestate | place: USA...
GTGTAGGAAATGTCGGTCAGGATCAGGCCGACGATGTAGAGCACCGAACCGATGAAGACCATCGAGCGCACCACGGCGAAGTCCTGAGCGTTGATCGCGTCGATCGTGTAGCTGCCGAGGCCGGGGACGCCGAAAAAGGATTCGGTCAGCAGCGAGCCCATGAAAAGCAGCGGAATGACGACGACGACGCCGGTCAGGATCGGGATCAGTGCATTGCGCAGGACGTGACGGAAGAAGACGACAGTTTCCGGCAGGCCCTTGGCACGGGCGGTGCGCACGTAATCCTTGTTCACTTCCTCGAGGAAGATGGTCCGGTACCAGCGCGTTGACGAGCCGATCCCGGAAATCACGCCGATCACCACCGGCAGGATCAGGAAGCGCCAGGCGTCCAGGTTGTCGCCGAAACCGGAAATCGGCACCAGCCGCCACACTTTGCTGATCAGGTACTGGCCGCCGATGATGTAGAACAGCCCCGAAATCGACATCATCGCCACGCACAGCACGACGCCCCAGAAGTCGAAAGCGCTGGCGCGGAAGAAGGCCAGCGTCAGGGCAAAAGTGACCGTAATGAAGAGCCCAAGGATGAAGGTCGGCAGCGCGATGGCCAGCGACGGACCCATGCGCACGCCGATTTCGCGGGCAATGTCACGGCCGTCCTCGGCGCGACCGAAGTCGCCGGCGAACATGCGCGCCGATTTCTGGAAGAAAACCGTGTCGGTTGCGGTCGACAGTCCGGAAGCCCCGGAATTGAAAAGCAGCGGCTTGTCGTAGCCGCGCTCGACCTTCCATTTCTCGATCGCCTCCGGCGTCACCCGCTTGACTCCGAGCTGCATCCGCGCCATGTCGTCCGGCGTATTGACGACGAAGAACAGCGCGAAGGTGAGAAGATTCACCCCGATCAGGATCGGGATGGCGTACATCAGGCGGCGGACAATGTAGGCGAGCACGGGCGGATTATGCCAAGAGCCGGCGCAGGACGAGCGCAATCAGCGCAACAATCGCCAGCGACCAGCCGGCCACCGCGTAATCGGAACGCCGCCACGGCTCGCCCGGCGATTGCGGATCGCGCAATTCGTCGGGGAACCTGCGCGGCGGCACCGGGATAACCTTTCGCTCTGCAGGGTTCTTCGGTACGCGCGCGTTGTACTCGACGCTGTTCTCGACCGGCCAGTCGCCCCAGGCGCGGCTGGATGGAAACTGCGGCACGCGAACCAGCAGGATTTCCTCGATATCCCCGGCCAGCACCTCTTCCAATGCCGTCAGCTTGCGGCCAGCCTGGCCGCTTGCCAGGCGCAGCAGGTCAGCACCCATTTCCTCGAAGGCCGCCGCCGGGTAGAGCATGGTCCGGTCCTCGGTCAGGTAGTCGAAGGTCGCCTTGGCTCTTGCCAGGCTTCTCTCCCTGAGCGCGACCAGCGGCAAGGCAGCGATCGCTTTCGGCCAGCTCTCCGCCCCGCGTGCCGGCACCTGCCAGCCGAGGGTCCGCGCAGTCGTCACGCTGATCCCGGCGCAGTTGGCACTGGCATGCTGATAGGCGAACTGGTGCCGATAAAACTGATTGTACACCCGCCCCAGCGCCGATTGCAGACGCGCCGCGCTGCGCGCATTTTTCAGCGTCGCCACCAGCAGGTAAGACGGGCGATACCAGGCCTGGCCGCTGTTCAGGTCGCCGAGGTAGTTTTCGAGCGGCACCGGCGCGGCGATGATGCCCTTCTCGCTTTCGGAATCGAGCGTATAGAAGTTGTTGACCAGCCAGTCATCGATGTCGCCCTGGGCGCCGATGCGACCAGTCATCAGTGCGAAGTGGCCGGCGTGCGCCTCGTCGTCATCGCCCTGGGCGCCATTCAGCATCAGCCCGAGCAGCGGCTGCCCGGCCCGAGGTCCGCTGCTTCCCGCGCGCCGCCACAGCGACTCGACGGTAAACGGGCTGCGCGCCCCGCCCTGCGGCTGCTCCCGCACCCAGTCCCTCAAGTGTGCAGGAACACCAGGCAGGCCAATACTTGCCGGCGCTTCCGGCAGACGAAAATCCTGCGGCCACAAGGTCCGCGCAACAAAACTTGCGTCCTGCTGATTTCCGCGCATTTTCAGCGGTCGACCGCGAAAGAAGGCGACGCTGCTCGCGTCGAACCAGGCACTGTTCAGCGGCAGCCGCGGTGCCAGTCGCAGTGTCAACTCGTTGCCGCCGCTGCGGATCATCCGCCCATCGCCAGCGAGTTGCGTCCCCGCCAGGGAGTCCGGCGCACCCAGCCAGACCAGCGGTGGCAGCGCCACGGCAGCGTCGATCGGTGTCGCCCGGGCCCAGGCCGCGAGGTCATTCCGTAGAGGCAAGACCGGGTCGAAACCCGCGAGTGGCGCCCCCGGCTTCGGTACGGCAATGGTTTCGTTCCCGAAATACCAACGGGCCTGCGGCAGCACGGTGCAATCACCGCTACTGGCGCTGGTCGTCACAAACTGGTTGGCAGGATACAAACCGTATGCAGGCATGGCCGGATTCTGCCCGAAACCGGCGGCGCTGGCGCATTCAACCATTCACCATGGCAATCCCGAGCGCCATCAGCCACGAGAACAGATGCCAGCACGGGATGTCCGCGATGAGCAGATGGTGCTTCACGTCACAACGAATCACCCGACAGCCAGCGGATTCGCCCCGGACTCACTCGAAAACCACCGGCCCGCCATTGAGCCGCGCGGCCACCCAGGCACGGTAATGCCTCTCGACCGCCATGCGTTTCAGTTTCATGGTCGGCGTCAGCAGGCCATTGCCTATCTGCCATTCGTCGCGGGCTATGAAGATCTGATTGATCCGCTCATGGTGCTGAACAATGGCGTTGACCTCCGCCAGCGCCCGCGTCAGCACGCGCACCAGTTCGTCACGCGCCGCCGCCCGTCCCCGTTCCGACAGGTTGGCCAGCAGCACCGGCTGATCGAGACCATGACCGAAAATGCAGGTCTGGCCAAGTTCGGCGACTTTGGCGAAGCGGTTCTCCAGCACCTGCGGTTCGACGAACTTGCCCTTGGAGGTCTTGAACACCTCGCTCATGCGCCCGGTGATCCACAGATTCCCGTTCGCGTCGAAGCGGCCCTTGTCACCGGTGTGGTACCAGCCGTCGACTATGACTTCAGCGGTCTTTTCCGGGTTCCTGTAATAACCCTTCATGATGCCCTTGCTGCGGAAGAGGATTTCGTGGTCTTCCGAGATATTCACTTCGGCAGTCCCCATCGGCGTTCCGACGGAGCCAGGCAGCGGATTGTCGTCACGCATCCAGGCGCAGCCGTCGATGAAGTTTTCGGTGGCGCCGTAGCCATCGCGCAGGGCAACGCCCAGATCGAGAAACCAGCGCTGGACCTCCGGCGAGACCGGCGCCGATCCGCTGACGATGAAGTTGGCCGAGGCCAGCCCGAGCTGCTGGCGAATCCCGGCCTTCTGCTCGTCGCTCAGGGTCGCCATGGCGGCCGGCGGAATCTTGGCCTCGACACCCTCCTTGAACTTGGTCCACAGACGCGGCACCGAAAAAAAGAAGGTCGGCTGCACCGACCGCAGTTCGTCGGCGAAAGTGAGCAGGCCCTCGGAGAATGATACCGTGGCATTCGTATACAGACTGCAGAACTCGATCAGCACGCGTTCCGCGATATGCGACAGCGGCAGGTAGGACATCAGTCGGGAAGTCCCCGATTCAAATCGCAGGTTCTTCGCCAGGTCGGGACAGACGAAACCCGCCGTCGCGTGCAGGTGCATGACTCCCTTGGGATTGCCGGTGGTACCCGAGGTGTACAGAATCATCATCAGCCCCTCGGGATCGGGCACCGGCGACCCGGCAAAGGGCGGCGAGTCCCGGATGACGTCGGACAGCGCAAACTGGCACGGCGCCTTGCAGCCGAACATCGCCACCCTGACGACCCCGGCGGGGATCGCCTGGCCGACGCGTTCGGCCTGATCGAAACCCCCGAGGAAGATCATCGCGCATTCGCTGTGCTCGATGATGTAACGCGCCGAGGTCACGTCCTGGCCCGGGTAGATCGGCACGCTGATGTGGCCGCTCATCATGATCGCCAGGTCGACGACGAACCAGTCCTTGCTGTTCGAGGACCAGATGCCGATCCGGCTACCCGGAGGCAGGCCCTGAGCGTTGATGAAGGTCGCCAGACATCGTACCTGCTGGCCGATCTCCGCCCAGGTGTACTCGGTCCACTCAAGATGATGCGGCTGACGCAGGAATACCTTGTGGGGCGTCATGGCCTCCCAGTGATAGAACATTTCGAGCGGTGATCTGGTCTCTGCGGACATGCTTGCCTCCTGATATTCCTTGCGTACCTGAAAAGACACCCGCGCCGGCGGGGCCCCGGGCCCTAGGGCAACTGCCGCGCGATCAGTTCCTTCATGATCTCGTTCGAACCCCCGTAGATCCGGGCCACACGCGAGTCGGCCCAAGCCCGGGCAATCGGGTATTCCCACATGTAGCCATAGCCGCCATGCAACTGCAGGCAGGCATCGAGCACCTTGCTTTGGAGGTCGGTGCACCAGTACTTGGCCATCGACGCGGCGGTCGCATCGAGTTCGCCCTTGATGTGCAGCTCGATGCAGCGGTCGATGAAGACCCGCGCGATCTGCACCTCGGTCATTGCCTCGGCCAGCGTGAAGCGCGTGTTCTGGAATTCGATGATTGCCTTGCCGAAGGCTTCCCGCTCGCGGCAGTAGCCGCTCGTCCAGCCGATCGCCGCCTCCATCTGGGCCACCGCGGTGATGGCAACCTGCAGCCGCTCCCAGGGCAGCTCGTTCATCAGGCAGGCAAAGCCTCCATTTTCCTGGCCGAGCAGATTTTCCGCCGGCACGTGGACGCTGTCGAAGAATAACTCGCCGGTGTCCTGCGCCTTGAGGCCGATCTTCTTCAGGCGCCGGCCCTTGGTGAAGCCGGCCATCGTCGTATCGACGATGAACAGACTCATCCCTTTCGCGCCGCCGCCCGGCGCGGTGCGCGCGACGACGATCACCACGTCGCAGTGCGACCCGTTGGTGATGAAGGTTTTTGACCCGTTCAGGACGAAATGGTCGCCGTCGCGCACTGCCGTCGTGCGGATACCCTGGAGGTCCGATCCGGCCGCCGGCTCGGTCATGGCAATGGCGCCGATCAGTTCGCCGGTAGCCATGCGCGGCAGGTATTTCTGCTTGAGGAACTCGCTGCCGTAATGCAGCAGGTAAGGTGCGACGATCTCCGAATGCAGCAGCATCCCGAGCAGGTTCTGCACCGCCCGGCGCGCTGGCTGCTCGAAGAGCACGACGCTGTAAAGCTTGTCGGCGCCGGCGCCGCCGTACTCCTCGGGCATCGAGGTGCATAGGTAACCGGATTCGCCGGCCTTCAGCCACACCTCGCGGTCGATGTAGCCCTGATCCTCGTAGCGCTCGTAGTGCGGGGCGACTTCGACCGCGATGAAGCGGTCGAGCGATTCGGCGAATTGACGGTGTTCGTCACCAAAAATCGTGCGCGGTATGGTCATGGTTTTCTTTTCCCGGTCAGACGCGGAAGCCGCCGCCGCAGACCAGCAGTTCGCCGGAGATGTAGTTGGATTCGGGATAGCAGAGCAAGGCAATGGCGCCGGCGGCCTCTTCCGGCGTGCCTCCGCGACCGAGCGGCACCAGCGTCTCCATCTGCTTGAGAAGTTCGGGATTGACGCCGGCCTTGATCTGCCGGCCCTCGATGTCGAGCGTTGCGCTGCCGTCGGCCGGAGCGCTGGTCAGGCGCGTGTTGATCAGGCCGAAGGCGACGCAATTGACGTTGACCCGGTAACGCCCCCATTCCTTGGCCAGCGTCCGCGTCATGCCGATGACGCCGGCCTTGGCCGCCGCATAATTGACCTGGCCGGCGTTGCCGCCGACCCCGGCGATCGACGAGACATTGACCACCTTGCGGAACTTCTCCTGCCCGGCCTCGCTCTCCTCTTTGGCGGCATTGCGCAGGAAATCGGCGGAAGCGCGCAGGATGCGGAACGGCGCCGTCAGATGGACGTCGATCATCGCGTACCACTGCTCGTCGGTCATCTTCTGGACGACGTTGTCCCAGGTGTAGCCGGCGTTGTTGACGATGATGTCGAGGCCACCCAGCTGTGTAATCGCCGTCTGCACGAAGCGCTCGGCAAAATCCGGCGCGGTGACGCTGCCGACACAGGCGACCGCCTTGCCGCCGGCGGCGGCGATGTCGGCCACCGTCTGTTCTGCGGGTGCCGCGTCGAGATCATTGATGACCACGCTCGCCCCCTCCGCCGCCAGCTTCAGGGCGACCGCCCGGCCGATGCCGCGACCCGATCCGCTGACGATGGCCACTTTTCCTTCGAGTTTTCCCATTTCGATCTCCGTTTTGGATGAATTCGCTTCAGTCGAGCGCGACCAGCGCCTCGCCTTGTATCTTCAGTTGTCCGTACTGGTTGAGCATTTCCACCGCCACCCGCGCCAGCGGCCTGCCATCAACCTCCAGCAACTCGACGACCTGCCCGCGCAGGATCGGCTGGTTGCCGAGATGGGTGATCGCCATGAAGCGCACGCTGAACGAGCGCAGACTGGCCTGCGGCCGCCATGCGGTCAGCAGGCGCCCGAGCCAGGCCATCCCGAGCATGCCGTGGGCGAAGACATCGGGCATGCCGGCGCGCCGCGCGAAATCGATGTCGACATGAATCGGGTTTGGGTCTCCCGAAGCCCCGGCAAAGCGGCACAACAGGGCGCGGTCGATCGCCGGCAGAAACATCTCCGGCAACCTGTCGCCAACCCTGACCGGCGCGTTGATCTCTTGCTCTCCGACCATGGCGCTCACCCATTCATGACAACGATGACCGAGCGCATCTCGCCTACTGCCTCGCCGCGCTGGTTGGTCACCTTGGTCACCTTGGTGACGAATTCCATCCTGCCACCCTTCTTTTCGCTGATGTCGGCAATGCTCGAACGCAGGGTCAGCACGTCGCCGGCATGTACCGGCCGCTCATAGGTGAAGCTCTGTTCACCATGCAGCACCCGCTCGATCGGCACGCCCAGCGTTTCCATCATCGCCTGGATGGTCCCGGCATCGAGCTCGGCCCCGAAGTACAGCGTCGGCGGCGCCAGCAACGACGGATGGCCGGAGCCCATCGCCGCCGCCTCGTCGGTGTATTCCGGCCGGATTTCGCCGATCGCCCGGGCAAAGGCGAGCAGCCGGCCCTTCTCGACCGGCCAGTGGACCACCGGCAACTGCACGCCGACATGACTTCTGTCGATCATCGTCCCTCCCGCTCAGTCGGCGCGCTGGTAGAGCGTCACGACGCAGGCGCCGCCCAGCCCGAGGTTGTGCTGCAGGCCAAGGCGCGCGCCGGCGACCTGGCGCTCACCCGCTTCGCCGCGCAACTGCTGGACCAGTTCCGTGCACTGGGCGAGGCCGGTGGCCCCCAGCGGGTGCCCCTTCGACAGCAGCCCACCCGACGGATTGGTCACGATGCGGCCGCCGTAGGTGTTGTCGCCAGCGGCGACGAACTTCTCGGCACCGCCGTCCGGACACAGGCCCAGCCCCTCGTAGATGAGCACCTCGTTCTGCGCGAAGCAGTCGTGCAGTTCGACGACATCGATATCCCCGGGACCGATCCCGGCTTGCGCATAGACCTGGGCCGCCGCCTCGCGGGTCATGTCGTCCCCGACCAGCGCCATCATGCTGCGCTTGGCGAAGGTTCCCGGACGATCGGTCGTCATCGCTTGGGCGGCGATGAAAACCCGGCGGTCGAGGTTCATCCGGTCAGCGCAGCGCCGTGACACGAGAATCGCCGCCGCCGCGCCGCAGGTCGGCGGACAGGCCATCAGCCGCGTCATGCCGGCTTCGGGAAAGACCATCGGCGCCGCCATGACCTCTTCCTCGCTCACCACCCTGCGGAACAGCGCCAGCGGATTGTGCGCCGCGTGGCGGCTGGCCTTGGCCCGCACCTTGGCAAAGAGGTTGGGCTTGACGCCATAACGCTCCATGTACTCCTTGCCGGCGCCGCCGAAGTAACGCAGGGCAATCGGCACATCGTAAGGCGCAATCTCGTCGCACAACTGATCGAAGCGAGAGAACGGTGACGGCCGGTCGGTCCACTGCCGGACAGCGCGCCCGGCTGCATCTGTTCGAATCCGAGGGCCAAAATGCAGTCGACCGCACCCGACTCGACCAGCTGGCGGGCCAGGAAGAGCGCCGTCGATCCGGTCGAGCAGTTGTTGTTGACGTTGGCGATCGGAATTCCAGTCATGCCGACCTCGTAAAGCGCGCGCTGCCCCGAGGTCGAGTCGCCATAGACATAGCCGACGATTGCCTGCTGGATGGCGTCGTAGCTCAGTCCCGCGTTGTCGAGCGCCTTGCGCACCGCCGCGGCGGCCATCACGTCGTAGGTGTCGCTGGCGCCCGGCTTGCCGAAGGCCACCATTCCGACACCGGCGACAAAAGCCTTTCCCGGCATTCTCTGTCTCCTCAACTGGGCCGGTTTGGGTTCCCGACGGAACATGCCGGCAGTTATTCAAAGCACTCAGCGGTCGGGCCTGGCCGGCGAAAAGTCCTCCCCGTTCGCAGGGATGTTGTATGTGCGCCTAAGCCCATGATGAGACTACACTATTTCGCATCCCAAACTGGCCGCGCGACTGAATTTTGCTATATATCTACTCCATGCGCGAAACGCTGGATCAGAGCGTCACCGCACCATTGAGGCTACAACGATTGCCAATTCATTCCAGAGGGGAACAAAGTGAAAAAAACTGCAACGAAAAACCTGCCTGTGCGCACCGCCTTGGCTTCCGCCATGCTGCTCGCCTTCAGCGGCAACGCGCTGGCGTTCGAATTTTCGACCGAGGACGGCATCAAGGGAAGCTGGAACACCACCGTCTCGCTCGGGGCCAACTGGCGGACCACTGCCCCCCTCAGCTACCTGTACAGCCGTCCGGATGGCACCCGTATCGGACTGAATAATGGCTCGGGCGGCACCGATACGGACGCCGGCAACCTGAACTACAAGAAGGGCGACATCATCAGCACGCCCCTGCAGATCCTGTCCGACTTCGCCGTCAGCAAGGGCGACCTCGGCGCCTTCATCCGCGTCAAGGCCTGGTACGACCAGGCAATGCAGAACAGCAACCGGCCCTACGGCAATGCCGACAACGGCTACGCACAGAATGCGCCGCTGTCGGACAACAGCCAGCCCGACATGCTCAAATACTCCGGCATTGCGCTGCTCGATGCCTATGTTTACAACACCTTCGATGTCGGCACCCCGTTGCAGGTCCGTCTTGGCAACCAGGTCGTCAACTGGGGCGAAAGTCTCTTCATCCAGGGCATCAACCAGTTCAACCCGCTCAACCTGCCGGTCCTGCGCAAGCCGGGCACCGAAGTCAAGGAAGCGTTCCTGCCAGTGTGGAGCATCGATGCCAACGTCGCCCTCGGCGGCGGCGCGTCGCTCGAAGCCTTCTACCAGTTCAAATGGGCGCAAACCCTGGTCGACAGTTGTGGCGGCTACTATTCGCCCATCGAGAACTCGTTTGCCACCAATGCCAAGGGCGGCACCAGCTGCGCCGGCGTCGCCACGGTGGCTTATCCGGGTGCGGGACGTCTATCCACACCTGCCATGGTGGCAGCGGGTATCTACGCCCCCCTCGCCGAAGGCAAGGAAGGCAAGGATACCGGGCAATATGGCCTCGCACTGCGCCTGCCGATCGCGCCGATCGACTCCGAGATGGGTTTGTACGGAATGAAGATCAACTCGCGGACGCCTTACATTTCTGCGCTGTCCGGCACCTGGAACGGTTTCCCGGCCGGCCTGCCACTGCCTTTGGGCGCTCTGCGCAGTACCACGCAGCTGAATCCGATGGTGGTCAATCAGGCCGGGGGGCAAGCGTTTGCTGCAGCAAGCCCGGTCGCCAGGGCTCTGGGCGCTGGTGGCATCACCACGGCACAAGCGGTCTGGGAATACCCGGACAACATCAATATCTTTGGCGTCACGCTGTCGACCAATATCGCCGGCTGGTCGGTTGGCGCGGAATATGGCTACACGAACAATCAGCCGGTGCAGATCAACGGTGTCGACATGCTCAACGGCCTGATCGGCGGCGTCGGTCCGGTGGGCCAGAAGGCACGGGCCGCGTTTCTGGGTGGCACCGGGAGCAAAGTCCAGGGCTACGACTTGTTCAACAAGAACCAGTTGGCGGTCAACACGGTCAAGATCCTTCCTGGCATGCTGGGCGCGTCGCAGGGCCTATTCACCGCCGAAATCGCCGGGCAGCTGTCCACGAATACGAATGATCAGGCAGTCAGCCAGCAGATTCGCTACGGCCGCGCCTTCATTTACGGCTTTGCCGAAAGTTCCGGACTGTCAAGCGGACTTGGCCTGCCGGGCTCCCTCTGCGGGTCCACCACTTCCGGGTACAATCCCAACAGCATGGGCTGCAAGAACGACGGCTTCGTCACCAAGACGGCCTGGGGCTACCGCCTGAAAGGCTCGCTCGATTACCCGGGCGCCTTCGACACCAGCTTCACGCTGACCCCTTCGCTCTTCTGGGCACACGACGTCAACGGTTATTCCGTCGATTCGCAGTTCATCAAGGATCGCATGGTTCTTGGCGTCGGCCTCAGAGCGGACTACCAGAAGAAGTTTGCCATCGACATCGGCTACACGATGTTCGGCAACAAGGCCAATTACGACCCGTTCGCCGA
>Ga0116177_10004039_pt1 | contig 10674 bp, 9 predicted proteins | sample AD_STIC10_MetaG_FD_89750 | JGI IMG/M metagenome (GOLD analysis project Ga0116177, IMG submission 89750) | Active sludge microbial communities of municipal wastewater-treating anaerobic digesters from USA - AD_STIC10_MetaG | ecosystem: Engineered > Bioreactor > Anaerobic > Digestate | place: USA...
AACTACCATATCAGAAAAAACAATCCCTATTAAAACTTTTGCTATATCTTTTAGCATATTTTCTTATTATTTAATTTCATTCAGAGCCCTATTTAATCTTTTTAAACTCTCTTCTTTTCCAAAAACCCACAATAATTCTGCTGGCGAAGGTGAAGCTTTTTCGCCGGAAAGAGCATATCGAACAGGCCAAAAAACGTCTCCGTTTTTCAAACCACTGCTGACTACTACACTAGTCAATATATTGTTTATCTTTTCCATATCATTCCAAGATTCATCATCTGATTCTAAAACCTTTACCACGCCCTCCAAACCAGACAGCGTATCTTGCCATTCGCTTTTTCCAAACTTTATCATCTCTTTTTCTATAGAGACATCATCAAAGAAATATGGCGTTAAGTCGTCAAAATCTTTTAGAAAAACCATTCTCTCTTTTACTACTTTTATAACTTTATGTAAAAATGATTTATCATATTTTTCAAAATCAATTTTAGAAAATGGCTTTATTTTTTGCAATAATTCACCATCACCCATGTGATGAATATAATGGGCATTAAAATGATCGAGCTTTTCGATGTCAAAAAAAGCTGGTGCTTTGTTTACCTTGGTGATATCAAATTCTTTCTCTAGTTCTGCCAAAGTAAAAAACTCTTGTTCTGTCCCAGGGTTCCAACCAAGCAAGGCAATAAAATTTATTATGGCTTCTGGTAGGTACCCCTTTTCCCTGAATGCTTCAACTGAAGCCGAGCCTTCCCTTTTACTCAATTTCTTTTTATCTTTTCCAACAATAACCGGCAAGTGAGCATATACAGTTGGTTCCCAATCAAAACATCGATAAAGAAAAATATGTTTTGGTGTTGAGCTCATCCATTCATCACCACGCAAAACATGGGTTATTCCCTGATCATGGTCATCTACTACTACCGCCAGATGATAAGTAGGAAAGCCATCAGACTTCATCAATATTTGATCTTCTACATTGGCTAGGTCAAATTCTATTTCTCCATGAATAAGATCGTTAAATTTTACTTTTCCTTTTTCCGGAATTTTGAGACGAATAACGTGAGGTTCACCATTTTTTATTTTCTCCAAAACTTCTTCTGCTGATAGATCGCGACATTTACGATCATATCTGGTTATTTCCCCTTTTGCAGATTGTTCATTGCGTAACTTTTCCAATCTTTCAGAAGAACAAAAACAATAATAGGCGTTGCCATCTTCAATTAATTTCCTTGCATATTCTTTATACAGAGATAATCGAGCAGATTGATAAATAGGATCTCCAGTCCAATCGATACCTAACCATTTAGCCGAATCGAGCATCCTAAGTTCCGAATCCTTTATTAATCGATTTTGATCAGTATCTTCAACACGAATTAAAAACTCACCACCATTTTTCTTTGCAAATAAATAAGCAAATAGAGCTGTACGTGCTCCACCAATATGAAGCTCGCCAGTTGGACTTGGTGCAAAACGTGTACGAATTTTATTTGGTATTAAATCTAACATATATAAAATTTATCACAAAAAAGGTTTTTTATCCACCAAAATTCTCAATGTGGTTGAACCTTTTTATTTTATCATTTTCATCTAGCACTATAGCTATAACATCAATTCTATAATTTGGTTCTTCTTTATAATGATGAGTAGTTATAAAAAATTCTATCGCCTCACTGATTTTCTCCATCTTTCTCCAATCTACCATTTCCTCTGGAGCTCCAAAAAATTCTGTAGTTTTTGCTTTTACTTCAACAAAAACTAGCGTCTCCTCTTTTTTGCACACTATATCTATCTCGCCAGCATTACAGCGAAAGTTCCTTTCGATTATTTTATAACCACGATTAACAAGATAACCAGTAGCTATATTCTCACCCAGGTCTCCTTTGATTTTATTTTTGCTTTTGTCCATTAAACTTTTTTATCGGTTCAAAAGACAATCTATGCTCCGGGCACAACCCGTACTCTTCGATTGCCATTTGATGTTTTTTTGTTCCGTACCCTTTGTGATCTTCAAAACCATATTGCGGAAATTCCTTTGATAATTCTATCATATATCGATCACGTGTTACCTTTGCAATTATTGAAGCTATGGCTATTGAAAAAACCTTTTGATCTCCCTTAATCACTTTCTCTTGCGATATACTGATGTCCTTTATTTCAAACCCATCTACTAATACAAAGTCGAGCTCTTTGATTTTTAATTTTAATCCTTCAACCGCCTTTTTCAAAACTAATTGATTGGCAACACCCAAACCAATTTTATCAATTTCTTTGGCGCTAATACTCGCGACACTATATACAATGTCATCTCCTGAAACAAGAATATCAAATATCTCTTCTCGTTTTTTCTCGGTCAACTTTTTTGAATCCGCTATTCCTAAATTTTTCACTTTTAACTTTTCACTTTTAACCATAATGGCTGCCGCCATTATTGGTCCTGCCCACGGACCACGACCAACCTCGTCAACACCACAAACAAAAGAAAAGCCCTTTTCACAAAGGGCCTTCTCATATTCTTCAAATATATTTTCAGTTTTATTCTTTTGGTTCTTCATCTTTTACTTCTTCTTCTGAAGGCACTTGTGTTTCTTCAGCTGGAACCTCTGCTACATCCTCTTTAACTTCTTCAACCACCGCAGGCTCTTCTGTCTTTTCCTCGATTTCAGTCTTTGGTTCTTCTTCTGCAATTTCTTCTTTTACTTCTTCTACAGGAGTTTCTTCTGCTTTTGGCTCTTCAGCTACTTGTGTTTCTTCTTTTTCAGATTCTGGAGTAACGTTTTCACTTTCTACTGAAGCTTCTACTATATCTTCTGTATTTTCTGCTGTTTCTGCTTCATCTTCTTTTAGGCCAATTTCGCCAAGCATCTTTCTTTGCTTATCTTTTAGTTTTGCAGCTTTACCAGTAAGTCCGCGAAGAAAAAATATTTTCTTTCTTCTTACTTTTGAGCTACGTAAAATTTTTACTCCCTCAACATTTGGGCTATTTAATAAAAATTTCTTTTCTACGCCAACACCGCTTGCAATCTTACGAACCGTAATAGATGCAGCAACTCCGTTACCGCCACAACGCTCAATAACCATACCTTCGAAAACCTGAACACGAGATTTATTTCCTTCAACAATTCTCTGGGATACACGCACAACATCACCTGTTGCTATGTCAGGTATAGATTTTTTTAATGATTTTTTGTTTACAAGATTAATAATTGAGTTCATTTTTTCTTTTTTCCAAAATTAATAATTAGGACCTAAAGCCCTCCGTACTTGTAAATTTTAACATATTTGCTTTATTTTTACAATATTTTTAGCCTTAAATGTCTTAAACTCCGCTAATGCTTGTTAAAGTCATGGTGAAAACACTATTTTTTAACTTCTATTTTTGGTTCATAACCTAGGATCATCAAAAGCTCTCGATGAAGCTGATCGTTATCTTTTATCTTGAAAGAAGTCATAATCTTTCTCTCATTTCCATCTGCATCACACAGTCCTATTATCAGCGGGGTTCTTCCTTCGTATTTGTATAATATTCTTTTTATCCTATTAAATTTATCAATATCAACATCGGACCCAAAACCAATAAACATTTTTTCATCTGGATCAAAATCATCATTGGCTATGATATTGCTCTCTTCTTTAACAACCGGTTCTTTAATTGTATTAAAATTATTGTTTGGAGTTTCCTGCTTTTTACTCCACGTTCCACCTCTACCATTTGTATTTTGTGACACAGGTTTTTCATATTCACTAATGAGCTGCGGATTAAAATCTTCATATTTATTCGTTAGAATTTTTATTGCGCCATCTTTTGTAGAGACTTTTCCTGTTATTACGATTATTCTACCTTCCGCCCAAAAAGAAGGATTTTCACTATAAACTTTTGGAAAAACTAGAAGCTCAGTTTGGCTCATAAAATCTTCAAAAGTCACGAAAAGCATTGGCTCTTTACTGCGTGTAGTGATTTTCTGAATTTTTGTTATCACGCCAAGCAACCTAACATCTTTACCCTCATCATCATCTTTTAGATCACCAATGGCCTTAAAAGTAGTGCCTATAAAATTTCTGTACTGCGAAAGTGGATGAGAAGAGATATATATTCCTAATAATTCTTTTTCCCAATCTAACTTTTCTTTTTCTGTCGCCTCTGGCACATCTACAATATTGATTTTGCTTATCTCTTCTACTTCTACCGTATTGCCAAATATATCCATTTGGCTAGAATCTTTTTCCTTTCGGATATTTTGAGCGTATGACAATATATTTTCAAGCGAGGTAAGCATTTTCTTTCTTTCACCAAATTGATCTAGAGCACCGCATTTAATCAAAGAATCTAATGACTTTTTATTTATTTCATTACTTGCAGTACGTTTTATAAAATCTTCAAGCGAAGTAAATTTTCCTCCATCCTTTCTAGCATTCTCGATAATGTCGATTGGCCCTTCCCCAACATTTTTTATTGCAGATAATGCATAACGAATCTTTTTTTCTCCCGGAACTACCGCAAATGTCATAAATGATTCATTCACATCGGGAGCCGCAACTTCTATTCCCATTGTTTTACATTCATCAATCTCTTTTGCAATTCGATCAAGATCATTTTTATCTGAAGTCATGAGAGCTGCCATAAATGCTTCCGGATAATGCGCTTTCAAATAAGCTGTTTGATATGCAATCATCGCATAACATGCCGCGTGTGATTTATTAAAACAATATTGTGAAAACGCTTCCCACGTCGACCAGACATTTTCTGCAATTTCTTTTGAAATTCCATTTTTTTCACAGCCGGGAATAAAAACATCTTTCATCTTTGCCATCAAGTCTGCTTTTTTCTTACCAATCGCCTTACGCAAAGTATCTGCCTGACCACCAGTTAGTCCTGCCATATCTTTTGAAAGTCTCGTAACTTGTTCCTGATAAATAGTAACACCATAAGTATCTTTTAGCGCTGCCTCCATAGAAGGATGTTCGTAAGTAATTTGTTCTCTGCCATGTTTTCGATTAATAAAAGATTCAATAAACTGCATCGGGCCAGGACGATACATGGCAACCATAGCAGTAATGTCACCAAATACTGTTGGTTTTAAATCTTTTATATGTTTTTTCATACCATCCGATTCTAGCTGAAACACCCCCGTAGTTTCACCTCTTTGCAAAAGCTTGAACGTCAGCTCGTCATCCATTGGCAAATTATTTATGTCTATATCCTCCCCATAAACTTTTCTTATTATGCGAAGCGCATTACCCATGATGGTTAAGTTGGCAAGACCCAAGAAGTCCATTTTAAGCAATCCGACATCTTCTAGGTGTGTCATCGTATATTGAGTTACTGCAGCAATGTCACCTTTTTGCGCTTTTTGTACTGGAACATAGTCGGTTACCGGATCACGCGATATTACAACTCCCGCTGCATGCATTGACGCATGGCGCGCTACCCCTTCTAATTTCAAAGTTAGGTCTAGCATCTCTCGTATCTTGATATCGCTGTTATAAAGATCGTTCAGGTCTTTAGCATTTTTTATTGCTTCAGACAAATCCATTTTTTCTGGGATCATTTTTGCAATACGATCGACATCAGCATATGTGAAACCTAAAACCCTACCAACATCACGCACCGCCATACGTGCTGCCATTGTACCAAAAGTAATAATCTGAGCTACATGGTCAGCACCATATTTTTCCATAACATAATTGATAACCTTCCCGCGTTTTTCATCGGCGAAATCAATATCAATATCGGGAGCAGAAACACGATCAGGGTTAAGGAATCTTTCAAAAAGTAGATCGTGCTCTAACGGGTTTAAATTTGTAATATTCATAACATAGGCAACCAAAGCTCCAGCTGCTGAACCTCTACCAGGACCTACAAAAACCCCATTATTTTTCGCCCAGTTTATAAAGTCAGCAGTTACTAAAAAGTATCCGGCATACCCCGAGTTTTTTATTACTCCCAACTCATAATCCAATCTCTCAATTTTTTCTTTATCGACTTTTTCTTCGATAGCCTTTCTCAAATCTCCATCATTGAGCTCATTCCATGTTTCGTCATTTTTGACAAATCTTTTTAGTAAGCCCAAGTAACACTCACGCTCCAAGAAACTTTCTATAGAATAACCTTCCGGAATTGGAAAATTTGGAAGAAAGAGTTCGCCCATTTTTATTTCCAGATTACACATATCAGCAATCTTCCTCGTATTCTCGATTGCCTCTGGAACCTCAGAAAAATAATTTGTCATTTCTTCACCTGAAGGTAGGGAGAGGTCTGCATCAATTTCCATTCTCGTAGGATCATCCATCATTTTTCCAGTTTGTAAACAAAGTAAAACTTCCTGAGCTTTACGGTCATCAGGATTTATATAATGGGAGTCTTTTGCGGCTACTAAAGGAATACCTGTCTTTTTTGAAATCTCTATCAAAGCATCATTAACTATTTTTTGATCCGGTAATGTAGGATGATGTTGAAGTTCAAGATAAAAATTCCCTTGTCCAAATATTTCATTGTGTTCAAGCGCAATTTTTTCTGCTTGTCCTAGGTTTCCGGCCAATATAGAGCGAGGTATTTCTCCATGCATACACGCAGTAGATGCAATCAATCCTTCCGAATATTTACGCAATAAGTCTTTATCCACCCTAGGCTTATAATAAAAACCGTCCATATGTGCGATCGAAACTAATTTCACCAGGTTTTTATAGCCCTGCTCATTTTTTGCCAAAAGGATCAAGTGATAATATTCCTGATCAATCTTTGGTGTTTTATCAATATGAGATCTAGGCGCAACATAGATTTCGCAACCAATAATCGGCTTTATTCCTTTTTTCTTTGCTGTTTTATAAAACTCAATAACACCATACATAGTGCCATGGTCTGTAATAGCAATTGAATCCATCCCATACTCAATAGCTTTATCGATAACTTCTGGGATTTTACTCAACCCGTCAAGTAAGCTATAATGGGTATGAAGATGAAGATGCACAAATTGTGTTTTTCGTGTTTCTTTTGTTTCTTCCATGTGTTTATCTATAAAAAGTCACCTTTAGATAATGGGTTTCAAAACCAACATCTAACGGTTAAAATTTTATCAATTTTATGTTTTACGCTTTTACTTTAGGCAACAACAAAGCTCTGTCTATCGCAGAAATCCTCTCAGTTTTAAAACGAGATCATTTTGTTTTTGTTATTTTCAGCATATCAACAAATTCTCTAATTATCAAGACAGATAAAGAGATAGAAAATCCCCAGGATCTGCTAAACAGGCTAGGCGGAACAATAAAAATCATTCATATTTTTGGAGAATCCAATAGCAAGAATTTACCAGATTTAATCATAAATTTTGTAAAAGAAAATTTTAAAGAGCAAAAGTTTATATTTGGCATATCTTTCTATAATTTCTATCTCCCCCGCTTAGGCTTTGAAATCAAGAAAAAACTAAAAGAAACCAGAATCAACTCAAGGCTTATACTAGGGAAACAAAAAGAACTTTCAGCACCCGAGATAAAAAATAATAAAGTTCTGTCGCATGGAGCAGATTTTGCAGTGATAAAAACAGAGAAAGAAATTCTCCTAGGTAATACTATAGCAATCCAAGATTACGAGGATTATTCCCATAGGGACTATGATCGTCCGCGTAGAAATGCAAAATCAGGAATGCTTCCTCCAAAATTAGCGCAGATAATGATAAATATGATACCGAGCTTAGAGAACCCTAGTAAAACTAATATTTTTGACCCATTCTGCGGAAACGGCACCGTACTACAAGAAGCTCTATTGAATGGATATCAAGTAATAGGCTCGGACATATCGAACGAAAGAGTGTTTGATACAAAGGAAAATCTAAAATGGCTAGAGGAAGAATATGATTTGGATCTAAATCTAAAAGATAGGATATTCGCTTTAGATGCTTTAGAGCTAAAACAAGAATCTCTTCCTATAAAACCTGATATTATTGTCTCCGAGGTCTATCTGGGGCCTCCGATGCATGGTAACGAAAGTTCTCGGGAGATCTCAACCATAGTAGATTCGCTAAACAAAAAATACAGAGATTTTATCACAAATACATCTTTATCATTGAAAAACGTAAAGTACCTGATACTTGCCATTCCTGTATTTATCAGTAAAAACCAGCGATATTATTTAAATATAATTGACGAAGCAAAGAAAGTTGGCTATAATGTTATAAGTCCTATTGAAGATTCGGGGGTTAGTTTTGGTTCACTGCCCGAATACAATAAAGATAGAAAGACCTTTACGTACTATCGCCAAGATCAGATGGTAGGACGAGAAATAATAATTTTAAAAAAGAAATAACCAAAGAATAAATCCGAAATAATACCATACAAGTGGATTTTTCTTAAAGGGAGGAATTTACAGAATGCTTGTAGTAAAATCTTGATGAAGATTTATGAAAGGCACAGAGTGAATTAAAAAATATGGCACATAAGAAAGCGCTTGGTAGCGCGAAGAAAAATAAAGATAGTATATCGAAACGTTTGGGCGTAAAGGTTTATGGTGGCCAGAAAGTAGCACCAGGAGAAATTATTATCCGCCAGAGAGGGACTCGTTTCCGAGCAGGAGAGAACACTACATATGGTAAGGATTATACTATATACTCAAAAGCTAGTGGGATCGTAAAGTTTATAGATAAAAAGATAACCTCATTCACTGGAAACAAGAAACCAGTAAAAGTTGTAACGGTATCAGGGAAATAAATAAGGCAAATAAAAAAACATCACCAATTGGTGATGTTTTTTTATTTGCCTTCATCTGGTTTTTGATCCTGTATAGCCTTACGAATCATCTCCGTCATTTTTTCAAATAGTCCCTCATCATCTGAATATGATTCATTTTCTTTTATAAGCTCTAATATCATTTTCTGAACCACTTCCGGCTGATGAATGTCATCAAGAGTTAAGGATGTTCCACTAGCAGTCTGAATATTCACAGTGCCATAGTGAAATATAGAGCCCCAAAATCCTTTTATGTCAAAAGATACATCCTGAATTTTATCAAGATATGTTTCCTTTTGAGAACGCATAAAAAGAGTCTTTTGTTCAATATCTACTACACGTTGATCTGTTATTATAAATTTGTCCCTCTCCCAAGTAAAATAGGAGTAAAATCCGCCGATAATTGAGAAAACAAAAACGACAAAAGCTACTGGCAAAACATAAGGGACATAAAAAAAGACTAACATTGCTGCCAAGGAAGCAAAAAATAGCACGAAAGACCCTACTGCATCTCTAAAGAAGGTAAAAGGATGCCGATTGGAAACCTTGATTACCTTTTCATCGTTATTTTGACCAGAAAAAATGATTTTATCTTTCACATTAGTAACTAACTGTTTTTGCGTATTTGAAATCTATTTTCCCACTATAAGCAGGAATTGAAATACTATCTTTATTTTCTACTGTAAAGTTTATTTTGTCAAAAGAATTCTTCTTTAGGATATCCAAAATTCCTCCAGACCTATCAAGCGATTTTCTCAACACATCCGGATCACCAACAATGCTAACAACTACCGGAAAATCAAATGTATTGCCATCAATTTCTAGCTTCCCATCTTTGTTTACTATAAAGTACGATCTATAAATAACTCTTTGACCGTTTACACCGATAGCGGTTGGCTTCGTATTTCTTATTCCGTTTATTAAATCAACTATTTCCTCGGTTACCATGCTTCCTTCTATCTTTATATCGATACCCCGCCCAGATACATCATTGAACCCGTTAGCTTCTTTGTAATTGTTTATTTTAGTGTCCAAGTCCTCTTTTATTCTATTTTTATCCTTTATATCAAAAGAAAAGCTGTCATTTTTTATTCTAAGTCTATTGAGCTCCTCTTGAAGATCAAAGTTAGAGTTGGCTGTCTCTATAATTTCATATGACAACTTCATTATGTTGTCTTCATTTAATATATCCTTGGATCTCAAAAAAGCGCTGGCTTGCTTTATCGAAATAATACCAACTAAAAAGGCAGCTATTGAAATTATTATAGTATAAACTTTTTTATTTTCACTTTTCATATTATAACCATATTATAATATTTTACACTTTAGAGTATGCCCCAACATACCTTTCTATCTTGATATCGTCCTGATATTTTATATCAAAATTAATCTGTTTTTTTGCGGCTCTCTTCTTTATGTCTTCCAATTTCTGAGAATTGTTTAGGGTGTTCATTAGACCAGTCTTATTCCCTATTGCTTCTACAGTAAAAGGCGGGACATAGTTATTGTTGTTTATCATGATAGTACTCACTATACAATCTATAGAGGTATTGTAGATAATTCTCTCGTTATTTATGGAAACTGCCTCCGCACCAGCATACCATAGAAGATTAACTATGTCGCGCAGATCAGCAGCATGCGTCAATGATTTACTAAACTCGTCTTTTACCTGATACTCGCCATCAGATATAGTAACAACTATACCATTTCCAGTAACATCTGTGTTACCAAAAACTAGTTCCTGTTCATTTATGGAGTCAAAAAGGCTTTTAGAAACTAAATTCTTATCCGTCAGAGCGTTTTCCTTATCCTTTATCTCATCCTGATTTTGCTTTATTAAATTATTGAGACTTTCATTCTTATCTTTGTACTCTTTCTTAACGTCATTTAATTGATCATAAAAAAGAACTGGGGTGAGCGGTCGAGATGATTCAGTCCTGATCTGAACAGTAAATAAGA
>Ga0116177_10004046_pt1 | contig 10663 bp, 7 predicted proteins | sample AD_STIC10_MetaG_FD_89750 | JGI IMG/M metagenome (GOLD analysis project Ga0116177, IMG submission 89750) | Active sludge microbial communities of municipal wastewater-treating anaerobic digesters from USA - AD_STIC10_MetaG | ecosystem: Engineered > Bioreactor > Anaerobic > Digestate | place: USA...
GACCGTCTCTAATAACCTCCAACTGCGAATGGTCGAGGCGTTCGTCAAGATCTAAAAGCTTAAGGTCGTCAGGTAACTCCACTCCGTACGCTTGACTGCCTTCGCCGGAGCCTATAAACTTATCAAGGAACCGCCTGATCGCGCCGGTATGGGTTCCGTGAAAGACTGTCCTTGCTTCTGCGTCGCTAGCGAGGGCGAGGGCGCCAGTGCCAAGAACAATAGCCGAAAGCGCTTTTAGATAGTCTCTTTGCGGCACAGGCTTTTCGTAAGGACCGGCAGGCTTTCCTGGCAATCCCATAGTCTTTACAAGATGTTCCGCCCTAGGCAGCTCTTCGCCCTTAGCCAATGCCATATGCATAGGCATGATGCTTTCTCTCTCCGCTTTGGTAAGAAGGGTCCGCAGAACCGTATCTCTCGCCTCTGCTTCGCCTCCTAAAAGCTTATAAGCATCATAAGCAAAGTCGTCAAGAGGCTTCTGCTTTTCTATAAAAGAATTAGCTCCAGGAATGTTTAGTAGCCTAATTCGATCCCTATAGGAATTTGCTCTACGAACTGCCTCCAGGTAAGTGGTAAAGGCTTCATCGGCGGCTTTATTAACGCGTTTTCTGGCCGCCTCTATCATTTTATACTCTGGATTCGTAGTAAATCCCTTGCCGTAGAGCTCTACTAGCTTGTTATAGTTAAGGTATACTGAATCGAACTCTTCCCGAATTTTAACTAGTTCTCTATTGAGAGCCTTAAACTTCTCTGCTTCTTTTTGAGCCAGTCCTAAAGACGCGTCGAAAGCTTCGGCTTGCTTAGACAGGGCATATCTCATCTCAAAAAGCTTTTCAACTTCCTCAAGAACAGCAGGACCTCTCTCTCGCAACATCTGCAGTTTTCCAAGCTGTTCAGTATCCTCGTAATATTTCAGAAGGGGTTCATATGCTTCTCTCCAGTCAATAAATTTAGGTGAGCCGCCTCTAGTGAATCCTTCTACAAATTGGATATAGTGCTGTAACTCGTGCTTCAAGGTCGCAAGTGCTTGAGCTTCATCAAGAAAAGGAGATATAACTAGCGTTTCTGATTCCTCAAAGAATGCACCTTCCTGCGTTTGGAAGATGTCGAGGAAGCCTCCCCTCTTCTTTACTTTGATCTTATCAAGATCGGGATAGTGGAGAAATCCCTCAGGCCAGTTAACCAAATCGCTCAGCTTATAATCGAACTGCGTATCAGCACTGAAAAAGCCACTCTGCTTCATACCCTCCCAGGCGCCAGGCTTCCACGATACCGGGTCTGAAAACTCAAAGCGCGGTAGCATATCAACAAGAGAGGAAAACCACCGAGTTCCTTTAGGAACCGCCTTTGCCATCAGACCGCCATACATGGCATGAGCTTCAGGAGGTGCTAACATAGAAGCAATAGCAGATGCAGGAAGTGCGAGGAGGAACGGAACCGCCTTCAAGAGAGAGTCCCAATCCCCTTCGTCATACTTCTTCCTAATACCATCCGTATGATCGAGCTCGCCGCGCATGTCCTGTTCGCTCTCTTCTATGAGACGCAAGAGCTCTTCATCGGACTGCTTCGGTCTTGGCTTGCTTCGAATCTGCCCAGTCTTAGTAATCGTAACAGGCTCGCTTTCCGCAAGCCCGCGTTCCTTCAGCAAAGTAAGACGCTCCCGCAACAAATCTGCGGCTGTTCTAGTTTTTGGGGTTACGTTCGTAGCAGCCTTTTGAACCGGAACGATTCCTGTGCGAACGGCGGCACTAACAATCTCCTCTTCTTCCTGCGGTGTTAGCGGGCGTCCTTCTGCGACAGCTTTCGTTTCTACGTCGTCAATGGCGTCAGCAAGGTTAATAAGATCGTCCTTAATACTCTTGTCTAATTCAGCTCCTTCTCCGGATCTAAGCTTCTCCTCCGGCACACCCTCACGAACTTGCTGTCCCAGAGCTTTTCGAATCTGAGCATCACGCTCTTTCATCTTTTGGGAGATGGCCGCGATGCGAGCCTTATAAAGCGTAGTAGCTCCCTCTATCCCATGATCCGCTACCAGAGTAGCGATAAATTCGTCAGAATAACCTACAGAGCGAAGATCGTCAACTAGCTTCTTCGGAGCCTCAACCACCTCCACCTTTACCTTGCGGAGGTTTATTGGTTCTCCTCCGCTTGGCGGAGGGGCTTTCTCGAAAGGGCCTTGCGGCTTCGTAACCTCCCCCTCTGGCAGAATAGGAGATTCTAGTGCGGTAGGCTTAGCTCGACGCCCTCCAACACTTTTAAGGTCCGCCGCCGGAACGGCAATCATATCATCGAGAATAAACTCCTTCACTTTAACACCGGTTATTTTCCGTGTCTTACCCTGATACCTGACCTTTTGACCTACCTTAAAAGGCATCTCAGAAGGAAGGACGTTAGGAACCTGCATCTTAGTAACGCCGGTGAAGTCAAGACCAAGCTGTTGAGTAGGCACTTTGTCCATCTCCTCCACGGTCATAGGACGAGGAGCAAGAGGAGACTCCGTAGGTGGCGTCTCCGGCAAGGTGCCTCTTTCAATAGTACCAGGAATTCTCCCGGTTCCCATCTCCATCGGCAGGACGCCTTGTGCCTTGTCAGTAAATCGCCGCTCCTTCTGTGAATAAATCACAGAAGGTTCCTCGCCGGCCCTTGTTTCAGGAAGAGTAGTACGCATCTGCAGCGGCAGTTCTGCCTGCCCCTTTCTTCGTCTAATACGGGTAGAAAGCGGCAATTCTCCTTGAACACCGGCAGAGGCGGCATCATAAGGAAGCGAAACGTCAGGTACTTCTTCTGCAGGCTTTCGCCTTCCTAAGCGAGTTTCCAGAATCATCTCGCCCTGACCACCAGGTCCTTCTCGGTATAGCTCCCCTGTTACAGCGCGAGCGTACTCGTCAGCAGTAGGAGCAGGAAGCCGTCTCTGTGTCCCAGCAACCTGAGGCGGAGGCGGAGACGGTCCGCCGGGAGGTGCTTCCCATACCCCCTGCCGCTGTGTCAGGTCAATAATAATGTCTGCTTCTTTTTCCCCTTTCTGCAGTCGATCGAGAACCATTGGCAGATTCGGGTCGGAAGCCGCCATTTCAGGAGTCATATTCGGCTTGCCGCGCAGGCGGCCCAGAATCTTCGACGCGGCCCATCCAAGAGTCTTGAAGGCCGGATGCAGAATTGCGGCGCCAAGAGCCCATTCGCCAGCTCCTTCCACGCCCTTTGCATATGCACTCTCTACATTAGGCCTAGCTGTTGCTCCCTCAAGCATACCGCCGCCAACCGCGGCCTCACCTATCACACGTGGCCACTGTTGCATAAAAGTCTGTCCGGCCCTCGGGAGAATGGTGCGGCCAGTCAGCGTTTCTGCTGCTCCCAATGGAACGCGAGCGGCTCCCATAGCTCCCATAATCATAGGCAAATCTGCGAACAGTTGCCCACCCATCTCCGCTAATGCTCCGCCAATTCCAGGAGCATGCTGTTTGCTCTGCCATACGTCAGGAGCATCAAGCATAGCACTAGAAAACTCCTGAGCAGTCGCGGCCTGCCCTGGAAGCCCCATACGTTCCAGGACGTTAGCAGCTTTCTCCCCATAGCCGGCGAGGCCTTGATAAACTCCCGCGGCGGCCCGCGTCATTCCGCCGGGAGGGGTTAGCTTTCTCTCCTGCTCATCCAAGTAGTCGAGTGCAGCCTGCCCTTCCAGTTCATCTGGAACACTAACGATCTGCCCTGAAGGAAGCTGAACTTTAGGCATTTTCGTCTCCTTAGCGCGTAGGATTCTTAGCCCTAGCAGCGTCTAGCATTTTTTGATACTCTTGTCCTAACTCAGGATGTCTCTCTAACAAGAGGCGAATTGCGTCCTCTCCTCTTCGCTCTGGAAAGTCACCTAAATAAAGCCCGCCAAAGCCCTCGTAAGAAGGCACATTCGGGATCAGATTCCCGTACTTCTGGAGAAAGTCGCTTTGCGCTCTTAGCTCTGCTTGTCTCTTCTCTCCCTCTTTCAACCTCATACGATGGGCAAATGCTTCTTTCGATTCTGCAGTACTTCCCAGAACGTTCTGCATTCTGACTCTTCTCTCGAACCCAGGCGGGAGACCTAATTTATTTGCCAGCGCGTCGAGAGTCTTATTAGCCATTTCGTACTGATGCACTTCCTCCGCAGTCATAATTGGGTTCGTGCCCTTTAGGTTATTAGCCTGCATAAACGCCTGCGCCCTCGCGGGGTCGGCCTTCTGCAGCTCGGAAAACTCCTCTGGTGTAAGCTTGTCAGAGAAAGAGCCAGCATACCTGAGGGTGTTACTAAACAATTGCCAGTTATGCTGATCCAGTCGGGTCTTAGCACTTTCAGCAACCTGTGCCATATGAGCGTCATATGAGAGCATACTACTATACGCTTGCACCATTTGCGGATTCGCCCTCATTAGCTGTCCCCAAGTCTGCATCCCGAACTTTCTCTGCAAAGAAGGATTCAGAGGAAGGCTATCATACTCTCTAGAACGAGCTTCAATCCTCGCCCTATCATTCGAGGCCAAGTCATCCAGAACTTGCCCCTTCTTAACTTCCTGCTCCAACTGCATTTGCCCAGAAATAAGCTGAGGGCCGAGAAGGCGAGTGGCTCCTGACACCTGCAGGGGTTGCATCTGATTGGCCGCCTGTGCCAGATTGTGCGTTGCCGCCGCTTCTCCTTGCCGCGCCGCGGAGATGGCCGCATAGTTCTTTCTAAACTCCTCAGGATTTCCTAAGGCAAACGTGAGGAGATTAGAGTCCAAACCTTGGGCCCCCGCGCCTTGACCAATAGCTGAGGGTACCTGCCCCTCCAAAGATGGGAGAGACGTGGGGGCCTCCTGAAAATTTGCGGTAGGTGCTTGCGGCTGCTGTCCCACCGGGGCCGCCGGGGCCGCCGGCGCAGCGCCAGGAGTAACAGCTTGCAAGGCTTCAGGAACACGACCAACTGGCGCCGTAACCGTTCTAGATAAATTAGCACTTTGCGAAGCGCCGGGCTGTGCTCCAAGGCGCGGAGCCGCCCCAGCCATTCCGCTAACAGTACCAGCGATATCTCCGGTCGTCTTAAGAGTCTCCCCCACAGGAGCTACAGGTGCTTGCCTTGCCGCGGCCGCAGCAGCCTCCGTTGTCTGCGGCAGTGTCCCTAACGCTCCTTTAGTCTGTTGCTGTGCGCCTCTTGTGGCCGCAAGGTTCGTTCCCACCTTACCAAGCTTCTGTTGCCACGATCCTTCCGGCGCGATAGCCTGCCCAACATTACCAAGCAAGCCAGCCAGAGCGGCATTCCCTTGGTCGGTGCCAGAGAAAAGCGGTCCTACATTCTGCTTCAGCTGTTGTCCCTGCCTAGCGAGAAACTCGCTAAAGTCGAACGGCAGCGTGCCGCCGGTCGCAGGAATCAAAGCCCCTGTTTGATCGAAAAATTCCCCAGGCATATTCTACCTCCTTACATTAAGAGTCCTGCAACACCGCCGATGGCGGCACCTATTGCCGCGCCGGGAACGCCTCCAGCTAGTGCACCTACCGATGCGCCGGCCATAGCACCAGAGAGGGCCGATTGCGTCTTACTCGCCTTCGCGGCATTAGGTGAAACCGTGCCGCTCCCGATAGAAGCAAGAGCATTACCAGCATACTGGAACACTTCCAGATCCCACTTAGCATTAGAAACGTCGATTTCCTTATCTTCTTCTGCTTGTTCCTTCTTCGCTATAATTTTCATCTTCTTCATATCTACCACTAGTTTAGCATAAGCTTCTTGAAAGGCGGCTTCAGTTCTTAAGATAATCTCCCCAATAGTCAGCATAAATTGAATCTTGCCTTTATGGTAGACCTCCATATAAAGATCGGATCCAAACTTGGCGGCATCCGCGATGCCCTTTCTATAAAGCATTGCCTCGCCAGTTGCGAAAGCGCTAGTATGAACAGCGTTGATATCGCGAAGCGAGCCCTTGAAAGCCGGCACCACATAAGCTCCAATATCGGCTGCGATTTGAGAAGACAACGCCGCAATAGCATTATTGAGATAAGTCGTACTACCCAGCGTATTTGTGTGGATAGTAGAAACCTCACCTAGCAAGGTAGAGTACGTCGAATTTGTAGAAAGCCCTGCCATAAACGAGTTGAAGCTGGCGAGGGCGGCCTCCATATCAGAAATAGGCGTATCGGGATTGTACGCGCTCAGCGAGGAAAAGGGGCTCGCCCCCAACGCGGCATTACACGCGTCAACCACACTACTCTCGAACGTATCAGCTCCGGAATTATTAAGCATATCACCGTGGAAAGACTTCATATAGTCGGGATAGTCAACCTTCCCGCTCGAACCTCCACCACCTCCACTACTGCCGCCCATAACGCCTCCTTATAAATCGAATGCAATCTGAACGTGTTTAATTTTCCCACCTAATCTAACCAGCCGATTTACCAAAGGCTTTATAATAGTGTTTGTATTTAGTTCTATACAGCCCTTACTTTTAGCATAAGTGCTAAGAGTCTGCAGGCATGCATAGAACATCTCATCAGTAAAACCCGAAGGTGTCCAAAGACCCAAAACGTGGAAGGTCCGCACACCAGCGTCATTTCGAAAAATAGTGGTAAAGACGAAGCCCGCAAACTTCTCGTCTTCGTAACCCACCCACGCTTCATAGCCTCCTACGAGAAACATCTGCAGAAGGTTATTAGCCTGCTCATCCTCAGGAAGGCGCGGATCTATCATCGCACATTCTATGCACGACTTCCTAATCAGCGCCCACCGCTCCGCCACCTGCGTTGGTAGCAGCTTGGTTAGCGAACGCATATGCTCCTCGAATCTGTGACCTGTCTGACTGCTTCCAGGACACCGAAATATAGTCTACCTTAAGTCCATCGAAAGGCCTGACCCTAACACATAAACGGAGTTCGGAGCCAGTCACTATAGGATTCCCAACCCCTTTTGGGTTCACTCTTCGCCACTCGGTTCTACGCCATTGATCCCTTCGATCATTCCTCCAATCAGCGCAGACTTCAACAAGAGCGTTATACGGAAGGGACCCACCAAGCTCTACTGACTCGATCGTCTTCAACATATTATTGTTCATGTCGAGGATGTCGGTAGTAAAATAAGCCCACTTCTCTCCAGTATCTTTGTAAATTCCTAAAGAATGACTATCAATGGTTTGGTAATTTTCTACAAAAGTGTTTCTTACATCAATTAGAGACAGAACACATCTGCTGGTCTCCGTCAGCATAAAGTCGCTGCTCAAGAGGAATGACCGGTAACCATCAGAAAGATACCACTCATCTTCTATTGGATTGTAAACTGTATGTACCATGCCGCGACTGGGCTGGACACCTTCAAGATAGTTAGCTCTATGGCCAGTAATGTCTGCCAAGATATTCCCGTAGCCTATCCTCTTGTACGAAAGGTCATTGAAGACGAGCCAGAGGTCTCCAGTTCGATCTATCACCATATGTTTATCTTCATTACCGGAGGCGGCATAAACACCCGCAACGCCCGGAATAGAAAGCGGCGTACTCTTGAAGGTGGGAATCTGTCCTGCCATAGCAGGTGTAAGAGCTACGACACCATAAGAACAGTAGGCGATTACGTGATCTCGAAGCGGAAGAAGCCTATACACCCTATTCTCCCGCGGCCCGGGCACAAATAGTTGTCCAGCATCTGGAATAACCCGGCGGTCGTAAGTTCCACTCCCATCCTTTGTACCTAAGAACTTAAACTCTCCAATAGCGGACCACCGAATACTGCGGCACTCGTTGTCATTACTCCCGAAAATGTCAAAGGCTCTATTACCGCCTAGAAGAATCTGCCCACGAAACGAGCAGACAGACAGAGGATTTCCCCAGTACTCTGCTCCATCTGCCACCCACTCGCCACCGCCATCTACCAGATTGTCATTAACTGCATACTGCACTACGACCGAGCCAGCACCGCCAGAACCAGCATCTGGTAGGTAGAAAAACAAGCAGTCTCCGGAGCAAAAGACCCAGAAGAAGCCCGAATGGTCGATAAAGGTATAAGGCCATCTCCAGGGCATAAGGCCTTCGAAGATTTTAGACCCTCCCCAGTAGCCATGAGGGCCGCCGATAGAGGTCCAGTAGCAAGCCCAGAAACCTGTCCTAGTAGCGATAAATAGGTAAGAAGGCCCAAGATGCATTTGCGGAAAGGGCCATGAAACAGAAGTATCAATGTAGCCGCCTATCCCATCGCTAATAGGCATTAACTGGTGAATGGCAGGAATATATCCTTCCAAGCCTTCTTTTGTAACGCGGATGTTCATCGACTCGGAAAGAGCGGCAGTGTTCCGCATTGGCATCTTGCTCGGATTCAGTCCAATGCGTAACTCCTTCTTGTAGTAGTCACGAAAGCCTCTCATTTCCTTTTCCTCCGCCTTGCAGCAGCGCGCTCTTTTGCCGGACGCCATCCCATCTTCCTAAGCGTCCCGTATACGTAGGCGTCTGCTTGCTCGCCAGTAAGACCTTGAGCAGCTGCTTGTTTACGAAGTTTTCTTTCTTCACGTATCGGCATTTTCTTCACCACGCATGGGTGTATAGTATTCTTTCGATGGTTCGAAGAGAAATGAAACCCAGACATCTTTAACAGCAGCTTTTGTCTTAATAGACGCCTGCATTCCTTCAACGACTTCGTATTCAGTAATAAGAGTCCTTCGCTTCTTCACCTCGATAATGTCTGTAATCTTCTTCTCCTTGGCGGTAAGGGAGATTTCAAAGATGGCTTCTTTTCCTTCTTCTTGCTCTCCTATAGCGATGAGAAGCCGCCGCACCTTCCCAGAAAGAGGAAACATAAAAGAGAAGCATTCCCCTTCTTCAGAAGGCTGTGTTACTTTCCCAGAAATAGGTAGCCACGGAATGAGGCCAATAATGCGTTTCTCAGGTCTCGGAGCTAGTCTCCTAACCATTCTTTCTAGACTTACTAAACGCTCCTCGATGGTATGCTCAGCCATGACTATCCCTCCATCTGATTTATTTCTGAAGCCTCTTGCTCTGCGGTATTAAAGTCTATACCCGTCAGTCTCAACTGAAGAGCCTTTAGCCAGTCATTAGCACCTTCTGTGTTCCTATAAAATGTCTCTAGAGTATAAAGGCCAGCATAGAGAACAGCTAGCGGATGCACCTCAGTCCACCAGCTCTTCGTCTGCGTCCAAGTACTGCCATTAAAAGAAGCAGAAAGAGCAGGAGAATAAAAAGCACCTACAATCGCAACAGTCATCGCCTCCGAACAAGGCGGGAGTAGTAGAATTCCATTATAAGTATAATGAGAATCAGACAGGACGAGATCAGCAAAATCAAGAACAGTAGGCGAGGTACCCGATAGTGTGTCAGGATAAGGACGTAAAGCAACTGGAGCATAATAGACAGGATCTCCCTGCTGTATCACGCTTATCTCTTCCCCGTACTCACTCCGAAGTTCGGAAAGAGTTGCCTTCGTCAGCTGATAGCGTGAAAGATCAGAGTGCTTCGTGACCCATACTTCGTGAACAGATTTGATGCCAGCTGTCTTGACAAGATACGAACCGGCAGTCACCTTCTCAAGATACCTGGCAGTGCTCTTAGGAGCCGTAATCATATCATCGAGCAGCATCTGCCCAGCATTAAGGAAGAAGTCCGCACCGTTGTCATTCCAAACAGAATCGACCAAGTCGTATCGACCGCTCAGTTCGACGAACTTCTTTCTAATATCTGAGTAATTCATATAACACCTTCTGTGAATGAATCACAGGAGGTCGAGCCGAAACCCGACCCCCTGTGACCGCTGTGTAGGCTAAGTTGCCTTGAGAGGAGGAACAGCCTTACAGCGTATTGTTTTGGCCGACACCATTTAAGAAGCCGAAGGTGTAGCCATGATGAATCTCAAGACCGCATTCCGTGAGGAACTCCTCGTCAGTACCGTCCTTCCGGCTGGAGTTGGTTCCAGTTGCGGCGGTCTTCCCACCCTCTCCGAAGAACGACGTATCAGTAATGTACCGATACCTCAGATTCTCCGGCTCCATGATAAGCATGGAGTATTGAAGCGTAGACTCAATGTTAAACAGTGGGTGCGTCTTCAGGTAAATCGTCCCAAAGGGAGTGACCCACTCAATAACCTTAAGGCCATACGACTTCGTTTGCGCCGTCAAGGTGTAATGACCTCCGGCTTTCGCCAGCTTATTAATGCCCAGAAGAGCACCATTGCCGCAAAGGGCCAGCTTTTCCTGCCTTCCGTAAAGGAAGATGTCCTTGAGATAAGCATCAAGCCAATCTTCCCCGCCGCCGTCTTCGAGCCACTCCTTTCCAGCAAAAGAAGTATTCAGAGTATAGTCGTTGACAAGCGAGCTATTGTTGTTTCGGAGGAACGTAATGATGCCCTCCGTAGTACGTTCCGGCTTGCCGTTGGAGCCAGTCAGCTCCGTCTTGGTTCCAAACAGGAACGCCTTTTCCATCTCAATGGAGTGGAGTTCCAGAGCCTCCCGCTTCATCTCCTTGTACTTATCGCCAGTGCGATACTTCGTCTCACGGGCGGTACGAGTGATGCTGAGAGGAGTCCGGAAGATCTGCGTAAGGTTGTAGAACTTCGTAGGATCGTACGAAATGCCAGTAGGCATCGTCGCACCTTCCTCATTGATGTTACCGATGATGAGGACGCGATCGCAGTCACTCAAGTCGTGCGACGTGCTGTTGTCGTCCGCTTCGAGCAGCTTCA
>Ga0116177_10004054_pt1 | contig 10658 bp, 9 predicted proteins | sample AD_STIC10_MetaG_FD_89750 | JGI IMG/M metagenome (GOLD analysis project Ga0116177, IMG submission 89750) | Active sludge microbial communities of municipal wastewater-treating anaerobic digesters from USA - AD_STIC10_MetaG | ecosystem: Engineered > Bioreactor > Anaerobic > Digestate | place: USA...
GGTCCTTTCTTCTGGGCCAGCAGAAGAAAGGATCTCGCCGGCCGGGCGAGACCGGCGGGCTGCCCCGCCCGGCACCGCGGCAAGCATTGACGGAGACGACCGAGATGGCCACAACCCACGAAGTCTTCAACCAGCCGAACCCGCTGGTCGACTACAACCTCTACGCCACGAACCGCCCGCTGCGCGACGCGCTGGCCTTTCACCTGCCAGGCAGCGACGAAGCACCCCGCCTCGCACGCGGCGACCGCTGGGGCAGCGGGCAATGGCAGACCCACGCACGGCTGGCCAACACCCATCAACCGCGCCTGCTCAGCCACGACCGCTTCGGCCGCCGCATCGACCAGGTCGAGTTCCACCCCAGCTACCACGCGCTGATGGGCGAGGCGGTCGCCGCCGGCCTGCACGGCACGCCCTGGTCGCTCGGCCCCGGCGCGCATGTCGAGCGCGCCGCGGCCTTCATGCAGTTCACCGAGCTCGAGCCGTCGATCCTCTGCCCGATCTCGATGACCTACGCCGTCACGCCGGCACTGCGTGCCAACGCCACCGTGTTCGATGCCTGGTTCGCGCGCCTGGCCAGCACCGCCTATGACCCGCGCCTCGTGCCCTTCACCGACAAGCCCGGCGTGACCATGGGCATGGGCATGACCGAGAAGCAGGGCGGCTCGGACGTGCGCGCCAACACCACGCGCGCCAGCTTCGCCGAAGACACGCCCTGGGGCGCGCGCTTCACGCTGGTCGGCCACAAGTGGTTCTTCTCGGCGCCGATGTGCGACGCCTTCCTGGTGCTCGCGCAGGAGCCGGGCGGCCTGAGCTGCTTCTTCCTGCCGCGCGTGCTGCCCGACGGCACGCTCAACGCCATCCACGTGCAGCGCCTGAAGGACAAGCTGGGCAACCACGCCAACGCCAGCTCGGAGGTGGAGTTCCTCGGCGCGAGCGCCTGGCGTGTCGGCGAGCCCGGCCGTGGCGTGGCGCAGATCCTCGAGATGGGCACGCTGACGCGGCTCGATTGCGCGCTCGGCACCGCCGGGCTGATGCGCCAGGCGCTGAGCCTGGCGCTGAACCACACCGCGCAGCGCGAGGCCTTCGGCAAGCGCCTCGTCGAGCAGCCCTTGATGAAGAACGTGCTCGCCGACATGGCGCTCGAGTCCGAGGCCGCCACCGCGCTGGCGCTGCGCCTGGCGCGTGCCATCGACCGGCAGGACGACCCCTTCGAATCGCTGATGCGGCGCGTGCTCACGCCGGTGTCGAAGTTCTGGATCTGCAAACGCGGCAGCGCGCTGGCCCAGGAGGCGATGGAATGCCTCGGCGGCAACGGCTACGTCGAGGAGGCAGGCGAGGGCGTGATGGCGCGTGTCTACCGCGAGATGCCGCTGAACTCGATCTGGGAAGGCGCCGGCAACATCATGGCGCTCGACCTGCTGCGCGCGCTGCGCCAGGGCGGCAAGGGCGGATCGGTGGCCGAGGCGCTGGCCACCGAGCTCGCGCCGGCGCGCGGCACGCACGCCGCTTTCGACCGCTTCACCGACGCGCTGCCTGCGCGCTTCGACGGCGCCACCGACGAGGTCGAGGCGCGCCGTCTCGCACAGGACGTGGCGCTCGCGGTGCAGGCCGCGCTGCTGCGCCAGCACGCGCCGGACTTCGTCTTCGAGGCCTTCTGCCGCTCGCGACTGGGCGGCGACTGGGGCCAGGCCTTCGGCACGCTCGGCGCGGCGACAGCCTTCGATGCGCTCATCGCGCGCGCCATGCCCACCTGACGTGAAAGGCCCCATGCCCTCGTTCATCCTCCACCACTACGCGAACTCGCCGTTCTCCGAGAAGATCCGCCTCGTGTTCGGCTTCAAGGCCATGGCTTGGCACTCGGTGCACGTGCCCAGCATGCTGCCCAAGCCCGACGTGGTGGCGCTCACCGGCGGCTACCGGCGCACGCCCTTCCTGCAGCGCGGCGCCGACATCTGGTGTGACACCGCGCTGATGGCGCGCGTGATCGACCGCGCGCAGCCCGCGCCGCCGCTGTACCCGGCCGGCCTGTCCGGTGCCGCGCAGACGCTGGCGCAATGGGCCGACTCCACGTTGTTCTGGTCCGTCATCCCGTACACGCTGCAGCCGCAGGGCATCGCCCACGTGATGGCCGGCGTGCCGCCCGAGGGCCTGAAGGCCTTCGCGGCGGATCGCGCGCCGTTCACTGCCGGTCTGACGCGGCAGTCGCCTGCCGATGCCACCGTGGCGCTGAAGGCCTACCTGGCGCGGCTCGAAGAGCAACTCGCCGACGGCCGCGCTTTCCTGTTCGGCGGCCAGGCGAGCATCGCCGACTTCTCGGTGGCGCACTGCCTGTGGTTCATCCACCTAGCGCCGCCGATGCTGCCCGTGCTCGATCCGTTCGCGAAGCTGCGCGCCTGGTACGCCCGTGTGGCCACGTTCGGGCACGGCGAACCGACGGTCATGAAGAGCGCCGAGGCGATCGCGCTCGCCGCCGCGGCCACCTCGCACGAACCGGTGCAGGTCGAGCCGGGGCTCGGCTTCGAGGCGGGCGACGCGGTCACCGTCACGCCCACCGACTACGGCCGCGACCCGGTCGCCGGCATGCTGGTGGGGCTGACGAACGAGGAAGTGGTCATCGAGCGGCACGACGAACGCGCGGGCATCCTGCACGTTCACTTCCCGCGCATCGGATTCCAGATCAGGAAGGAAGCGAAAGCATGAAGACGTTCAAGGGCCGCACCGCGGTCATCACCGGTGCGGGTTCGGGCTTCGGCCTCGAGGTGTCGCGCATCGCCGCGCGCGAGGGCATGAACCTCGTCATGGCCGACGTGCAGCAGGACGCGCTGGACCGCGCCGTCGAGGAGATCCGCAGCCTCGGCGCGCAGGTGATGGGCTTCCGGCTCGACGTGGCCAAGGCCGCCGAGGTCGAGTCGATGGGCGAAGCGACGTGCGCGCGTTTCGGTGCGCCGCACCTGGTCTTCAACAACGCCGGTGTAGGCGCCGGCGGGCTGATCTGGGAGCACTCGCTGAAGGACTGGGAGTGGGTGATCGGCGTCAACCTGATGGGCGTGGCGCATGGCGTGCGCGTGTTTACGCCGATGATGGTCGAGGCGGCCCGCTCCGACCCGTCCTACGAGGGCCACATCGTCAACACCGCCTCGATGGCCGGCTTGCTCAACGCGCCGAACATGGGCGTCTACAACGTCACCAAACACGCCGTGGTGGCGATGAGCGAGACGCTCTACCAGGACCTGCGCCTGGTCACCGACCAGATCGGCGCCTCGGTGCTGTGCCCCTTCTTCGTGCCCACCGGCATCCACCAGAGCCAGCGAAACCGGCCGGCCGAGATGCAGGAGTCGGACGTGCGGCCGACGAAGAGCCAGCTGATCGCGCAGGCGATGAGCGACAAGGCCGTGACCAGCGGCAAGGTCACCGCGGCGCAGGTGGGGCAGTTCGTGATGGACGCGGTGCGCGAGGGCCGCTTCTACATCTACAGCCACCCGAAGTCGCTGGCCAGCGTGCAGACGCGGCTGGAAGACATCATGCAGGGCCGCAACCCGACAGACCCGTTCTCGCTCAAGCCGGAGATCGGCGAAGGGCTGCGCGCGGCGCTGCGCGTGACGGACTGATGGCACGGCCCGACGACCCGCCGGCGCCCGGCCGCAGGGAGGAGATCGAGCCCTTCTGGCTCGACTACCAACGCACCTGCGGCGTGCAGGTGGAAGGCTTCGCCGCCGCCTCGTTCGGCAGCACGCGGGCGCTGGCCGACGAGCTCGCGCTGCTGGTGGGCAACGGGGTCAAGCGCGCCCACGCGACGCTCAGGCGCGAATTCGAGAAGGATCTCGATCCGCTGCCCGCGCCGGGCGAGCACCTCGTCGTGCTCGACGGCGCCGGCCACCCGCGCGCCATCGTGCGCAACACGCATGTGGAGCTGCGCCACTTCAATCAGATCGACGACGAGTTCGCCTTCACTGCGGGCGAGGGCGACCTCACACTGCAATGGTGGCTGGTCGCGCACCGGCAGGACTGGTCGGAGCAGGCCGAGCGCGAGGGCTTCGAGATCGGCGAAACCACCGAACTGGTGCTCGAGTACTTCGATCTCGTCTGGCCGCAGCCGGCGGCCTCAGCAGGGCAGGCGTAGCGCCTGCAGCGGCCGGCCGGTCGCCGCATCGATCACCACCAGGCTGAGCGCGCGCGGGTGCGCGGCATGTGGCGCGGCGGTCGGGCTGAAGCTCAGGCGGATGCTGGGTGAGGTCCACGGCGGCACGCGGTGCAGCTCGCGCACCACGTGGTCGTGCTGCAGCTTCTCGCCGGCGTTCTCGCCCGCCGTCACCGCGCTGCGGTGGCCGTTCTCGGTGACGGCCCAGAAGGCGGCCAGGCGCGACGGCGCACCGGGACGCGCCTGCACGGTGGCGTCGAAGCTGCGGCCGTCGCCGCTGATCGCCACGTCCACCATCGGCGTGGCCGACAGCGCCATCGGCAGCACGATGCCCGGCCAGTCGGGCCGGTCGCGGCCCTGCACCACCACCTGCGGCGTGTAGCTGACGCGCGCGCCGTTGACGGCCTGCTGCTCGGCCTGGCGCCGCGTCAACTCGCTCGATGCGAAGCGGTCGGGCCAGCCGAGGCGATCCCAGTAGTTGACGTGGAAGGCCAGCGCGACGACGGGCGTGTCGGCCTTCAGGCGCGACAGCCAGCGGTCGGCCGGCGGGCAGGAGCTGCAGCCTTCCGAGGTGTAGAGCTCGATCACGGGCGTGACGGCGTCGCCGCTGCGCGCGCTGCAGCTGCCGCCGTTCGCCAGCGCGAGCGGTGCGTGGGCGAGAAGGGCCGCGGCGGCCAGACAGGCGGTGGTTCGAACGGGCAAGGGGAGGCTCCTCGTGAGTCTGCCGCTTGGTCGCGCTGGCGCCGAGAGTCTGACAGCCGGCGCTGTGTCACACTGCGCCGCCCTCTCGCCCGCTGACACGATCCCATGCCTTCCGAGACCTCGAACATGCTGCAGGCCGTGGTCGTCGGCGGCGGGCCGGCCGGCCTGATGGCGGCGCAGGCGCTGGCCGAGGCGGGTGTCGCCGTCGACCTGTTCGACGGCATGCCTTCGGTGGGCCGCAAGTTTCTGCTCGCCGGCAAGGGCGGGCTCAACCTGACGCACAGCGAGCCGATCGAGCCCTTTCTCGGCCGCTATGGCGCGGCGCGCGAGCACATCGCACCCTGGCTGCGCGAGTTCGGGCCGGACGCGTTGCGCGACTGGGCGAAGGGCCTGGGCGTCGACACCTTCGTCGGCAGCTCGGGGCGCGTTTTTCCCACCGACCTGAAGGCCGCACCGTTGCTGCGCGCCTGCCTGCACCGCCTGCGCGGCGCGGGCGTGACGTTTCACATGCGCCACCGCTGGCGGGGCTGGGCTCCGGCAGGCGAGGGCGCGCAGGCGCTGCGCTTCGCGTCGCCGCAGGGCGAACTCGTCGTGCAGGCCCGCGCCGTGGTGCTGGCACTGGGCGGCGCGAGCTGGGCCCGGCTGGGCTCGGACGGCGCCTGGGTGCCGCTGTTGGCCGAACGCGGCGTGGATCTGGCGCCGCTGCAGCCCTCGAACTGCGGCTTCGACGTGGCAGCGTGGAGCGATCACCTGAAGACCCGCTTTGCCGGTGCGCCGATGAAGAACGTCGCGCTGCGCTGCACCGCACCCGACGGCCGGCAGTTCGATCAGCGCGGCGAGTTCGTCGTCACTCAGACGGGCATCGAAGGCAGCCTCGTCTATGCCGCCTCGGCGTTGCTGCGCGAGGGCATCGTCGCCAACGGCCGGGCCGTCGCCGAGATCGACCTGCTGCCCGAGCGCAGTGCCGAGTTCGTGCGCGATGAGGTGGCGCGCCCGCGCGGTTCACGTTCCTTGTCCACGCATCTGAAAAGCCGACTTGGCCTGGATGGTGTGAAGGCGGCGCTGCTGCACGAGTTGCTGCCGCGTGGCGTGTTCGCCGACCCGGCCGCACTGGCCGCGGCGATCAAGGCTCTGCCCATCACGCTGGTCGCCGCGCGGCCGATCGACGAAGCGATCAGCAGCGCCGGCGGCGTGCGCTTCGATGCGCTCGACGAGGCGCTGATGCTGCGCTCGCTGCCTGGCGTGTTCTGCACCGGCGAAATGCTCGACTGGGAGGCGCCCACCGGCGGCTACCTGCTCACCGCCAGCCTGGCCAGCGGCCGGGTGGCGGGGCAGGGCGCGGCGGCCTTGCTGGCGCGGCCGCCTAGCACACGCGCCGGGTAACGAGTCGCAAACACCCCTGTGGCACACTGCGCCGCTTCGTGAATCTGCCCCTCGCGGGCCCCAGGGTTTTGAACAAGATTCTTCTGCAGATTGCGGCCGAGCTGAAGGTTCGGCCGGCCCAAGTGAATGCAGCCGTCGAGCTGCTCGACGGGGGCGCCACGGTGCCCTTCATCGCCCGCTACCGCAAGGAGGCCACCGACAACCTCGACGACATCCAGCTGCGTGAGCTCGAAGCGCGCCTGTCGTACCTGCGCGAGCTCGAGGACCGGCGCGCCGCCGTGCTCAAGAGCATCGAGGAGCAGGGCAAGCTCACGCCGGAACTGCGCGCCGCGGTGGAAGCCGCGCCGACCAAGCAGGAGCTGGAAGACATCTACCTGCCCTACAAGCCGCGGCGCCGCACCAAGGGCATGATCGCCCGCGAGGCGGGCCTGGAGCCGCTGGCCGACAAGCTGTTCGCCGACCCCTCGCTCGACCCGCTGGCCGAGGCGCCGGCCTTCATCAACGCCGAAGGCGGTTTCGCCGATGCGCATGCGGTGCTCGACGGCGTGCGCGACCTGCTCTCCGAGCGCTGGGCCGAGGACGCCGCGCTGATCGGCAAGCTGCGCGAGTGGCTGTGGGCCGAGGGCCTATTCCGCAGCAAGCTGCTCGACGGCAAGGACGGCACGCACCCGGATGCGGCCAAGTTCCGCGACTACTTCGACTATGCCGAGCCGATCCGCACCGTGCCCTCGCACCGCGCGCTGGCCGTGCTGCGCGGGCGCACCCAGGAGTTCCTCGATGCCAAGCTGGTGCTCGACGAAGAGCTCGTGCCGGGCCAGCCCAAGGGCCCGCCAGGGACCCCTTCGGTGTCCTTGGCCGAGGGCCGCATCGCCATGCACCTGGGCTGGCGCCATTCGAAGCGCCCGGGCGATGAACTCATCCGCAAGACCATCGCCTGGACCTGGAAGGTCAAGCTCAGCCTGAGCCTCGAGCGCGACTTGTTCTCGCGCCTGCGCGAGGAGGCCGAGAAGATCGCCATCAAGGTGTTCGCCGAAAACCTGCGCGACCTGCTGCTTGCTGCACCGGCCGGCCCTCGCGTGGTGATGGGCCTGGACCCGGGCATCCGCACCGGCTGCAAGGTGGCGATCGTCGACGCCACCGGCAAGGTGCTCGACACCTCGACCGTCTACCCGCACGAGCCGCGCTGCGACTGGGAAGGCTCGCTGCACACGCTGGGCCGGCTGGTGGCGACCCATGGCGTGAACCTGATCGCCATCGGCAACGGCACGGCGAGCCGCGAGACCGACAAGCTCGCCGCCGACCTGATCAAGCGCATCCAGCAGCTCGCCCCCGACGCGAAGATCGAGAAGGTGGTGGTCAGCGAGGCCGGCGCCTCCGTCTACTCGGCCAGTGAGTACGCGAGCAAGGAGCTGCCCGAGCTCGACGTCAGCCTGCGCGGCGCGGTGAGCATCGCGCGTCGCCTGCAGGACCCGCTGGCCGAGCTGGTGAAGATCGAGCCGAAGAGCATCGGCGTGGGCCAGTACCAGCACGACGTGAACCAGAGCGAGCTGGCGAAGAGCCTGGACGCGGTGATCGAGGACTGCGTGAACTCGGTGGGCGTGGACCTGAACACCGCCTCGGCGCCGCTGCTCTCGCGCGTGTCGGGCCTGTCCGGCGCGGTGGCATCGAGCATCGTGCGCTGGCGCGATGCGAACGGCGCCTTCCGCAACCGCCAGCAACTGCTCGACGTGAGCGGGCTCGGCGCGAAGACCTTCGAGCAATGCGCGGGCTTCCTGCGCATCCGCGACGGCGACAACCCGCTGGACCAGTCGGGCGTTCACCCCGAGACCTACCCGGTGGTGGAGCGACTGCTGGCCGCCGTGAAGCGGCCGGCGGCCGAGGTGATGGGCCGCAGCGACGTGATCCGCACGCTCAAGCCGGAGGCCTTCGCCGACGACAGGTTCGGCATCATCACGGTGAAGGACATCCTCGCCGAGCTGGAGAAGCCCGGCCGCGACCCGCGACCCGACTTCAAGGTGGCGCGCTTCAACGACGGCGTGGAAGACATCAAGGACCTTCAGCCCGGCATGACGCTTGAGGGCACGGTCAGCAACGTGGCGCAGTTCGGCGCCTTCATCGACCTGGGCGTGCACCAGGACGGCCTGGTCCACGTGAGCCAGCTGTCGAACAAGTTCGTCAACGACGCGCGCGAGGTCGTGAAGACGGGCGACATCGTCAAGGTGAAGGTGCTCGAGGTCGACCTGGCGCGCAAGCGCATCTCGCTGACGATGAAGCTCGACGCCAAGCCAGTCGCCAAGGGCGAGCGCGGCGACAACAGCTTCCGGCCGGCGGCGCGAGGTGAGCGGCCAGGCTCACCGCGCGGCTCCGCGGCGCAGCCGCAAGGCGCGTCGGCGATGGCGGCGGCGTTCGCGAAGCTGCAGCCGCGCAAGTAGGCGGCGCCGGGGCCGCGCGGGTTCAGGCCGGATCGAAGTCGCGCGGCTGCAGCTCGATCGGCTGGCCGTGCGGCGTGCGGTCGGCGGCGCGGTCCCAGGCGTCGCGGTAGTGGCCGAGCTCCTGCGCGGAGCTCGCGCCCTTGGCGGCAACCAGCGACTCGAGCGCGGCGAGCCAATGCCGGTAGTAGGTGTCGCCGAGGTCGGCATCGCCCTGCGCCTGCGCGAGGGTGATCTGGGCGGCCAGGGCTGCCGCCCATTCCGTCCAGCTGAACAGGCCCTTCTGGTGCAGGCTCACGGCCAGCGCGAAGGCATGGGCCTCCCAGGGTTCGCGGAACACCGGCTCGTCACCGGCCATGGGCTGGTGGGGCAGGGCGGCGATGGTCACGCGGCCTCCAGATAGGGTTCCCAGGCGTCGACCGAGACACGCAGCCCCGCCGAAGCATCGGCGCCCCAGAGCTCCTGCCCGTCGAAAACCACCGTGTACAGCCACTGCGCTTGTTCGCCCAAGCCTTGCGCGTGGGTGTCGGCGAACACATGCGCGCCGTGCACACGTTCGATGGTGCCGAGGCGGCCATGCGCATAGCCGGGCAGGCGGGTGTGGTGATCGACACGATCGCGACGCGTGCGCACATGCTGGCCGACGCTGAAGCGCGCTGCCGTGCTGGCAGGGCGCTCGGTCGGTGAACCTTTTGCCAGCACGGCCGGCACGGTCTCGGCCTTCAGCACGCGAGCCACGGGGGCCGGCGGATGCAGGCTCTGAGCGGCCATCAGCTCGTCGTCGTACAGCATCGCGCGCTGCTGCATCAGGCGCTGCAGTGCCGCCAGCCAGATCTGGTAGTAGCTGAGCTGCGCGTAGTCGGGCAGGGTCTCGCGCACGCTGCGGCTGGCGTCGATGTTCCACGAGCCGGTGGCACCCATGGCCAGCGTGAGCGCGAGGACGCGCGGCTCCCAGCCGGCATGAAAGAGATCGCCTTCCGCCTCGGGCACGACGGGGCCGTAGCCTTCGCGGCCGCCCAGGTCGGCATGCGTCACGTAGCTCATGCGGCCTCTGCGGGTGAACGGGCCAGGCCGGTGCCGATCATCGAGTCGCGTGTCACCAGCGCGGCAAGCTGCTCTTCGCTCAGGCCCTCGGTGCCGGCGGGGCGCTGCGGGATGGCGAGGTATCGCACCTCGGCGGTCGAGTCCCAGACGCGGATGGCGGTGGACGCAGGCAGCGTGACGCCGAAGTCGGCCAGCACGCCGCGCGGATCCTTCACGGCGCGCGAGCGATAGGGCGCGCTCTTGTACCAGGTGGGCGGCAGGCCCAGCACCGGCCAGGGATAACAACTGCACAGCGTGCACACAACCATGTGGTGCTCGGCCGGCGTGTTCTCCACCGCCACCATGTGCTCGCCCTGGCGGCCGGTGTAGCCGAGCGAGGCGATGGCCGCTGTGGCGTCGCGGCGCAGCCAGTCGGCGAAGGCCGGGTCCGACCAGGCCTTGGCCACCACGCGGGCGCCGTTGCGCGGGCCGATCTTCGTCTGGTAGGTGTCGATCAGCACGTCGAGCGCGGCCGGATCGATGTAGCCCTTCTGCCCGAGCACCGTCTCGAGAGCGCGCACGCGCAGGTCCATCTCGCCGAGCTCGCTGTGGTCGTGCTCGTGCTCGTGCTCGTGATCGTGGTCGTGTCCCATGGCGCGGATCCTAACGCGCGCTTCGCTACAGTGGCGGCCCATGCAAGCCTTGCAGATCCATGCCGGCCCCCGCGCCTTGCGCCACTTGCGCGAGCAGGGGCTGCGCCCCGCCGATGTGCGCGTCATCCCCGCAGCGGCCGGCGGACCCAAGGGGCTGGTGCTCAACCCGCTCGATCGTCTGCTCTTCGGCAACTGGCTGGCCGGCAGCACGCAGCCGGTGCATCTGCTTGGCGCATCGATCGGCGCGTGGCGCATGGCCACCGCCTGCCTGGACGACCCGGCCGCGGCCTTCGCGCAGATGGCCGACGACTACATCCACCAGCACTACGA
>Ga0116177_10004063_pt1 | contig 10649 bp, 7 predicted proteins | sample AD_STIC10_MetaG_FD_89750 | JGI IMG/M metagenome (GOLD analysis project Ga0116177, IMG submission 89750) | Active sludge microbial communities of municipal wastewater-treating anaerobic digesters from USA - AD_STIC10_MetaG | ecosystem: Engineered > Bioreactor > Anaerobic > Digestate | place: USA...
CGGGAAGCTGCACCCGCTGGTTGGCCACGAAGACGGTGGCCAGCGCGAGGCGCTCGGAGGCGCGGTAGCAGACTTCCTTCACGGCGAGCGGTGCGGCGTCGGCGTCGATCCAGAGCTTCATGCGGCGAAGGTTACCGCACCCAGCGCACCGCCGCCATCGACGAGAGCCCCGGACGGTCGCGTGCGTCGACGCGCACGCGATCACCGGGGGCGGCAAAGCGGTACACGCGCCCGCTCACCGGGCCGCGAATCGCCGCGCTCCCGTTGCCCACGTACTCGAACATGATCTCGCTGGTGGCCGACGGGGGGACCGGCGCGACGGCGGTGGCCGAGTGGCCACGCCCGGCCACTCCGCCGGCCACGGCGGCGGCCCGTGCCGCCGCACGGTTCTTTCCGCAACACATGCTGTTGTCTCCTGTTAGGGTCCGCTCGCCGGGTCGCGGCGATCGGGGATGAGTCGTTCGATGAGGATCGCGCCCCCCGACAGGGCGAGCCAGGCGACGCCGCGCGCCGGCCAGCTCGTCCCCACCCAATACGCCATCGGGAGCGCCACCCACATGCTCGTGCAGTAGAAGCAGTCCATCAGGTCGCCGAAGAAGCCGGCGCCCGCCGCCTGGCGGAGGCGGGCCACGAGGTTCCATGGTCCGTCCTCCGCCGTGATGAGGTGCGTGACCCGCCACGTCGCCAGCAGCCCGGCGAAGAGGAGGAGTGCACTCATCGGCGGTCGTGTGTCGCGCGCATCACACCGACACCTGGAACGAGCGTTCGCTCAGGTTGCGATGCGTGTTGTTGGCCTGGCAGTTCACGATGGTGCGCTTGTAGGCCCGGAGCTCGAGCTGGTAGCAGCAGCTCTCGGGGAAGGCGATGGCCGCACTGATCGTGAGGCGAATCGCCCCGCCGGTCCACGTGGGGGCCGCCGCGTTCTGCGGCGCCGAGCGTGCGGTGGCGTAGTCGGGGCCCACCTGCGCGGCCGCCGGCACCGGCGGTGCCCCACCGGGGAGCGGCGTGAGCGTCCCGCCTAACGCAATGAGGTCGCGTGCCAGGTTCTCGCCGTACGTGGCGATGAGCGAGTACCAGGCCAGGTGCCCCTGCGCGTCATGGGCGACGAAGTCCACCTCCAGCATGTCCCCCGTTGCGATGCGCACCTCGCCGCACGGACCGATGGTCGTCTGGCCACCGCCCGCGTGCACGATGCGCGCGTCGAGGATGTCGGTCTCGGGCTCGTTGGTGCAGCCGTGCGTCGTCCCGCCGCCACACGGGTTGTTGAGCGGCCCCGGAGCGGGGAAGGTCGATTGGTTGTCGGTCGTGACGATGATCTCGGCGTCGGCCTGCGAGTCGCAGACCTTGAGGACGCGCGGGTTGGAGAGGACGCCGCCGGCCTCGTCGTAGCCCACCACCCGGAGCGTGTACGTCCCGTCGGCGAAGGTCGGCGCCGTGAGCCAGGGGACGACCATGTCGATGTTGGTCCCGAGCCAGACCTTGGTCGCGCCCCAGTCGGCCGGGGTGTGCGTGGCCTCGTAGTGCTCGACCGTCTCGTACACGTGCCGGCCGTCGATGGGGACCTGCGCGCTGAACGGGACATCGACGTCGGTGCCGAGCGCGAAGTCCCAGTACTCGCGCGCGAAGGTGCCTAACGCCTGCGACGGCATCAGCTGCCACGTTGCCCCATCGTCGTCGGAGAACTCGATCTCGTAGTAGTCGATGTCGCTCATGCACTGCGCCGTGCCGCGGATGTTGACCTGTTCCGCGAACGGGGCGTCGCCACCGTTGGAGATGACGTTGGGGAAGGCGTACCCCACCGGCGTCGGGTCGGCGCCAGGATTGCCGCCCACCTGGTCGGCGTCGACGCTGCACACCTTGGCCAGCGCCAGGCACTCGCCCTCGATGCAGTCGTTGATGGGGACGCAGCAGGCATCATCGGTCGCCGTGAGCGTCACGTTGCTCACCTGCGCGATGTTCCAGCGCGCCGAGAACCACCCCTCGTTGACGATCACGTGCTCGGTGCCGCCGCACGTTTGCGTGGCGCGGAAGACGATGTCGGGGGTGCAGTCCCACCACGGCTGCCAGGGATGCCACGGCCAGAGGCGCACGGCATCGAGCGCGGGGATGTTCGGAAGCCTGGACACCAGTCGCTCGCGCAGTCCATCCAGGAGCGACGGTTCGACCGGGGCGACGGCGGCGCGACCACGAACGAGCGCGCCTGCCGCGGCGCGATTCCGCGTGGGCGTTGCCCCCGCTGCTGCCGTGGTCAGCACGCGCGCGGGTGCGGCGAGTGCTGCGCGCCCCACCGAGCGCGGCAGCGACGGCTCGCCCAGGAATCGATCGAAGAGCGACAGGTCGGGGGCCGGATCGGGGAGCGGCGGGCGCGGCACGCGCGGATCGCGCTGCAGCGCGCCGTAGATCACCTCGGCGAGCTTGGGCTCCACGTACCAGCGGCGGAGCCTCCACCACCACCACGGCCACCACCCGCAGCACCACTTGAAGGTGAGGGTGAACGAGCCGTTGGCGTCTGTCGTGGCGCACCCCACCTGCTGCTTGCTCCACCACCACCACCAGGCATCGACGTCGTAGGCGCAGACGACGGCGCCGGGGACGGGGGAGCCATCGGGGCAGACCACGCGCCCATGGATGGTGAAGGTGCGACACCACCGCAGCCACCAGAACCAGTAGTAGGGGGTGATGCGAATGGCGGGGATCGCCAGGTCGTCCTTGCCGAAGAAGCGTCGGCGCGGGATGTCGAGCCCGATGGTCTGGAGCCCCGTGAGTTCCTCATCGGTTGCATCTGGCGGGCCGACGATGACCCGCAGCCCCGACTGCTTCGTGTCGATGTCGAACCCGACCTGCGCCTGCCCCTTCCGGTCGAACGCCACCGCTTGTGATGCGACCGGTTTACCGCCGGACGTCAGGAGCACCTTCACTTGCTGTTTGGGGTCGAAGCCTTCGATGCCCGAGGCGTCGAGCGGAATGGTGAGTCGAGCCATGGTTCCTCCATGCGCGTGCCGTGAATCGTACCACCGGGACGCACAGGCTATCCCCGGTTCGGATCGTTAGTACACCCGGGGAACTACGAGTCCGTGCCATCCTCAGCCATTGCCTAACCACGGCCGGGCCTGCCTAACGCCTGTCCGATGTGTCCTGGGTCACAGGCGGCGCGTGCGAACGCGGCGGCCGCCGGCACGCGACGCTGGCGACGCGCCACTCCGTCCGAGCCAGCCCGGGATGTCGAAGCAGTCCCGGCCGGTCGCAGGCCATCGTGTGGGTGCGATCGTGTGGGTGCGATCGCGTGGGTGCGGGCGCGTCACCGGACGGTCGCCGGACGGTCGCCGGCCGACGAGCTCCAGACGAACTCCCGACGAGCCACTGACGACATGCGCGCCTGGGGCCGGGTGATCGAGACTGGGGCACCGCGCCCGGGCGCGGGGCGATTCAGGAGTCCTCTCGCGCTCGCCGCGAACGGCGCCGCTCGCCGGTGCGTATCAGGACGAAGAAGGTCGCGGACACCATCCCAGGCCGCCGCTGGACGTCCGCGACCGGCCGCGCCCCGTCGAACTCCCCATCGTCGCCCGTCCATGACTCGCACCACGACCCGCAGCACGACCCGCACCGCACTCGGCCGCCTCGTCCTCACGACACTCGTGGCGTCGCTGGCGACCGCTCCCGCCGCCGCCCAGCAGCAAACGCCCCCCAGCGGGCCGCAGTGGCTCAACGCCGATCCCAACAAGAAGACCAACCAGTCGAACTTCCGCGGGATCGAGGAGTGGCTGGCACCCAACGAATACCGCACGGCGTCGGGGAGCCCGGGGCCGAAGTACTGGCAGCAGCAGGTGGACTACGTCATCAAGGCCTCGCTCGACACCCTGGAGCATCAGGTGACGGGGAGCGAGACGGTGACCTACCACAACAACTCGCCCGACGCGCTCACCTACCTCTGGTTCCAGCTCGACCAGAACGTGGAGCGCACCGACTCGCGCGCCTCGCTCTCCTCGCGTCCGCTCCCCAAGTCGATGGCCAACCTGTCGCCGCAGGCGCTGCGCGCCCTGGGGATGGCCGGCCAGGACAACGACCTCGGGATGAACATCGGCAAGGTGCAGGTGCTGAGTGGCAAGGGGGCCCAGGATGCGCCGTTCTTCGTGAACGGGACGTCGATGCGCATCGAGCTCCCCGCTCCGCTGGCGTCCGGCGGCGTGGTGCGCCTGACGATCGACTGGCGCTACAAGGTCCCCGAGATCGGGCGCAACACGCAGCGCAACGCGCGCGACAAGGTGAAGGACGGGTGGCTGTACGAGATTGCCCAGTGGTACCCGCGCGCCGCCGTGTACGACGACGTGGGCGGATGGACCAACGACCAGTTCTACTCGCAGGGCGAGTTCTACCAGGAGTTCGGCAACTTCGACGTGAGCCTCACGGTGCCGCACGATCACATCGTGCGCGCCACGGGGGTGCTGCAGAACCCCGCGCAGGCGCTCACCACCACGCAGCGCGCGCGTCTGGCGCAGGCCATGAAGAGCGACGCCCCCGTCTTCATTGTCCAGCCGGGCGATATCGGGTCACCCGCCACGCGCCCCGCGGGGACGGCGCCCATCACCTGGCGCTTCACCGCCGAGAACGTGCGCGACTTTGCGTGGGCCTCATCGCACACCTTCGTGTGGGACGCGATGGGGTTCAAGTACCGCCCCGACAGCAAGACGATCGAGCTGCACTCGGTCTACCCGCGCGACGCCATGCCGCTGTGGGACAAGTACAGCACCAAGGCGATCAAGCAGACGATGGTGACGTACGGGCGCATGGTGCTCGAGTATCCGTATCCCGTCGCCAGCAACGTGCACGGCTCGGTGGGTGGGATGGAGTATCCCATGATTGCCTTCTGCGGCGCGCGTCCGCGCCCCGATGGCACGTACGATGAGTCGCTCCCCTATCGTCTCATCTCGGTCACCATCCACGAGGTGGGCCACAACTGGTTCCCCATGATCCTCGCCAGCGACGAGCGTCGCTGGGGGTGGATGGACGAAGGGATGAACTCGTTCGTGCAGTACTACGCGGAAAAGGAGTGGGACCCCAACTATCCGTCGCGCCGCGGTCCCGCCAAGAACATCGTCGACTACTTCCGCGATCCCAACCAGGCGCCGATGATGACTGAGTCGGACGTGGTCTTTGCCAACTACGGCAACCAGGCGTACAGCAAGCCGGCGGCGACGTTGGTGATGCTGCGCGAGCAGGTGCTGGGGCCGGAGTCGTTCGACCGCGCCTTCCTGGAGTACGGGCGCAAGTGGGCGTTCAAGAAGCCGCAGCCGGCCGACTTCTTCCGCACCGTGGTCAACGGCGCCGGTGAGCACGTCAACTGGTTCTGGCGCGGGATGTTCTGCACCACCTACGCCAACGACCAGGCGGTGGCCAACGTCGAGTCGCAGAAGGGCGAGGAACTCGGCGGCGACAAGCGGAAGGGGGAGGAGTACCACCGCGTCACGGTGCAGCAGCGCGCTGGCCTCATCATGCCCATCCACCTCGAGATCACCTACGAGGATGGTACCAAGCAGGTGGTGAAGCTTCCCGCCGACGTCTGGCGCAACAACGAGAAGGAATTCACCTGGGGCTTCTTCGGGAAGAAGGGGATCGCACAGGTGGTGGTCGATCCGAACGAAGTCTTCGCCGACATCAACCGCGACAACAACACCTGGAAGGCGCCGCCGCGCGTCATTCCGTGACGGTGCCGTCGCTGCTGCTGGTGAAGGCCAAGCTGTTGCAGCTGACCATGGCCGCGCTCACGACCGTGGGCGCGGCCGACGCGTCGGAGGTGCACGACACGCACCTCTCGCACGCGCGCGTGGTGGTGGAAGGGAGCGTCGTGGTCGCGCGCATCCGGCTCTTCCGCGACGACGTGACCCGGGCGCTCAAGCACCCCGTGGGCGACGACTCCACCTCCAAGCGGCTGCTCTCGGCGTATCTCAACCGCACGTTTGGCGTGCGCGCCGACAACGTGGCGCTCACCGCCGAGCTGCTGGATGGTGCAGCCGACCTCGAGGGCGACCAGCCGGTGTGGCAGGTGCTCGTCCAATGGAAGGCGGCACGCCCGGTCACTCGCCTCGCGCTGCGCGACCAACTCCTCTTCGAGACCTTCAGCGACCAGCAGAACGTCGCCGTGGTCATTGCTCAGCCAAGCGACCGACGGCAGACGCTCTACTTCCATGCGGGCGACCGCAGCGAACAAGTTGTGACGTTCTAGGCGCCATCTTTCGGCGCGTCGGTCCCCTGGCCGACGTTTCGTTCGTACAAAAGCCGTCCCTCCCGAACACCCGACCGCACATGTCACGCATCGCCCCATCGATCGCCTACCCCGCGCTCCTGGTCCCGCTCCTGCTGGCCGCGACGCCGCGCGCCGACGATCCGCCCCCCATTCGCGGCTACTCGGCTGCCTCGTCCAAGGTGCAGCGCGAGTGGGAGGCCAAGTACAAGACCATCCCGGAGCCGGCGCGCATGCGCGAGGCGATGCGCCGACTGGCCGCGCGCCCACACCACCTGGGGTCGCCCTACGGGAAGGACAACGCCGAGTGGCTCAAGGCGCAGTTCGAGTCGTATGGATGGGAGGCGAAGCTGGAGCGCTTCGACGTCCTCTTTCCCACGCCGAAGGTTCGCGTGCTCGAACTGGTGGCTCCCACCACGTTCAAGGCGAAGCTCGAGGAGCCCATCCTCAAGGAAGACCCGAGTACCAGCCAGCGCGCCGAGCAGTTGCCCACGTACAACGCCTACTCGGGCGAAGGTGACGTCACGGCGCCGTTGGTCTACGTGAACTACGGCGTCCCGGCCGACTACGAGGAGCTGGAGAAGCGCGGGATCTCGGTGAAGGGGGCGATCGTCATTGCCCGCTATGGCGGGTCGTGGCGTGGGATCAAGCCCAAGGTCGCGTACGAGCACGGTGCCGTCGGTGCGCTGATCTACTCCGACCCCAAGGACGACGGCTACGCCGAAGGGGAGACGTATCCGAACGGCCCGTACCGCCCCAAGGACGGCGTGCAGCGCGGCAGCGTGCTCGACATGCCGACCTATCCCGGCGACCCGCTGACCCCCGGCGTGGGATCATCGCCAGGGGCAAAGCGGCTCGACCAGAAGGACGCGATCACGATCATGAAGATCCCCGTCCTGCCGATTTCGTACGCCGACGCGCAGCCGCTGCTGGCCGCGCTCAGCGGCCCGGTGGCCCCGGCGGCGTGGCGCGGCGGCCTCCCGATCACCTACCGCATGGGGCCTGGCGCCGCCAAGGTCCATCTCAAGCTCGAATTCAACTGGACGCAGGCGCCGCTCTACAACGTGATCGCCACGCTCAAGGGATCCACCCTGCCTGACGAGTGGGTGATGCGCGGCAACCACCACGACGGGTGGGTGAACGGCGCCGAGGATCCCATCTCGGGGATGGTGGCGGAGCTGGAGGAGGCCCGCGCGTTAGGCGGGCTGGTCAAGCAGGGATGGCGTCCCAAGCGCACGATCATCTACGCCGCCTGGGACGGCGAGGAACCCTCCCTGCTCGGCTCCACCGAGTGGGTGGAAGAGCACATGGCCGACATGCGCGGCAAGGGCGTGTTCTACCTCAACACAGACGGCAACGGGCGCGGCTTCCTGGGGGCGGCCGGCTCGCACGCCTTCGAGCGCTTCGTCACCGAGGTGGCCGGTGAGGTGACCGACCCCGAGACCAACGTCTCGGTGCTGCAGCGTGCCCGCGCCGCGGCCATCGTCTCGGGCGACGTGGAGGCGCGCAATCGCAAGGATATGCGCCTCGAGGCGTTAGGCTCCGGCTCCGACTTCACCCCGTTCCTGCAGCACGCCGGCGTCCCTACGCTCAACATCGGCTTCGGCGGCGAGGATGGCGGCGGGATCTACCACTCGATCTACGACACCTTCACCTGGTACACCAAGTACAGCGATACGTCGTTCGTCTACGGCAAGGCGCTGGCGCAGGTGGCGGGAATGATGGTGATGCGCGTGGCCAACGCCGACGTGCTCCCGGCCGAGTTTGGCGGGCTGTCGGCCACGGCGTCGCGCTACCTGGGCGAGGTGACGTCGCTGCGCGAGAAGACGGCCAAGGACATCGAGGAACTCAACCGGAAGATCGCCGAGGGGACCTTTGCCGCGGTGAACGACCCGCGAGACCCGCGTAAGGCACCGACCGCGCAGGCGCCGGCGCCGCACCTCAACTTCGCCCCCATCCAGAACGCCGTCGATTCGCTCCAGCGGTCGGCCGAGCGGTACGAGAAGGCGTACGGGAACGTGGTGAGCGGGGCGGCGACCGCCGCGGCGTTAGGCAGGGTGAACGCGCTGCTGCGCCAGTCGGACCAGGTGATGCTGATTCCCGACGGGCTCCCCAAGCGCCCGTGGTACCAGCACGCGTTGTACGCCCCGGGCTACTACACGGGGTACGGCGTGAAGACGATGCCCGGCGTGCGCGAGGCGATCGAGCAGAAGGAGTGGGCGCTGGCCCAGGAGCAGGTCACCAAGCTGGCGGCAGCGCTCGCCCGCGAGGGGGAGCTGATTGCCAAGGCGGCCAAGCTGCTGGAGGATTCGGGGAAGCCGATTCCCTGAGCGACTGGCCGGAACGGGCCGCACCGGGTGACGGCATCGGAGTGAGATCCGCGCGAGCGGATGTGACAACCGGCGGCGTCGCGCGAAAGCGCGGCGTCGCCGTCGTCTATATGGCCGGTGCCGTTCGTGGCGTCAGGCCTCGCGGTCGACGTGCCCCCAGACGAGCGGGTCGCTTGGAGGTTGGGGCGCGTCACGGTGCACCGCGCCTGCCGCGGCGCCGGGCGACGGGCCGCGTGCGGTGCTATGGGCGGCACCTTGCGAGGAGGACGGTGGGCTGGCCGGCAAGAGCGCGGGGAGCGCCGGCACGGACACGTGCGGCAGCTGCAGCACCGCGATATGTGCCTGGAGTGCGACAACCTGCTGAGCGAGCGACTGCTGCGTGATCGTGTTCAGCTCGCTCGCGCCTCCTTTCGCGGCCTCGGCCAGCTTGCGCTGGATGGCCGCCAGTTGGCGACGCAGCTCGGCAATCCGTGCGACATAGTCGACAGTCTCGCTTCCCACGGCCGGACCCCCGGACAGGGCGCCGATGGCAGCGATCACCTTTCACCTCCTGTGAATTCGTGTATGAGCGCGTATCGGCACGATCGGTCCGAAAGATGTGTCGGGGAATTGCTGATCTTCGCGACGCGCGCGCGATGACCGATGGCCATGGGCTGTGGCTAATCATCGAATGCGCAACTCCCCTATTCCGGCGGCACCCTCGCACGCTGCAGATTCCCCGTACTCCACCAACCGGATCTCACCATGCACGCCCTCGTACGCGCTGCGTTCTCGGTCGTCTTCTCCTCACTCGCCGCGATGCACGCGCTCTCCGCGCAGCGTGTCGAGGTGCGCTACCCGGCGTCGCTCGATGGGCCACGCACCGGCCGGGTATTCGTCGTCTTCGCACGCGATGGCGCGCGTGAGCCGCGGCTGCAGGCGGGGAGCTACGGCGGAACGGCGCCGATGTTCGCCGCCGACGTGAGCGACTGGAAGCCGGGCGCCGCCGCGCTGATCACGCCCGACACGCTCGGCTATCCGTTCGCCTCCCTTCGTGACCTGCCGGCAGGCGAATACACCGTGCAGGCGGTGCTCAACGTCTATACGCAGGTCACGCGCGCCGACGGGCACACGCTCTGGGTGCACTGGGACCAGTGGGAGGGGCAGAAGTGGAATCGCTCGCCGGGGAACCTCATCAGCGAGCCGGTGAAGGTGCGCTGGGACCCCAAGGCCAAGGCGACGGTGCGCCTAACGCTGAACGCGGTCATCCCGCCCATCGCCCCTATTCCCGACACCAAGTGGGTCAAGCGTATCAAGATCAAGTCGCCGTCGCTTACCAAGTGGTGGGGGCATGACACGTATATCGGGGCCACGGTGCTGCTCCCCAAGGGGTTCGACGAGGAGCCGGGGCGGCGCTATCCGGTGATCTACCAGCAGGGGCACTTTGGAGAGGGCGCACCATTCGGCTTCACCGAGCAGCCGGGGAGCGAGACACCGGCGCAGCGCGAGGCGCGCCTCAAGCGAAGTGCGCGCGAGCCGGGATGGATGTTTGCCGAGAGCTGGCAGCGCGACGACATGCCACGCTTTGTCGCCGTCACGTGGCAGCACCCCACGCCGTGGTACGACGACTCCTACGCGGTCAACTCGGTCAACCAGGGGCCGTACCAGGATGCGCTGCTCAACGAGCTGGTGCCGGAGCTGGAGAAGCGCTTCCGGTTGCTCCCCGAGCCTAACGCGCGCTTCCTCACCGGCGGCTCCACCGGCGGCTGGGAGTGCCTGGCGCTGCAGATCCAGCGCCCCGACTTCTTTGGCGGCGGGTGGTGTCTCTATCCCGACCCGGTCGACTTCCGGCGCAACCAGCTGGTCGACAACTATGCCGACACCAACGCCTTCGTCCCCAACAGCAGTACGGCGCCGGTGCCCGAGCGCTACATGATGCAGTCGGAAGAGGGGCAGCCGATGGTGACCAACCGGCAGATGTCACAGCTGGAGGCGGTGCTGGGGAGCAAGGCGCGCAGTGGCCAGCAGTTCGATGCCTTCGATGCCTCGTATGGCCCAGTGGGGAAGGACGGCTATCCGCGGCGCCTGTGGGACCGTCGTAC
>Ga0116177_10004066_pt1 | contig 10647 bp, 7 predicted proteins | sample AD_STIC10_MetaG_FD_89750 | JGI IMG/M metagenome (GOLD analysis project Ga0116177, IMG submission 89750) | Active sludge microbial communities of municipal wastewater-treating anaerobic digesters from USA - AD_STIC10_MetaG | ecosystem: Engineered > Bioreactor > Anaerobic > Digestate | place: USA...
CTGACTCCCGCTTATCAATGATATATCGCAATCAATGGTGGAATATCCCCGGTACATTTAATAGCTTTTTGGCTTCGTACGATCAGTATTTTGATGATTTCAGAAGTGCTGTGGGTATTATATTAGCTTCGGATAATGCCGGTTCGATGAATTTTGGCAACAAGTTTATCGGAATAGACTATGCATACGATTATAAGTTTAGCCGCGAATGGACGGTTAGTTCAGGCTTAAAAGCAGTTTATGGCTATCGCTCTTTGCAATTTGATAAGCTTATTTTTGGCGATCAGCTGATACGGGGAGCTTCGTCAAGCATTCAACCTGTGTTGCCCGAAAAACAATCGTATTTAGACCTGTCGTTTGGAACATTGTTATATTCTGCATATCATTACGTTGGAATAACTCTTGATCATTTGAACCGACCTAATCAATCGTACTTGGGTTATGATAGTCGATTGCCCATAAAATTTTCTTTGCATGCGGCTAAAACCTTCTTTATATACGACAATCCCGGTTCAGGGAAGAAAAGCGATAAGCCGGTATTAATAGGTTTGTTTCAATATAAATTTCAAGGAAAATTTGATCAAACGGACATGGGACTTGTTTACAAAACACCGCTTTATTTTGCAGGTATTTATTACAGAGGTATTCCGTTGTTAAAATATTATAAAAAGGGCTATCCTAATAATGATGCCATTTGCCTGCTTGCCGGAATTAGTTATAAAAATATTGAAGTCGCTTATAGTTACGATGCTACCATTTCGTGGCAAACATATCGCACTGGTGGAAGTAACGAAATATCAGTTATTTACCAGTTTTACAATCCACAAAAGCCTAAAAAACACCGTGCTAAAATAATTCCCTGTGCAAAATTCTGAATCTAAATAATACCTCTTGCATTTTTGTTGGATGCTAAGTTAAGGTATATTTGACTTGTATTGTTTAATATAATTTTCCCACGTTAATGTTTTAAATGCTTCTTCGTTAAAGAAATGAATTAAAATATCGAAATTCTTTACAGGGAAAAATCCGGGAACGGAAGAAACAATTTGGTTTTGCTCGTTTAAGAATATAATCTGCGGCAAGTTGATTTGACCATTTGAAAGCATAACTGCAAGCTGGTGGAAGGGGTATTGTTTTTGGTCAAAGAAATATTTTTTCCCATTGAATTCGATGGTGTCTTGTGATAAAATGTCAAAATGAATACAAGTAAAATGTTGATTCAAATATTTTGCGATGCTGTCATGCTGAAAACTTGTTTTTTGCATCATTTTGCAGTCGATACAGCCCGGATGTGCAAAGTATATAAGTTTCTTTTTATTTGATTTTAATCCTTCTTCAAATGACTTCCAATGAACTTTATCTTGAAAAACGGTAGAATCTTTAAATGTTTTATCGAAATCGTGCTTAAAATTTTCGTAAGGATAAATTTTGTAAAAATTGCGAGCAAAGAAAACAAGTACCGGTTCAATATCGGCAGCGTTCATATAACCGGGAACTGAGCTTAATAAATTCAAGTCTTCGTCGAGGTAAACAATAGTTGGGTACGACATTTTATTGTTCATGAGTTCTACAGCCAAGCTGTGGGGTGGTCGCTGTCCCATGCCGTTATTGGTATATTTTTTCCCTTTATATTCTATGGTGTCGTGGGTTTCGGCGTTAAATTTAACGGGATAGAAGTTGTCTCGTATAAAAGCAGCAATGGCAGGATGATGAAAGGTTTCAGCATCCATTTTCTTACACCATCCACACCAATCGGTGTACATATCAATCATTAATTTTCTTGGCTGTTTCTTATTTAATTCTATCGCTTCTTTGAGTGTGTACCATTTTAATGGCTCTTGCTGAGCATTCAAATTTATTAAAAATGCAAAAGTGATGAGTGAAAAAATAATATTAGTTTTCATAGGTATGGATATAATTCAAAATTTCGTCAAACGTTATTACAAATTGTTCGCCTCGAAGCATGTTTTTTAAGGTAAATTTTCCTTGTTTTATTTCTTCATCGCCGGGAATAAGTACCCATGGAATTTGTTTCTGATGTGCAAGATTCAACTGTTTTTTTAGTTTAACCGATGAGTCGGGAAAGAGTTCCAGTGGTATATTATTTTGCCTAAGTTTTATAGCTAATTGCAATACCTCAATTTCTAATTCGGGGATAAAGTTTGCAATAAATAGTTTAATTGATTGCGAGAGATGCGAAGGGAAACGTTGTAATTGTTCTATTACATCGTAAATTCTGTCTGCTCCAAATGACATTCCCACTCCCGAAACATCGGGCATGCCAAAAATCCCGGTCAGGTTATCGTATCTGCCGCCTCCACATATACTTCCCATGGCAGCTTCGGTCGATTTTACCTCTAGAATTGTTCCTGTGTAATAATTTAAGCCGCGTGCAAGAAGAAAATCAAATTCTGTTTCAATTGCTAAATTTAATCGACCTATATTGTCCAAAATATAACGCATTTCGGCAATTCCTTTTTCGGCAACCTCACCTTTGATAAATTTAGCAGTGATTTCAAGTTTTTGTAACGGATTTTTAATAGACATGGTTGAGCTTAAAAAATCGTTTAAATCATTGAGATTGGTTTGACTCATTCCAATTTGTTGAAGTTCTACTAATACTTTTTCAAGTCCGATTTTATCAAGCTTGTCTATTATAGCAGAAAAAGCGAAAAAATTTTCGTGCATTTGGCAACGTTCAGCAAGTCCGAGTAATATTTTGCGGTTATTTAACAGCACTTTGACTTTTAAATTTAACGCATTAAAAGCATCGTTAATGATGAGCAGGAGTTCTATTTCGTTCATAAGCGAAGGGCTGCCGATACTATCCACATCGCATTGATAAAATTCTCTGTAACGTCCTTTTTGAGGTCTGTCGGCTCTCCATACAGGCTGAATTTGGTAGCGTTTGAAAGGGAAGCTGATTTCGTTGCGATGCATCACTACATAACGGGCAAATGGAACGGTTAGATCATATCGTAAGCCTTTTTCACAAATTTTTGCAGCTAAAGAAGGAATATTTTTTTGTTGTAAGTCGTTATCGGAAACTTCCGACAGAAAATCGCCCGAGTTTAAAATTTTAAACAATAATTTATCTCCTTCTTCTCCATATTTGCCCATAAGAGTTGAGAGTTGCTCCATAGATGGGGTTTCAATAGGCACAAAGCCATATTTAATAAAGATAGCTTTTAGGGTTGAAAAAATGTATTCGCGTTTTAATACCTGTTCCGGCGTAAAATCTCTCGTTCCTTTTGGTATATTAAGTTGTTCTGCCATGCTTACTATTTTAAAAGTTCGGCACTTGTTTTAGCACCATTTGTTTTTAAATATTTTATTATGTTATTGTCTGTAGCCAAATCGAGAACCGATCGACCGTTTTGATTTACATCATTTACATTGGCCCCGTTTTTTACAAGAAATTCGACCATCTTAATTTGGTTTGCTTTAACAGCCCACATTAATGGACTCATTCCCATTAAATCGGGAATATTAACATCGGCTTTATGTTCGATTAGGTAATTGGCTATGTCAAAATTGCCTTCAAGTATGGCAACGGCTAATGGAGTAGAACCAGTGTTGATAGGATCGTTAACTTTTGCTCCCTTTTCGACTAAAAATTTTACTACCTCAAAATGGCCATATTTACAAGCATAACCGAGTGCATTCCAGCGAGCACGATTTTTGGCATTGATATCTACACCTTTTTTTAATGCTGATGCAACTTTTGACACATCGCCATTAGCAGCTGCAGTAACTAATTTATCTACCGGATCATCGGGAGTTATTATAAATAATAGCGAAAATAATAAAATGGCTAATTTCATAATTAAATGTTATTTTATAAGTTTTTTATACTTTATTCGTTTAGGACCTTCATCACCAAGTCTTTTCTTTTTATTTTCGAGATATTCGGAATACGTACCTTCGAAGAAATATACTTGCGAATCACCTTCAAAAGCAAGGATATGCGTTGCTATACGGTCAAGAAACCATCGGTCGTGCGAAATAATAACGGCGCATCCGGCAAAATTTTCCAATCCTTCTTCAAGAGCACGCAAGGTGTTAATGTCGATGTCGTTGGTGGGTTCGTCGAGCAATAAAACGTTGGCTTCTGATTTTAACGTAAGTGCTAAGTGCAGTCGGTTACGTTCGCCCCCCGAAAGTACACCGCATTTTTTTTCTTGATCGGCTCCGCTAAAATTAAACCTTGCCACATATGCTCGTGCATTGATTTGTTTTCCCGAAACGTTAATCCATTCGCTGTCGCCCGATATTACTTGGAAAACTGTTTTTTCGGGGTCAATGGCCTCATGGGTTTGATCTACGTAGCCCACTTTTACTGTTTCGCCTATAATAATTTCGCCGGAGTTGGGTTTTTCCATACCCATTATCATTCTAAACAAGGTAGTTTTTCCTGCTCCATTAGGTCCGATAACTCCTACTATCCCGGCCGGAGGTAAATCGAAAGTTAGGTTTTCGTATAAAATTGTTTCATCAAACGATTTTGAAACATTTTTAAATTCAATAACTTTAGAGCCAAGCCTGGGACCATTGGGAATAAATATTTCGAGTCGTTCTTCGCGTTGCTTAATGTCTTCGTCCATCAGTTTTTCGTATGCAGCCAATCGGGCTTTGGGTTTTGCTTGACGAGCTTTAGGCGACATGCGAACCCATTCCAACTCGTGTTCAAGGGTTTTCATGCGTTTACTGGCTGTTTTTTCTTCTAGTTCTAATCGTTTTGCTTTTTGTTCGAGCCACGAAGAATAATTTCCCTTCCATGGTATTCCTTCGCCTCTGTCAAGTTCAAGAATCCATCCGGCTACGTTGTCTAAAAAATAGCGGTCGTGCGTAACGGAGATAACCGTTCCTTTGTATTGTTGCAAGTGCATTTCGAGCCACTGTACCGATTCTGCATCGAGGTGGTTGGTAGGTTCGTCGAGTAAAAGTACATCCGGTTCTTTTAGCAATAAGCGACAAAGTGCTACACGGCGAGCCTCGCCACCGCTTAAAATAGAGACCAGGGTTTCGGGTGGTGGGCAACGCAGTGCGTCCATAGCCCGTTCGAGCTTGTTGTCAAGTTCCCAACCTTCATGCTGTTCAATGAGTTCGGTTAAAACTCCCTGGCGTTCGAGAAGTTTATTCATTTCATCGTCGGACATGGGTTCGCTGAAACGGTTATTTATCTCTTCGTATTCTTTTAGCAAATTCACAATTTCTTGTACACCTTCTTCTACTACTTCTCTTACAGTTTTGTTGGGATCGAGCTTGGGTTCTTGTTCTAAGTAGCCAACAGAGTATCCGGGCGAAAAAACAACTTCACCCTGAAACGAAGTGTCAACCCCTGCAATGATTTTTAATAATGATGATTTACCGCTGCCGTTTAAACCTATTATACCGATTTTTGCACCGTAGAAAAAACTTAAGTATATATTTTTTAAAACTTGTTTATGTGGCGGATAAATTTTGTTAACTCCGACCATCGAAAAGATTATCTTTTTATCATCTGCCATATATGTTTATTTTTTAATCATTTTTTTTACTTCTTTTTCGAGTAAAGCATCGGGATTATCATCATTAACCATATGATAGTCAAAAAAATAAATTTGTGCATCCTGAGCTCCTAAAATTATTTGATAAGAACGGTACCCATTTTTTTTGCCGGGACCGACTTTGTGTAGAAAAACGATATCGGGCGATTTATTATCAATAGCTTTTTCGATTTCATCTTGGCTTACAAACTTAAATGGGTATGGGTAGATGTTTTTAAATGCATTTTCTGTATTTATCTTTTTTTCTACTTCGTTATTCTTTAAATAAAGTGTTTTATTCTGTAAATTGCCTTTGTTATTATTATAGTAGTCTAAGATAGTTGACTTTTTAAGGGTAGGATTTTCTTTAATTTGTTTTATATGGTTTTGAACGAAGATGAGCAATGTTCCAATTTTATATGCATATTCATTCTCTTCTTGATCCGAGTATGCAAGCGGTATTGTGCAAAGCTGTGGCATATCGCTTTCGTTTTTGTAGTTTCCGCCCATATATACACATAAAAATTTATATTTAGTGGATGATTTATCGAGTTCATAATATATATCGTCCACAGAGACAAAAGAATATTGATTCGATTTTCTTTTGCTTTCGAATTCTTCAACTGAAATAAAATCGTAAGGAGTTAGTTTCCAAAATTTTTGAGCAGCTGTTTTTAGTTGAATATTGGCTTCCGAAAAAGGATTATCTTCTAATACGAAATATGTTTTTGTTTTTAAAAATGCATGAATAAGCTCCTGAGTAGGAACTTCGAGTTGTGCTTTGATTCCTGTACACACATAAAAAAATAAAAGAAAACCAACTAGTCTCATTTGTGCAAAATTAAAGGGTGTTTATCATTATACTTTCTTAAATAATAAAACATCATTTCTTTTTTCTTTTTTTTCTTCAATAAATTGTATTCATTAAAAAGTTCATTGTCATCAGAAATTAATGCGAGAATCGCTTCCGGATTAAAAGGGTATAGTTTTCCGTTTCTAAAATCGATAATATTTTGAATTAAACTGGTTGTTTCGTATGATTGAGACGGGTAGGGAGGGTAATATCCGTAATAAGGATCGTAAGGTGTAGTATAATTTCTAATGGTTTGAGTTGCAATAAAGTGAGTTAATGTGCCGATATACGAAACTCTGTAAAATTCTTTATTATAATAAATATATAATGCGTTGTTTAAAACATATCCCCAAATGGTTCTAGTTTCAACTGTTTTTGCTATTCCATATTCATCTAAAAATTGAATCTGTTTTTGTTTAAAAAAAGCATCTTTGTCGGAATAATTATCGTAATCAACAATTTTTACAAATGGCAGCGGTTGTTGTTTAATAAATCTGTCGAACGAGAAGTAAATACCTTCTTTAAGCTTCGATTCGGGAGTATAAATAAATGTGTGTGAAGTATCGGTTTGACTATAAACAGAACAAGCAAAAAACAATAAAATAAAAGCCAACACCTTCATAGCTACATGCGAATACCAATGATTAAAATATCGTCAACTTGTTCCATTTGTCCTTTCCATGTTTCAAATGTTTCATTGAGGAAATCTCTTTGTTTTATAAGTGGTAAATTGTGAACAGAAAGAACGAGGTGTTGGAATCGGCGGAATTTGAATTTCTTTTGGAAAGGACCTCCTATTTGGTCGGCATATCCATCGGAAAATAAATAAATCATATCGTTGTTTTCGTATTCGAGCGTATGAACATCAAAACGTTTGTTTTCGTTTCCTTCTATTTTGCCTATTGCAAAACGGTTCCCTTTTATTTCAATAAGTTCTTTATTTCTAACAATGTATAACGGGTTAAATGCTCCGGCATATTGAAGTTGTTTATTAACCCTGTCTATTACGAGCAAGCTTACGTCCATGCCATCTTTAAGCTCATAGTCAGTAGATTGTTTGCTGAACGTATCGGCTACTCCAAGATTCAGCAAATTAAGAATTTCAGCCGGATCTTCAACGTTTTGCTCACGTGTAATGTTTTTTAACAAGTCGAACCCGATAATACTCATAAATGCTCCCGGAACTCCATGACCTGTACAATCTACTGCTGCAACAAAAATTTTACTTTCTTTTTCTGAAATCCAGTAAAAATCGCCGCTAACAATGTCGCGAGGTTTGTACAATATAAATGAATTGGGTAAAAGTTTTCTGAATAAATATTCCGAAGGGAGCAATGCTTCCTGAATGCGTTTAGCATAGTTGATACTATCGGTAATATTTTTATTCTTAACAGAAAGTTCTTCTTTTTGACGAGCAATTTCCAGCGAGGTGAGTTGTTTTTGACGTAATATTTCATTCGCTTCCTGGAGTTTTTTTGTTCTCGAGCGAACGTAGAAGAATATAATGGAGCCTAAAAGAAGTATATATGCAATATATGCCCATATTGTTTTATAAAAGGGAGGATAAACAATAATTTTAATAGTGGTTTCTTTATCGTTCCAAATTCCGTTATTATTTGTTCCTTTTACATGTAAGGTGTATTCGCCCGGTGCTAAAACCCCAATATCAATAAAATTTTTGTTGCCGATAAAGGTCCAGTCGTTCATTAACCCTTCAATCCAATATTTAAAGGTGTTTTTTCGCGGGTTTGTATATTCTAAAGCAGCAAATGAGAAGGTTATAGAATGGTCGTCATAGCGAAGTTCTATTAAATTTAAATCAGAAATATTTCTTATTTCTTTTTTGCCGTTTGCACTTGTTTTTTCAAAAGTAGTAAAAACAACATTTGGAATAAACGTATTGTCTTTTTGATTGTTGGGATTGAAATAGGTAACACCTTTTACACCTCCAAAAAATATTTCACCGCTGGGAGCAATGTATGATGCACCATTATTAAATTCAAGATCTTGTATTCCATCGTTTACATCGAAAGCGGTAAATTTCTTTTTGGCTACGTCAAAAAAAGCCAATCCTCTGTTGGTGCTCATCCAGAGGTTACCGTTTTTATCTTGGATTAATTCGTAAATAGTTCCATTGGGTAAACCATCGGCAATAGTGTAATATTCAAATGTATTTGTTTTTTTGTTAAATTTATCTAATCCCGAGCCTGTTCCTACCCATATAATGTTTTCGTCGAAAAGGTCTTCAATAACATGATAAATATATGAATTACTGGGAATATAGTAGGTTCGTTGTGAGCCTTCTACAGGTTTATTTGATTTTTTATAGCCAATTCTAAAGCATTTATTTGTACTATAGTCGTATCGGTTTAATCCCGTGCGAGTGCCAATCCAAACATATCCATTTTTATCGCAAACGGTACAAACAACAGTATTGTCATATAATGTTAGCGAATCGTTGGTTGAACTTGTAAATGTGGTTATGGTTTTAGTGTCATAATTATATCGATATAATCCATTTCTTGTGCTAATCCATATATTACCTTTATAGTCCTCAGAAATGTTGTAAATTCTAACTCCTTTTAATTTTATATTTAAAGTGAGATTGAAATAGGCATCAAGGTCGTTAAATGTTTTATTTTTTCTATCGTAAATAGAAATCCCCGATTTCGTACCTATCCAAATCAAACCATGGCTGTCGGCGAAGATACTATGAACGTTATTTCCAACAATATGTTGATTTTGTGAAGTGGTTGTGATGGACTTTACAGAATAGTTATTGCGATTAAGAATATTGAGTCCGTTTTCCCACGTTCCAATCCATAAAATGGAGTCATTTTCCAAGAATATTGATGCAATATTGTCTGAATTTAAGTGCAATCCATTTTTCCCTTTTGAAGTTTGATAGGTTTTATATTTTTGTGGTTTTAAGTCAATTTTATCTAATCCGTTCGCATCATATCCAATCCATAGATTTAAAGTTCTATCTTCGTATAAAGATAAAATATAATCATAGTAAATGGTTTTTTCGTCGCCTTCTTCGTGCTTATAATGATAAAACTGATTCGTAAACGGGTCGAAGCAGCTTAAACCTGAGCCAAATGTTCCAATCCAGAGTGTTCCGTTTTTTCCGTTGCACAAGGCATTGATATTATTTCCAATGGGGCCTTGATTTGGATTCTTAGCGTCGGCAAAGTAGCGAATAAATCGGTTCTTTTTTTTATCGAATTTATTTAACCCATTACCCGTCCCTATCCAAATGTTGCCTTTTTCGTCAATAGAAATGCTTGATACAAAATTGTTTGAAAGCGAATTTGGGTCTTCGGGAATATTTTTATAGGGTTTAAAAACTTCCATTTTTTTTATAAATTGGAATAAACCGTTGGCAGAGCCTATCCAAATTGATTCGGCGTCTTCAACCATTGGAAATCCATTGTCTGATTTGTTGTTGACAAAGTAATCGAGGGCATGTTCGAATACAGAAATGTTGTTTGTCAATGTGTCTAACTTATAAAGATAATGTGATGATTTGAACCAAATAAATCCATCTGAGCCAACTAAAACATTAAATATTTCTTCATTATTGAATGAATATTGTTTATCGGTGTAATAATGTTTAAATATATTGGTTTGTGGGTTTAAAGCATTTAATCCATTTTGAGTAGCAATCCAAATAATTCCATTGTCATCTTCGTCTATGCCATATATCCAGTTAGCCGAAATAGAATTCGTATCAAGGGGGTTGTGTTGGTATGTCGTGAATTTATATCCGTCAAATTTATTTAAGCCGTCTTGCGTGCCAATCCATATAAAACCTTTTCGATCTTGATAAATACAATTAGCTGAGCCTTGCGATAAACCGTCATCTACCGAATAGTGTTCAATTCTATATAAAGCATTTTGGGCAACTAAATTTGTTGCTAATAGCCACAATATCAATAAAATACTGAAGTGTTTTTTCATTCTTGGGCTGCCACATTTTACCATGCTAAATTAGTGATTTTTTTGGACCTATGAGCTATTATTTATTTTTTTATCGAAAGCAGCAATGAAATGATTTCCGTGTTGCAATACGGAAAGTTTTTTTGATGGCGATTCAATAAGTGGAATAGAAAAAATGGTATTCCATTTTTCGTCTATTTTTTGAATGGTTTCAATAGAACTAAGCGAAGGGTTGGGAGTGATTCTATTGTTTTTTGTTTTTATACAACCATTAAATATCAAAAAACGATTATCTATTATTTTAAAATCAATAGAAGGGTCGAA
>Ga0116177_10004067_pt1 | contig 10646 bp, 9 predicted proteins | sample AD_STIC10_MetaG_FD_89750 | JGI IMG/M metagenome (GOLD analysis project Ga0116177, IMG submission 89750) | Active sludge microbial communities of municipal wastewater-treating anaerobic digesters from USA - AD_STIC10_MetaG | ecosystem: Engineered > Bioreactor > Anaerobic > Digestate | place: USA...
AGACAAGCCCTTTGAACCTACAGGCTCACCAGTTGTGATGTATTCTTCGATGATAGAATTTAGGATGTTATGTTTGCGATTTAACATGGGGGTTGAATTATGGATCAAGAATCAAGAATCAAGAATTTTCATAATTCGTGACTCATAATTCATGATTCAAGGGTAATAGTTATCTATATAAAGCACACGTTATACAATCGAGGTTTGCATGTCTAGCACTCCCACCTATCGAGTGCTAACATCTATTTTACTCACTTTTCAAAATTCGTCAATACATTTTTTGAAAACAAAAATACCACCTTGCTGGTGATTTTTGGTTGTTATTTAGCTTTGTACCCTAATGATTGTCTAGAGGCTCTGAATTTTTTCTTCTATTCTTTTTACATAATCTTCCTCAAATGCTTCTATCTCCGCATCATCAGTATCTGGTTCGCTATCTGGATCAGGGAAAGAGCGCAAGGCTGCCTCAGCCTTGCGAAGGTTTTCTTCAAATTCAATACTTGCTCCTCGTAACTCGGATAATAGTTTTTCTGCTCTAGCTTGTATTTCTTTTTGTTCTTCTTCGGTCATTTTTTGATTATAATGCTGTGTTTATAATATCCATTATCTTCTCATTTATTCCATAAACATCCTTTGGCAGATTTTCAATTATATTTAGCAGTTCTTCATCTTTTTTATCTTGTTCTTTATTTTTATCACCTATTATGGATTCTATCTTTGTTATAGCATCTAGGGTAGATATAATATCTGTATTACTATCGCTAATGTTTTTTATAACACCAGCGAGCTCTTTAAAAGTATTAGACCTTCTTACATTATTTGAAATAGCTTTAATTTTCTTTTGTTCTTTACGAGAATCTTCGCGGTGTTCATTTATTATAGACCTTAGTTTTTCTCTGAATCCAAAAACTTCAGGGAACTTTTCGATATTTTGGTTACATTCGTTAATTTTGTTAGGATCGCTGGCTAGCTCCTCAGCGATGAAAGAAGCATCCCATATCCCAGCCTTTTCTGCATCTGGGATATATATGTCAGGTATTTGATACATTAATATGTTGAGGTTCATGACATCATTTATATCTTTCATTCTAGACTCAACCATTTTATATATATCTTCTTTGCTCAAGCCGCCTAAGATCTCGCGTGATTCATTTATGAGATTATCTCTTTCTTTGGTATAACCATCAAGCTCAGATTCTAGCTTCTCAGCATCTTGGCCATTAGTTTTGCCCGCTAAATCTTTTTCGGCTTTTGCGATCTTTGTTATACTGTCGTCAATTTTTCTAGCTAGATTGAAATATTTTGTCTTTGGGTCGATTTCTACAGTTGGCTCAGTTTCTTCTGTCTCTTTATCCTTATTTTCAGATAGTATCTCTCTAGCTTTGTCTGCCAACCCATATTTATTTGGTACCGATTTGATAGAGCTTGGATCACCACTCTGTTCGGCATTATACAGATTTCGTAGTATTTCGCTTCTTGAGAATTTTTCAAATATAGAGTCACTCATATCAAGAGAGAATACTATCACTCTCAGATTTGCAATGCTTTTCGCCCCTGCTATTTTTTGCTCCGGGGTCAATTCTTTGTTTTCGGCATTTGCATCTGGTGCTGTCTCTGCTCTACCAGGCGTGGTAGAACTTGCATCTTTATCTAAACGCATTCCTTTTGTCATATCATCCATTAATTCTCCAAAACCGGACGGTAGGCCACTTTTGATTATATCGGGTGTTTCTTCTGATCCAGAGTTATCATCTGGGATTGATTCGGCATCAGAGACAGGGGTCGGTTCTGCTTCATTTTTCCCTTGCCTATTTAGTCTCTCGCTATTTATCAGGTTTTCCCATTTAGTGTACTTAGTTTTTATTACTGCCAGTCTTTTTTCTATTTCACCCTTTCTTTTCTCAGCTTCAGCCTTTGTATCTTCTAAGCGTTTAATCTCTTTTTCTATTTCCGATATCGAGGATGCGAAAGATTTATTTTCTTTGAAAATAGCTAAAGCTTCTTTTATGGGTTGAAGCTCTTCCTTTTTCTCTTTTATTCTGGATTTTAGCTCCTCAATATCTTTGTTGAGATCATTTTTATTTTCAGTCAATACATCATAACCATATTTTTCTTTAATCAGATTGACCTTTTCTTGAATTTTTTCTTTGCGCCCTTCTTCAAAGTTCTTTAAAGTAGACTCCTTTTCGGAAACTCCTGTCTTTAGCTCATCGATATCGTTTTCAAGTTCTTTTACTTTATAATTTCTTTCAACAATGAGAGTATTAAGATCAGACTCTTTGTTGCCCTTCTCCAGTTCAAGAGTAGATATAATGTAATCTATATTCTTTTTGCCGGCATGTTTGTTTCGGTAGTTCTCTATTATTTGTCCAATGCCTTGAAGATCCTTCTTGCCACGTTCTATCTCTAAATCTATCTTTTTGATCTCTGCCTGTTTTGCCTTTATAGTTTGATTATCTTCAGCGATTGAGTTTCTGATCTCGGCTCTCTTTTTTTCAAAACTCTTTTTTTGCGGTTTAAACTCTGTGTAGTGCTCCCAACGATCAATAGCCTTCCCTGTGCCTGGGAGGTCGCGTTTTGTTTTTGCTATTCCTGTGATACTGTCTATATTTTTTCTCATCAGATAGTTTTTGTGTTGTTTTTCTTTTATCATAACATCCTAGAAATAAAAGTCTATAAAAATTTATTAATATTGTTGACATAGAGCAAAGAGTATGATATATTTAGATGGTCTAAATATTTTTATAACTAATTGTTTCAAATGGAAACAAAAAGAAAAAAGCTTATTTCTCTGCTTTTTAATATGGGCAGAGCAATGAAAGATCATTTTGGACATGAAAAAGAAGAGGCTTTTTCTCTGCTTCACATCGAAACGCTCGCCTACATCGCTGATCACGATTTGCCCTCGATGAAACACATAGCTGGGCATCTTTGTATTACTCCGGCTTCAACATCGAGTCTAGTAGATGGATTGGTAGAAATGGATTTGCTTGAAAGAGTTTTTGAAAAAGACGATCGTAGGCTGGTGAAATTGAAGATTACAGAAAAAGGAAAGGGCTTTATGAAAAAAGGATTTGATCATGCTAGTGGCAAAATGGAAGCAATATTTGAAGAACTGGATGATAAAGATATAGACGATTTTATACGAATATTAGAAAATTTTACAAAAATAATTAATAGTAAGAAAATGATTAAATAAATCAATAAAAGGAGAATTTCATGAAAAAGAAAAAATGGTATTTTATCGCAGGCGGAATATTGATAGTGCTAGTTATTGCTATCGCTGGAATATCTGCTTCAAATAAAAACAAGAAGTCAACATTTGAATACTACACGGTAGAAAAAGGTAATGTTAGTCAGGAAGTAACAGCCACCGGAAAGGTAAAGCCTGCCGAGGCAATAGATTTTGCGTTTGAAGCAAGCGGAAAGGTAGCTGCTGTAAATGTAAAGGTTGGCGATAAAGTAGAGAGCGGAAAAGTAATGGCTTCTCTAAAAAACAATGATGTGTCTGCTCAGGTTTCTCAGGCGTCTGCTGGAGTGGAAGCGGCAAAATCAGTTATCGCACAGTATCAAGCACAACTTGATGTGCAAAAAGTAAAACTTCAAGAATTGAAAAACGGATCAAGACCGGAAGAAATTCAATTAACTCAGATAAAGATCGATAGCGCAAAAAAATCTGTTGAAGATGCGGAGGAAAACCTAAAAAACGTTCAATCAAAAGCACAAACTGATCTAGCGCAGCTATATAGTGATTGTGCAAATACGGCTAGCTCCTCAGTTAGCACTGGTACAAATTCTTTATCTACTATTACGGATATCCAATATGCGCATTTTATGGGAAGCGATCAGTATAGTAATGCTATCGCTGATTCAAAAAGCAATGCTATCGCGACTTTGCTTGGGGGCATAGGAGACACAGGAAGATGGAATTTCTGGTCATTATCTTCTTTGAACGGTGGTGCAAAAGCAAGTACTGCCGCGGCTCAAGCAGATCCTACAGAGACAAAAACAATCAAAGCTCTATACGATACAAAAAGTGGTTTGGAAAAGGTGAAGATCACATTGGACGCGATACCAATGAATGAAGCTATTACTGCAGCAGAAAAATCTAGCGTGACTCTAGAAAAATCTAGTATCAACGCTCAGATCACAAATATTACAGCAAAAATAAAATCCATTGATACTCAAAAATCAATAAATCAAAACTTAATAACTGGTGCACAAGCTCAACTCAATCAGGCAAAAAATTCTTTGACTTCTGCAGAACAAGAGATGACTATAAAAAAAGCAGGCGCTACCAATGAACAAATTCAATCACAAGAAGCGGCGATCAGACAGGTAGAAGCAAATATTTCAACCCAATACGCACAGATCAGATCAGCACAGGCATCGCTGGCCTCTGTTAGCGCTCAGTTATCGAAGACAGTTTTGACCTCTTCGATTTCTGGAACAGTGACAAAAATAGATGTAAAAGTCGGTGAACTTTCTTCTCCATCAAAACCAGTTATCTCGGTGATGACGGATGCAAAATTCAAAGTTGAGGCCAATATTCCAGAAGCTGATATTGCAAAAATAGGGGTTGGTAATATCACAAAAATATCTCTTGATGCCTATGGTGCGGGAGTGATCTTTGATGCAAAAGTGGTAAAAGTAGATCCAGCGGAAACAGTAGTGGATGGGGTATCTACATATAAGGTTACATTTGAATTTGATGGGGAAGATGAAAGAATAAAATCAGGTATGACCGCGAATATTACAATAAGTACTGCAAAACAAGAAGGAGTTTTGATGATTCCCCAGAGAGCATTAGTCAAAAAAGGAAATGAGACTTTTGTTTTGACTAGCGAAGATGGCAAGAGTACAAAGGAAGTAAAGGTTGAGGTAGGTTTGGTAGGGTCAGACGGAAATATAGAGATAGCCTTGGGATTGAAAGAAGGAGATAAGATAGTAAACCCATCTTCAGTAAAAAAATAATAGACTAGAGTTTTTTTGGAAAATTAAAATCCTGAAAATCTAAAATGAAAAATGTTATTGAAATAAAAAATCTAACTAAGTCTTATTTCGTCGATGGTAATGAAATACCGGTTTTAAATGGTGTTAATTTTACTATACCAGAAGGTCAATTTGTAGCGATTATGGGTCCATCTGGGTCTGGTAAATCTACCTTGCTCTACTCTCTCGGACTACTCGATCGTCCAACTAGCGGGCAGTTTTTTCTTGATGGGACAGAGACAAGTCAGCTGGATGACAAAGAGCTAGCAAAAATAAGAAACGAAAAAATAGGATTTGTTTTTCAATCTTTCAATCTTTTACGTAGGACTTCGGTTTATGACAATGTTCGTGTTCCTCTAATTTACGCCGGAGTTCCGGAAAGCAAACACAAAGAATTGGTTTTGAAAGCACTTGCTTCCGTGGGACTAGAAGAAAAATTTATGAAAAAACAATCATCCCAACTTTCTGGTGGAGAGCAGCAAAGAGTAGCTATTGCCAGAGCGATAATAAATAATCCAGCAATAATCCTAGCTGATGAACCAACTGGAAATCTAGATAGTAAGTCCGGGGAATTGGTCATGAAAGTTTTGCAGGACCTGAGTGAGTCTGGACGCACTATTATTCTGGTTACGCACGAAACATCTACTTCTGAACACGCAGAGAGAATTATTCGTCTGCTCGATGGTGTGGTCAATAAAGACGAGACTGTGAAATCAAGAAGGCATGTAGGAAAGGAAAGTTACACTAAATAAATTTATGAAAATAACAAATACTATCAAAATTTCACTAGCAGGGCTCAAAGCAAATAAACTTCGCTCTGCCTTAACTATGCTTGGTATCATTATTGGTATCACCGCTATTATCTTGGTCGTATCTATTGGTAACGGTGCGCAAGGGCTAATTTTGGGAGAGATTCAATCAATGGGGTCTCGAACCTTAACTATCGAACCAGGAGCTCCATCGAGTGGCTTTATGGATAGTATGATGAGCGCATTTCGTGATTCGATCAAAGAAAAAGATATGGATGCTTTGAAAAAGAAAAGCAATGTTCCTCATCTGAAAAGTATTATCCCAATAGTTTTTACATCTGATAATATTAATTATCAAAGCGAGAGTTTTGCCGGAACAATTTTGGGGTCATCGGAAAAAATAGCGGATTTTTATAGTATAAAAATGGAGTCAGGATTTTTCTTTACAGATGATGATGTAAAAGGGAAAACAGATGTTTGTGTAATTGGTTCAAAAGTAAAAACAGAACTTTTTGGAGATAACGAAGCGGTTGGTGAAAAGATCAGAGTAAAAAACAAAACTTTGAGAATTATCGGAGTATTGCCAGAAAAAGGAGGAGGCTTTAGCTTTAATTACAATACCGCTGTGATTGCTCCATATACTACAGTAATGGATTATATTTTGATTCAAAAACACTACAATGAGTTAATCCTAGAAGTAGATGATGAAAAATATATCGATCAAACAGTGGAGGATATAAAAATAACAATGAGAAATTCTCATAGCATCACTGATCCTGAAAAAGATGATTTTAATGTGATGACACAAAAAGATCTGATGAAAACCGTTGGTACCGTGACATCTGTTCTAACTTTATTTCTCGCGATGGTAGCGGCAATCTCGTTGCTCGTTGGCGGCGTGGGGATTATGAATATCATGTTTGTTTCCGTAACCGAGAGAACAAAAGAAATAGGGCTTCGTAAAGCGCTTGGTGCGACTAACGGAGATGTATTACAACAATTTCTTTTTGAAGCAATCTATCTGACAATGGTGGGAGGAATTATTGGAATACTGTTCGGAGGAGCTTTATCTTTCCTTGCTTCAATAGTGCTATCATCGGCTTTATCTTCTGGTTGGAATTTTTCTTTCCCATACTCGGCAGCTCTTTTGGGAATCGGAGTATCTGCTTTTATCGGAATAGTTTTTGGGATATACCCGGCCTATCAGGCTTCAAGGAAAAATCCGATCGAAGCGCTCAGATACGAATAAAACTATTTGACATATTTATAAAAAAGATGTATTATATAAAAACTATGAAAAATATGAATAACAATTTAACCAGAGCAACCGAATCAAGAAAAGGGCAAACTATGCCTGTTGGTTTTGCTGTATCCTCACTTGAGCTTGATTTCATGCCAAACTACGGAGGTAGAATGCGATTGCGCTGTGTTTCGAGTATTTAGATTTAATTTAAATTAAATATTTAAAACGCCGCGCAAAGCGGCGTTTTTGATTGGTAATATAAATAAATTAAAGAAAGGAAAGAAAAAATGTCGAGAAAAGAAAAAGGTAAAAGCCCACTTCCCTACCTTTTTGGTAAGGTGTGGCGCTATTCGGAAGGAAACCGAAAAAACGTTTTGCTATATTGGACAATGTTCTTCATTGCCAATGTAGCTAGCCTTCTGCTCAAGCCACTTATTTGGGCAGCGATCCTTAACAGTATCCAGACGCAGGGAGTGAATAAAGAAAACATCAATCATTCTTTATTGTTGCTCTGCGCTTTGATTGGTGTTGAGATCTTCTTTTGGCTTTTTCATGGTTCAGGAAGAGTTATAGAACAGATCAATGCCTTCAAAGTTAAAACGAATTATCGTGGGTATATTCTAAAAGGCGTGATGACACAGCCTTTGGAATGGCATAGCGAGCATCATAGTGGAGACACGATTGATAAAGTAGAAAAAGGCACAAATGGACTTTCTGACTTTTCAGAAGACGCCTGGGAGATTATTAGCGCCTTTGTCCAATTATCAGTGAGCTACGCTATGCTTTCATATTATTCCCATCCTGCACTTATCATTATTCCGGTAATGATAGTGCTCACATTCTTTGTGATTACTCGCATCGATCGTATTCTGATTCCACAATACGCTCAGCTTAATAAGATCGATAATGAAATTTCAGCGAGTGTACTAGATGCAATCGGTAATATTGGTACAGTCATTATCCTACGTGTCGAAAAAATTATTTTTGATACGATAATGAAAAAGGTTAGAAAACCGTTTGGACTTTTCAAAAAGACTATAACTCTAAATGAAATCAAATGGTTTTTGACTAGTCTTGGCTGTACTTCTATGACGATCATAGTACTCGGAGTCTATTTTTGGCAAAACTTAGGAACAGGAGTTTTGATTGGTAATATTTATCTTCTGATTCGTTATCTCGATCAGATTTCCGATCTCTTTTACAGATTTGCCAATATGTACGGTTGGGTAATCCGAAGAAACTCTCGAGTGCGTAACTGTGAGGAGATTACAAAAGATTTTCATTCCGAGAATCTGAGCAATCACGTTTTTCCTAGAAACTGGCGAGAACTTGATATCAGAAATCTCTACTTCTCTTATGAAGCAGAAAAAGAAAGAGATTTCAATTTGAAGAATGTCAATCTTACTATCGGTAAAGGTGAGAAGATAGCTTTTGTTGGCGAGACAGGAAGCGGTAAGACAACATTGCTCAAGGTTATTCGAGACCTTTACCATCCGCAAGGACTTGATCTTTTCGTGGATGGCAAAAAGATTCCGGAAGGATTTTCGGGAATTGCCAGGGCTATATCGCTGGTTCCCCAAAATCCTGAGATTTTTGCGACTTCAATCCTAGAAAATATAACGCTAGGCGCAGAGTATGATATGAGTCTTGTTAGAAATTTTACTGACATAGCTTGTTTCACTGAAGTAGCAGAAAGTCTCCCCCGCGGATTTGATTCTTCGATCAAAGAAAAGGGGGTAAATCTTAGTGGTGGGCAACAGCAAAGACTGGCTTTATCGCGCGGGTTATTGGCCTGTTATGACAAAGATATAGTATTGCTGGATGAGCCTACTAGTAGTTTGGATGTGGCCAATGAGATAAAAGTCTATCAGAATATTTTTGAAAGTTTTGCAGGTAAAACTGTTATTTCTTCAATCCATAGACTGCATCTTTTGCATCTCTTTGACCGGATAGTTTTCTTTGATCATGGAGAAATAGTTGCTACAGGTACGCTAGATGATATGCTCCAATCTTGTCATGAATTTAGAAGATTGTGGGACAAGGTTAGCAAAGTTCAAGAATGTTGTGAGGCATAAGGACAAATTCCCCGCCCCTATTATAGGGGCGGGGAATTTTGGTGTTTTAAAATTATGCCGTATGCTAAAAACTTTTTGATAAATTATTTTAGCAAAGATACAAGTTACTATATTTTGCCCTGATTCTTCATAAAATCGTGGAATTCTTTCTCTGCTTTATGATATTCCTTTATCATTTTATGCGTATGTTTTTCTTTTAGAGATTGGTGTGGATATATCAAGTCATTTATTTTATACTTATATGGCTTGAAAGAGGCCTGATAACACCTTTTTAGAATATAGTCAAAAAAGTGATTATGCTCCGGAGATTTTGGCAGATATTTACTTGTGAGAGTATATCGTACCAACACATCTGCCGAAAGTTTGTATAAGAGAAGCTTTAGGACATTGACTCGCAGCTCTCGTTTATATTTTTTATAATCATTGGGATAATATTTTTTTATAGTTCCTAGAAAAAAATGACTAGGAAATTTTTTTATAATTAGATAATTTCTTTCTGGAGATACTTCGGCGGCCAAGAAAAGCTCCAAAACTATATGCTCACCAACATCAAAAAGATTATGTTTAAATAGATATCCATGGATGTACTTATCGAGGATTATATGTGATATAAAACCAAGAGCAAAAGATGCTTCATTTTTGTCGATAGCCGTAGAATATAACTTCTTAGCAAGAGACATTCCAAAGTGTCCGACATGAATTCTGAACCCGAAGCTGGTTTTTTTCTCTCCAAATAGTTTCGCGAAATATATGTCCGCTAGAACCGCTCCAAAATAAACTTGGGACATATCAAAATCCGAAAACAGACGAGGGTTTTTTATATATTCTTTTTTTACAAAATGTATATGAGTAGATGCAATTGCCATAAGTTTATTCATAATAACACTTTAGAAGGATCGTGATAATATGTTTTTATGAATTATTTCTCACGTTCGAAAATATTTTTATTTGCGATGATTGCTTTTTGCGTAGGAATTTTTTTGAGCCCATATATTTTTCATTTTTTAAATAGTTTTCCGCTCATTGTTAAATTGCTGATTTTTTACATCATCATAATTTTAATGGTTGTTTTTCACAAGAAAAAATTATTTTTTTATTTTTTTATTTTTTTAATTTCTTGTTCCTTTGGCATTTGGCGATATCAATCTTATTTACCGAAAATCGATGAAAATCATGTTGCTTTTTATAACGACAATAAAGAAAATTATTTGGTTGAAGGTGTAGTAGACAGTGAGCCGGCGGAAAAAGGCAGCTCGCTGTCGCTCCAAATATCCCAGCCAAAGTTCTTACTGGAAAACGAATTACATTCTGTTATTCCAGTAGCGAATTTGAGCGGGCAGGCAAATATCCAATATTTAAATGGGAAAATTCTTTTAACTATTCCTAAATATTACGAAGTGAGCTATGGCGATGTAGTTCAATTTAATGCGAAACTAACTACTCCTAAAGAATATGATACATTTGACTATCGCGATTATCTGGCGCGGTATGGGGTTTATTCGGTGGCAAAAAATATAGATGGGTTTAAAGTTGTCGGTAGGGACAAGTCGCGACTTTTCTCTACAACGCTATATAAAATAAAAAACT
>Ga0116177_10004074_pt1 | contig 10637 bp, 9 predicted proteins | sample AD_STIC10_MetaG_FD_89750 | JGI IMG/M metagenome (GOLD analysis project Ga0116177, IMG submission 89750) | Active sludge microbial communities of municipal wastewater-treating anaerobic digesters from USA - AD_STIC10_MetaG | ecosystem: Engineered > Bioreactor > Anaerobic > Digestate | place: USA...
CAGTACTATAAAAAAAATGCAGAAACACTTGCCAATGATATCCGGTGAATGGAGTTTAGCTTTGAATTCGAGAGATTTTAACGAAAAATTATCAGTAAATAATGTGCAAGAAAAGCAGATATTAAAAAATTATCTAAGCTTTAAAAGTATGCAATGTAAAGTTTTTGATAAAACCGTAGGATCGTTTTTTTGGACATACAAAACTGAGGATTCAACTGACTGGGCTTGGAATTTTAGAAAGCTTGTTGAAAGCGGATTTAAGTTTTAGGTTATTTTAATATCAACAATACTTTTGAGATTAAAGAATCAATAGAATATTTAATTCTATTCTTCGTAACATTAAAAACAGTGTTTTTTTCACAAAATGATTTAACTAACTCTTTGTCGGCAGACTTAATTTCGGTAGTCTCAGATACTATTGGGTTCATCATTGCTCCCTCATCTTCTATGTGATCTAATCCTAAAGAATGGCCCATTTCGTGAGCCAGTATGTTTACAAGATTTTCCTCATCGGTATAGAAAAATATATCAATCTTCTCCTCTCCTGAGGTATAAAACCCAACCTCGGGCTTCTGCTCTAACACTGTGTTAAATTTAGTAACCATGTTGTTAAAAGTACCAATATTTTTATTTACATCGTCTACGGCTTGGTTAAGTTTGTTTGCATATGAATTCAGCTCATCAATCTTAGAGTTTAGATTCTCCTGCATTTTTGTTAAGGCTCTAAACTCAGGCTCGGGAGCACCACCTTTGCTGTTCCAATAGTCTATTTGTTTGTTTAACTCAGTTATTTGCTTTTCAAGTTCTGCTACTTTTTGATCATAGATTGCGTTTTCTTCCTCCAAGGTCATTTTTTGGTCATTTACACCCTCTTCTAAATCTTCGATGTTTTCAAAACTACCTTGTCTTTCATCGTATATTAAGTTAATTTCCAGGTCTGAGCTTGTGTCATAGAAAAATAATCTTTTACCGTAAGCATCTGCCCATAAATTCGAAGCCTGTTCTATTTTTTCCAGAAGCTCTGATTCGGTTATTGCAAATTTTGGGTCAATATACCCAATTTTGTATTTAACAGGGTTGTCACAAACAGATGAATTCGCCTTTTCTTTTAGTGTTAGTAAATCGTTAGGATTAATATCAAAAACAAAATGGAGGAGTAGGAAGATAGCAACTATCCAGAAAATTAGTTTAATTAGAAGCTTCATCTAGTCAATTTTATTAGTATTGTGGTGAATAAACAAGATATGAGGTGTTTTAAGGTTTTTGAGTATTATTGACTATGGGTTAATATAGTGTTAAAATTCTGAAAATCACGTCAAAAAATAGAAAAGGAGAAAAAAATGAAAAAAGCAAGTGAATTTAAGAGAGATGTAAAGAGTTACCTGGATGAAACCCGACCAAAAAGACAGAGAACTACAGGATACATAGCATTCTTTGTTATTATGCTGTTTGCTGCCTATGTTTTTGGTAGAAATGATGCCAGTTCAGAAAAAGCCATGGCGGCAGCCTTACCAATATCGGTAGAGCCGGCTGAACAAGGAGAGAAGTGTGAACTTCCTGAAATTCACCCAAATCCTAGCTACCAATCAAGTTGGGAAAACGTACTTTTTTATTGTAATGAGATAATTGATACATCTCGTAGATATAATCTGGAACCAGAGCTTGTCTCTTCAATAATTTTGTTGGAATCAGGAGGAGATTCTAACGCAATTTCTCAAAGTGGAGCAGTTGGTCTTATGCAGATAATGTCCTCCGACGGACTTTCAAGGCAACTTTACGGAGACTATTTTTTTGATAGACCTACGGTCTCAGAACTACTGAACCCTGTATACAACATTGAATGGGGAGTAAGCCATCTCGCAGGACTTGTCGAGATTTACCGTGATCTTAGAGAGGCTCTGTACCATTATGGGCCTATTGACGTAGGATATGATTACGCAGACAGCATCATGAGTATGTTTGATGCTTTAAATTAAAAAACGAGATTCATTTTAAAAGGACATAAAGTGCCAAAAGCATATTATGTCCTTTTTCATGCTAATTCTTCACAAAGTGATATCATATCCTAGTTATGAAGATAAAATATCGAATTTCTAAGGACAAAAGATGCAAAGAGATTAACGACTTCATCCAAAAAGAATTTCCACATTTACTTAAAGAGAGAAAGCCGGACCTTATACTAGTATCCGGAGGAGATGGAGCAATTCTTCACGCTATTCAAGAATACAATCATTTGAAAGTACCTTTTTTTGGTTATGGTACAGGAAATCTTAACTTTTTAATGAACGAATTAGATTTAGATAAATTAAAGAAATTAATTTTAAATACAGAGTCTGATCGGGTAAATCTTAAAACTTTAGAATCTACAAAAATATCTGTAAAAATTCAAAAAACCAAAAATAATAAAACAATAAATGTTGGGCAGGCTGTTAACGAAGTAGTTTTAGGTTCAAAGTTGATGGGCTACCACTCGTTTTTAATAAGTTCTGATGACGGTTCTTTTAATAATTTTGAAATTAAAGGGTCGGGAATATGTGTTAGCACAGATATGGGATCTACGGGCTACAATTTCAACTTGGGTGGGACAGTACTCCCATTAGGAAGCAATATGTGGTCTTTAATAGGTATTGTTTGTAATAGATACTTAGAAGATATTTTAACAACCAGTAAGATAGTTGTAGAAAATACTTCCAAAAGACCGGGCTTATCTGTGTTTTTAGACGGAGTGAGACAAAAATATACGATTTCTAGTGGAGACAAGATAATTATTCAAAAAGGTGACGTAGTCAAATTAGCTTTTTACGATCAAAAGGAATTTTTTAAAAAAAGAATAGATATTAGCTCAAGATACAGAAAAGGGTAACAAAAAACCTAGCTTTGCAAATAAAATAAAAAAGCAAAACTAGGTTTAATAAAGTAGCTTAGTAAGTCTAGGCATTGTACTTGAATTTACTTTTTATAATCAAGATATTCCTTGTAATTCTTACGTATTTTAAGATCACGTTTCCAATTTTTGTAGTCCGTGGATAACATAAAAATCCAGTTTAGGTTTATTAGGACCACACCTATAAAGAATACGGCAATACAAACCTTTTCGAAAGTTCCGATATTTGAAAAATCAATATAATTCATTTGTCTCTCCTCGTATTTGATTTTAAATTATTTTACACAAAAACACATCGATAATCAATATGCTATAGGTTTTTTATGTAGTCTTTTAAAGAAACCGGCTCACTGATAAAAATTGTCATGTTTACGCTACAAGGACATTGTAAATAAGCTGGTTCGTTGTCAGGAGTTATCCAATTTCCTTCGTAATAGTAACTTAAAACAACTGTTCTAACTAAATCAGACTCAACTCTAACATAACCCGTAACAGAACTTTGAACTCCGCTTAATGCAGTTCCATAAACAACGTGATTTCCAACTCTTGTACTTGAAGACCAGCCTGTACCCTCGAGGCTTTTTCTTAATAAATTGTCAGTAGAATAACCTGCATCTTTATAGTTCCAATCCTTATCCGTCAGCTTAACCGTGTAAATTTTTCCAGGAGCTAAAATATAACCAGTTTCAACATTTTTCTCCGAACTCTTTTTATACCTATCGTTAAATAATATTTTATTATTCTCAATATCTTGTTGATTTGCATCACTTTCCACCCAGTTAAAGCCATCTGGAAGACTTGGTATACGCCAATTAATATTATCTTTTTTAACATCTTCATACTGGGAGGGTCTTTTTTTTATAAAAATACTTACGATAAATAAAAGCACAACCAACGCTAAAAATATCTTAAATATCTTCTTTAAAGAGGGCTTTTTGTTCATACATAAATACTATCATAAAAATATAAAGCGTTTATAAAGCTTAGATTAGAAGATTTATCTATGTTAAACTTGATTATATTTTATTTATAAATATGGGTAATCCTGCCACTCTAATTACAAAAAACGGACTAAGTACTGACGAAGTAAAAATAAGACAAAAGGAATATGGCTATAACCAACTTCCTGAAAAGAAACCTCCCACAAAATTATCTTTATTCATAAGTCAATTAAAAAATCCATTAGTTTTTGTTCTCCTTGGAGCTGCTGTAGTTACTATTTTCATTGGACATGCCAACGATGCTTTCATCATACTTATTGCAGTTTTTATTAACACCATTCTCGGATTTGTTCAAGAGTATAGAACTTCAAACTCTTTATCTGCACTTAAAAAATTTATCTCAATAAAAGCTACGGTACTGCGTGATGGAGAAAGGATACATATTGATACTAAAGATATAGTCCCGGGCGACATTGTATTTTTGAACAGAGGAGATAAAATCCCAGCTGACGGAATACTCATATCTACAAATAGATTTTCTGCAAATGAATCTGTACTAACTGGAGAGAGCTTGCCAATTAACAAAAACGTTGATGACAGAGTATTTATGGGAACCACCGTTTCTTCTGGACAAGCAGTAATGTTGGTAGAAAACATTGGAATCACCACAGAAGTTGGGAAGATCGCTGATAAGATTCAAGATAAAGATGAGATTACTCCTTTTCAGATTCAACTAAAAAAGTTTAGTAACCAACTACTGATAATAATCGGCGGTATCATAGTATTTGTTTTTATTATAGGTGTTTTACGTGGAATGGATATAACAGAAATATTTATCACGTCTGTAGCGTTAGCTGTTTCCAGTATTCCCGAAGGTTTGTTAGTATCTTTAACTATTGTTCTAACCATAGGAATGCAAAAAATATTAAAAAGAAGGGGGTTGGTTAGAAAATTGGCTGCAGCAGAAACATTGGGAGGAGTTTCAGTAATCTGTGTAGATAAAACGGGGACACTCACTCTTGGACAAACAGAAGTCTCGGATTTCAAAGGAAATAAGGAAGCCTTAGCACTTCAGCTTTCCGTTGCTAATGATTTGGACGATCCTGTTTTAATATCAGGATTTAAATGGTCAAAAAACATCCACAGGGACGACAGTAACAGATATATAAGAATAGACAGCATTCCTTTCACCTCAAAGGAAAGGTTTTTTATATCTTTAAACGAGTTAGATAGTGATAACAATATAATATTTGTAAACGGAGCCCCGGAATTACTTCTTAGCTGGAGTACATTAAATCAATCTGAAAAAGACACAGTTACACAAGAAATTGAAATGCTTACAAACGAAGGTAAGAGAATTATTGGTTTTGGAAGAAAAATAGTTGATAAAACTAAAAAAACATTAGAGGTAGAGGATGCAAAGTGTGATTTAGAATGGGTAGGAATAGTAGCTTTTTCAGATCCTGTCAGAGATGGACTCATCGAACCTTTAAGAGAGACTTACGAAGCTGGTATTAAAACTGTGGTAATTACAGGAGATTATCCTAAAACTTCAATATATGTACTTTCACAGCTTGGAATCAATGTTTCCGATGATGAGTACATTACCGGAGATATTCTTTCTAATATGTCTGACGAAGAACTGAAAAATAGAATTGAAAAAATAAAACTTTTTGCACGAACTACACCTGATCAAAAGCTTAGAATTGTGAATGCATATAGAGATAACGGGGAAGTGGTCGCCATGATAGGTGATGGTGTAAACGACGCCCCAGCTTTACATAGGTCTGACATAGGAATTGTGGTAAACGAAGCCTCTGACGTAGCAAGAGAATCCGCAGATCTAGTTTTGCTTGATTCAAGTTTTTCTACAATTGTTCACGCTATAGAAGAAGGTAGGGTTATGTTTGAAAATATCAGAAAAATTGTTTTGTATTTGTTATGCGATGCATTTGAGGAAATTTTGGTAGTACTAGCTGGAATTATTTTTGGTCTACCTTTACCTGTTACTGCTGTTCAGATATTGTGGGTAAATCTGGTTTCTGACGGACTGCCTAATCTATCCCTAACTGTTGACCCTAAAAGACGTGGAATTATGAAAGACAAACCACGCTCTCCAGATGAGCACATTATAACTTCATGGATGATAAACTTAATAATATTTGTCAGTGTAATTGCGGGACTAACTGCGTTCCTATCTTTCTATTTTGTGTATAAAAATACAGGTAGCATTACACTTGCAAGGTCGGTGACATTTGTCACCATTGGAATCAATTCATTAGTATATGTGTTTTCAGTAAGAGCCCCTTTTACATCTTTTATTAAATCAAGGATTTTTAAAAACAAATGGCTGGGATTATCGGTACTTGCAGGGTTCGGGCTTCAATTTTTACCATTTGCTACTGAAACCACTAGAAACTTTTTTAAAATTGAGAAAATATCAGTAAGTTATTGGTCCGTGGCCTTTGGATTATCTATACTAATGTTTTTAGTAGTAGAAATGTTCAAACACGTCTTTCATGCAAACATTGTAAAAGGTCACGAGTAATTTTATTCTAGCGATAAAGCTATATCTATCAAATCCTGTTTACTAGAATTGGTAGTTGAAAGAGAAACCAGTACATTATCTGATTTTTGAAAAACAAGGTTTAAATTATCCCCGCCCATCTCTAAAGTATTTGAAATTAGATATCCAACACCACCTACTGTATTTGGAATATTTACTGTACTAGTCTGTGAATACACCCCGGAAATAGTTGAAATATAATCCTTAATAACAAAACTCCTATGAACACCAACTTGTTTCACAATCACAGGCCTTGATTTTTTAAGGTGAACAACTTCTTCTAAAGCATAATCATACACAACCTGGACTGCATCTTTTAAACCTGCCATTTCCTTGCCGGTAATAAAATTAGATGTGTAAACAAGCCCAAGCGGCATAACACCAGGTTTATATATATGATACCTTGTCTTTGATACTGCTCTAGAATAACCAAAGTCATCGTTTTTAGCTACAGAATAACTTTTTAACACTACAAACAATGTGGGAATTATAAAAAGTGCGGACAGTAATATTAAGTAACGTTTACTTTTTGACGATATTCTAGTGTTTTTAAAATGAAATTTTTTATATGAGATTAGTAATATAAAAAGAGTTATAAATGAAATTAAAAAGGCGGGTTCACTAAATACCCCAACTAGTACAGTGTATGTACCGGAAGGTATTTTAGGAGCATTTTCACCCAAACTAATTTCCTGTGTAGAGAAATAAGAACCGACAGAATGCATTAACCGGTAGTTAATAAGCAGCAGAGAAGAAGGCAGTAACAGTAAAGTAACTAAACCCGTGATAAAAGATTTTTTGGAAGCTACCCTTATTTTAAAGGCATTAAATAAAAAGACTGAAGCAGAAATCGCAAACGAAATAACAACCCATCCATACATCGGAAATTGTTTTATAAAATAATACATGGATCCTTCGGTGTAAGAAAAATGATCAATAATACTCATTACCGCCACCATCATGCCGGCCTTATAGATAAACAAAAAGGAAATTACTGTAAAGAGCATCGAAATTATACCTATGATTACACTCGCTTTATCACCTATAGGTATCTCAACATTTTCCTTTACCACAGTTGCTGGGTGAGAAATTGTACTATCAACCACAAAAACCTTATCCCTATCTTTTTCTTGAGTTTCAAATGGGGTACTTGAATCCAAGCTGTTTACTTTATTAAGAGCGTTTTCTATATCTCCCCTTACCCAATTATTTTCAATTAATTCACGCACAATATCTTCGTCTGCTACTTTTTTTGATTTTTGGTACTTTATATATTCAATGAGTTCTTGTGTAACCATCCTATTTAATTAAAACAAAAGATTTATGATATGTCCAAGAATTTTTATATACTTATATAGTAAAAAAATAAATTTTTGAAAATTTAAAAATATAAATGAAAATTGAGGTTTGCGTACACGCTAATTCTAAATCTCCAAGAACAGATAGAACTCCTGACGGTATTATGCACATCTATGTTAGAGAACCAGCCGTAGAAGGAAAGGCGAATAGGGTAGTGGTTGAAGTACTTTCAGAATTATATAAAACACCAAAATCCTCAATAAATCTGATTCACGGAATAAAATCAAAGAAAAAGATATTTGAGATAAACAAATAAGCTATCTTAATTCTTCAAGTGCCGGAATATTATCTCTCACAGCTCCGATCATATTTTCAACTTCTAAGAATTTTTCTATCACCAGATTCTTAGTTTTAGCTTCTAAGTTTATTCTTAGAAGAGGTTGAGTATTAGAAGTTCGTAAATTAAACCTCCAATCTTCAAATTCGACGGAAAGACCATCAATTTTTTCAATTTTTGCTCCTTGATTTTTGTAAAACTCCTCAATTTGATTGATCAAACCTATCGCGTTTTCAACCCTGTAATTCACCTCACCTGAATTTGGGTAATTTTCAAATAAATAATCGACTGCTTGAGTCAGTTCAAAACCGTCAAAGTACATATTTAGCATCTGAGCAATTGTTACCATACCTGAATCACAATTATAAAAATCGCGGTAATAGAAGTGTGCGCTTGCTTCAGCTCCAAACAAAGCTTGTTTCTCTGCCATAGCTGCTTTAAAAAAAGAGTGCCCGGCCATACTTTGGTGAACTTTAGCACCCAACTTTTGAGCCTCCTTTACAAACGGCCATGTAATTCTTGGATCATGAATAATTTTTTTATTACCTGGATCGTTGCTTAATATACTTTTTGCAAGTAATACACCAACGTAAACACCATCGGGTCTTCTGCCTTTATTATCAATAAAAAAGGCTCTATCTGCATCGCCATCTATTGCTATTCCAAAATCAGCACCTTTTTCTACAACTCTTTTTTTAATTTCTTCTACATTTTCTTCTTCCATTGGAGTAGGTACGTGGTTGGGGTATGTACCGTCGGGATCAAAATACATACGTTCAACATTTAAAAATTCATTTTCTAAATCACAAAAAATGTAATCAAAAACCTTTCCGCCAATCCCATTTCCTGCGTCAACGACAATCTTTAATGGTTTTTTATTTTCAGAGGTTATAAAAGATAAAACCTTTTTCTTATATTCCGGCATTACATCCATGGTAGAAACAGCGCCTTTTACATCTCTCACTTTTTCATATCTATTTTCAAGAATTATCTTCTTTAGATCCATTAAACCGGTTGTACCACTAATTGGTTTGGCGTTTTTAGTTACCATTTTGCAACCGTTCCAACCTGCACCGTTGTGTGAGGCAGTGACAACTAAACCACCATCGAAAGTTTCTGGATACTCGCCTGTAGCAAAATACAATGCTTCTGTTGGTACTTCACCTATGTCAACAACATCACAACCCATTTCACATAAACCTTTAGCAAGTGAATCTTTCATTTCAATACTTTCAGGTCTGATATCGTAACCCACAGCAACCTTAGTGGGTTTAAAAAAAGTGACATAAGCCTTACCTAAATTTTCATAAAACTGTGAGTTAAGTTCAGAAGGATACCTTCCTCTAATATCATAAGCACGAAAAATAGTATCTAATATTTGTTTATCCATCTTAGAACCTCCTAAATTACCAAATAAATATCAATGTTTCCCATATCACTTCTAAAATAGATCTTTGAATCATCCATTTTGTTTCCATTTACAAAAAGACCTTTTTTCTCACCCCTTTCAACTTTTATACTGTAGTAGGTATTGTTGTGAGAGTAGATCATTTCATATTCGGTCCATTCTTTTGGTAAAACTGGCTCTAATGTAAAATAGTCCTGCTTAACCTTAAAACCTAAAATATCCTCGATTGCTACCCGATACAACCAACCTGCAGATCCTGTATACCAACTCCAGCCACCTCTAGCTAAATGTTGCGGGTTAGAATAAATATCTCCAGCCATAACATACGGCTCGGATTTATAAATATTTACACTATCTCTATCAAGAGTTCTATTTATAGGATTCAATGTATTAAACAACTCATAGGCTTTATCGCCATTTTTCATCATCGCATAAGCTTTCATTGCCCAGACAGCTCCGTGGGTATACTGACCGCCGTTTTCCCTAATACCTTCGGGGTAACCCTGAATATAACCGGGGAATGGAGTAGATTCTTTAAAAGGCGGCGTCAGCAGTTTTATAATTTTGTTCTTCTTATCCTCAAGATATTTTTCGTGGCTCAACATAGCTTTTTCAAGCTTCCCTGGTGACGCCGCCCCTGATATTACAGCCCAAGATTGCGAAATAGAGTCTATAGTGCATTCATTGTTTAAATGAGTTCCCAAGGGGCTTCCATCATCAAAAAAGGCCCTTTTGTACCATTCTCCGTCCCAACCATTTTCATTTGCATTATTCTTAAGTTGTTCAACTACAGACCGCAATCTTTCGATCTCATTTCTTCTGTCTGTTTTTTCAAGAATCTTTATAAAATTCTCAATTACAGTTATTAAAAACCAAGCAAGCCACACACTTTCTCCCTTACCTTCATCCCCGACACTACTTAACCCGTCGTTCCAATCTCCTGAACCTATTAGAGGTAATCCGTGTGACCCGAATCGTAATGATCTATTTATGGCTCTTATACAGTGGTCCAACACATTACCTCTTTCATCTGAAACGTTGGGTATGCCGTACAAACTTTCTTCATGAGATTGCAGTTGTTGCATTTCTAAATACGGTACCTCTATTTTTAAAATATCGACATCTCCGGTTTTCTCAATATAATAAGCAACCACGTAAGGTAACCAAAGCAGGTCATCACTAATTTTTGTTCTAACCCCCGC